>JGI994J12354_10000373_pt1 | contig 44321 bp, 38 predicted proteins | sample IntmicLarv3ML3BL_FD_12354 | JGI IMG/M metagenome (IMG submission 12354) | reverse complement strand
ATTGAACAATTTCCAATTTGAATGCTTCTGAGTACTTTAATTGTGGCATGAAAAATGCACCTCCTTATGTTAGATTTTTGTCTAACATTTGGGGTGCACTTCATTATGACAGGTTACTTCTTGCTTATCATACTTGATTGCTGGTGGATTGGATACATTATCGTATCTGCAGTTAAGTGGTTCTTCAAAAAAATCAAAGCTATCATCACTAAATTCAAAAAGCCTAAAACAGCACCAACTGAAGAAATAACTGATGAACAGTAAATAGCAATATACCAGGCGGTGGCACATTCTGCTGCCGCCCTTCTTATATGACAACGAAAGGAATGATAACATGCAAAAAATCAAAGAACTAAGTATTGACCTCGAAACCTACAGTGATATGGATATCAAAAAAGGTGGTGTCTATCGCTACAGCGAATCTCCTGCTTTTGAGATATTGCTGTTTGCAGTATCTGTTAACAATGAGCCCGTTGTAGTTTATGACCTTGCCTGCGGTGATACACTTCCTGATGAAATCATAAATGCTTTAGTTGACGATACAGTAATCAAATGGGCCTTCAATGCTTCCTTTGAACGTATCTGTTTATCCAATTGGCTACGCAAGCATTATCCTGACCGCTTTATCAGCTACAGCATTAATGAAGATACCGTCACTCACTATTTGGATCCAACTTCCTGGCGCTGCACTATGATTTGGTCTGCCTATATGGGATTGCCATTATCACTAGAAAGTGTTGGTAAAGTGCTCGGTCTTGAAGAACAGAAAATGAAAGAGGGTAAAGACCTGATTCGCTTCTTCTGTATTCCATGCAAGCCTACAAAAACGAATGGCGGTAGAACAAGAAACCTTCCTTCACACGCACAAGACAAGTGGACCACCTTTAAAAGTTATAACCAGAGAGATGTTGTTGTAGAGATGGGAATCAATGATCGTGGAATTGCTATCGATATGCAACTGGTAGAACACGCCATTGCCTTTGATGAACAATCCAAGAATGAAATTTCTGAGCAGATGAAGGATATGACAAATATCGACAATCCTAACTCTGTTGTTCAAATGAAGCAGTGGCTTTCTGATAATGGATTAGAAACAGATACACTTGATAAGAAAACTGTTAATGAAATGATTAAGACTGCACCAGATGATTTAACACAGGTACTCTCCCTTCGCCAGCAGCTTGCCAAAAGCAGTGTCAAGAAATATCAGGCTATGCAAAATGCAGTATGTGATGATGGCAGAGCTCGCGGTATGTTCCAGTTCTATGGTGGTAATAGAACCGGTCGCTGGGCTGGTAGAATAATCCAATTACAAAACCTCCCACAGAACCATATGCCTGACTTGGCTCAAGCCCGCCAGCTAGTTCATGATGGTGATTATGATATGCTAGAAACTTTATATGAGAATATCCCGGATACTCTATCTCAATTGATACGTACAGCATTTATTCCTAAACCAGGATACTTATTCTATGTTGCTGACTTTAGTGCCATTGATGCTCGTGTATTATCCTTCTTAGCAGGCGAGACATGGCGTATCGATACCTTTAAGAATAACAAAGACATCTACTGTGAATCAGCAAGCCAGATGTTCCATGTACCAGTTGAGAAGCATGGTGTAAACGGTCACCTTCGTCAAAAGGGTAAGATCGCTGAACTTGCTTTGGGTTATGGCGGCAGCACTGGTGCTTTAAAAGCGATGGGTGCACTTGATATGTGCTTATCCGAAGACGAGCTGCAGCCTCTTGTAGACGCTTGGCGCTCTTCTAACCCACATATCGTACAGTTCCGGTGGAATGTTGATAACGCAGTCAAAGCTACTATTAAGCAGCATATCCAAACTGAAACTCACGGAATTAAGTTCATGTACAAGTCCGGCATGCTCTTTATCCACTTACCTTCTGGTCGTAACCTAAGCTACGTAAAGCCTCGTATAGGCGAAAACAAATTCAGTGGTGAAAGCGTCACTTATGAAGGTGTTGGTGCTACTAAAAAATGGGAAAGAATCGAATCGTATGGCCCGAAATTTGTCGAGAACATTGTACAGGCTATCAGTCGTGACCTGCTTTGCAATTCCATCAAGACATTATCCCACTACTTTATCTGCGGGCATGTCCATGACAAAATAATCGTAGAGTGTAAAAAAGAAGTATCCCTTGAAGTGCTATGTAAACAAATGGGTAGAGTCCCGGATTGGTTTGAAGGTAACCTTCTTCGCGCCGATGGTTATACGACACCGTTTTACAAAAAAGACTAAGCTAAAATAGCTGCAACTAAACATTGCAGCTATTTTTTTTATTATCATTCTTTATCAGCTATGATATTATAGAAAGAAATGACTAACGAAAGGAGAATCTATTGTGATCTTTAGAACATCATATGATATTGCTGAATTTACGTAAAAAACTCTGCGTTTTAATTTTGACGATAATAAGAAGACACTTACTTTTATCAATAGTTACTGTTCCAAAATTCTAATAATTGATTACCACGAGCTTCTTGCTAGTTTATCATCTTCTAATTTAGTTAATGTGAGAAATGAATTTAATCATGAGCTATTAGATTCACTGACTTGTATCACTAGCAATAATTATTTTATACTTGCTTCCAAAAGCAAATATAATGAAAACGTTTAAAAATCAATTCTATTATTAATACACTATAATTTATCGCCTTGCTATTCACATAGATATCGCATTGTCACGTTAAATATATTTTGTCACGAAATTGTATGTTTTTATATTTACACTTTATTGTTCACGTGATATAATATGTACATAAACAACGAGGAGGTATTATTTATGAAAAAGATTAATTCAGTTTTACTCAAGAGCTATCCTTCCTTTTCCGAGTGGGAGTCCGCAGTTGAAAAAATCGCTGACACCACAGAAAAAGGCGACGCAATGGAACATCTTGTTTATTTCTACTTAAAATCCAAATCACAATACTACGACATCAAAGAGATCTATATGGAAGATGAAATTCCAGAGATTCTAAGACTACAGCTTAAACTCGAAATAAAAGATAATGGTGTTGACGGAGTAATTGTACGTAACGACGGTAAAACTATTGCTTACCAGGTTAAGTTCAGATCCGCACATGCAGTTCCTACTGCTCAAGATCTCTCAACCTTCTGGGCCGAGTCAGAATATGCTGATATGCGTTTAATCTGTGCCAACTGTGCTACTCTCCCCAAGGTATCAAGTAAGAAGAAAAATCAAATGTCCATCTTATTAGACACCTTTATGGAATTAGATGCTGATTTCTTCAAGAGCTTTTTAACTTATCTCAAGGGAGATTCGAATTCTACTCTTAAAGTAACAAAAGCGACTCCTGATGGTGACCACAGTTATCAGCAAGAATTAATTAACCAGATTGTTGCCGGCTTAGCTACTAATAACCGCGGAAAGTTCATAGCTGCTTGCGGTATTGGAAAAACATTAATTGCAATGTGGGTGCACGAAGCTATGAAAGCAAATACAGTTCTTTTTGTCGTTCCTAGTTTAGCACTTATTAAACAGACATTAGATTCATGGGTTCGTAACTGCAATGTACCATTTAGTTTCTTATGTGTATGCAGTGATTCATCTGTAGTTTCTCTTGAAGAAGATGATATTAACACGATCTCTTCTGATGTAGATTTTCCTGTTACTACTAATCCTTCAGATATTCAAAAGTTTTTATCTGGTTCTGCAGAAAAGAAAATTGTCTTTGTGACATACAACTCCTTAGACGCTATTTCAAATGCACTCTGCGAAACAGATTATGACTTTGATTTAGGTATCTTTGACGAAAGCCATAGAACTGCCGGTACAAAAGATAGCTTAATGTTTGTCTATGGTATGGAAGACAAATATATTCCTATCAAAAAACGTCTCTTTATGACAGCAACAGAACGTCTCGTATCCCCTAGATTAAAGGCAAATGTCGACAATGCAGAAAATGTTATTTTTTCAATGGATGACGTATCAAAATACGGGCCTACATTAGCAACGCTTAATTTTGGGCAGGCTATTGAAAAAGATATTATCTGTGATTACAAAATTGTTGTATGCACAATTGCAGAAAACGATATTGCAGACTTAGTTTCACACAGAAAAATTGTTACAACTGAACTTGGTGAAGACCTTTCATCTGCTAATATTGAAGTCCTGCTCAAGGAAGTTCTTATCGGAAAAGTAATGAATGAGTTGGATGTTAAGAAGGTAATCTCATATCATGCTTATGTTAAAAATGCTAGAGCTTTCGTAAATGGTGGTTCCGGCTTACACGCTGTTGGAGATGTAATCGATGATATTATTGCAGACACAAGCAACACTAACACATATACAAACCATGTAAATGGAACAATGTCCGCTGGTGAACGTAAAGAAATACTTACTACTTTTGCAAATAGCGAGCGCGGACTTATTTCAAATGCAAAATGCTTAACAGAAGGCGTTGATGTTCCTGCAATTGATGCCGTATACTTTGTTGATCCTAAGAACTCGATGATTGACATTGTCCAGGCTGTTGGTAGAGCACTTAGAAAAGCAGCATCTAAGAAAAGCAATTGTTCTTACATCGTTATTCCTATTGTTATACCAAACAATGCTTCTCTCTTTAGCCATGTTTCACCTAATAACTTTGATACGCTTCATAACGTTATTCAGGCTATGCGTTCTCAAGATTCCTCTCTTGCTGACATTATTGACCAGATCAATTTTTCTGCTGCAACCGGTTCTCTTGGTAAAGGAACCAGTGCAATGTCATCAAAGGTAATGATCCTTCCTTACGCTAAAATGGGAATAAAGGACTTTGAGAACTCATTATCGTTACGTATTGCCGAAGTAAATAAAAACCCATCAGAAAGTAAAGCTCCTAGCATCTGGACCGAAACAGCTCCTAAAGCACGTAAGAGTGAAATGAAGAGAGTTTTTGTTTCTATTGGAGATTATACTCTTGATGCATATTTGGACAGTCTTGTAATGCCAACGCTTGAAAAATTTACAGATACTAATGTTGAAATGGATGGGGCTGACTTAAAAGTAAATCACAATAACGTTTCACACGCAGTACGTATGGGCGTAATTGCTAAGAATGGTAAAAAATACAAGATAACTTTACTTGGTAAGACTTTGCTTGCTGATAAATCACAGTATTCAACCATTTCAAAGGAACAGTTATTAAAGTACTACTGCATCAACAAAGACGATAATTCAATCTTATTCCCTTACAGAGCAATATTAAAGATCTTCCTTGAATTTGACTATGTTACTAGATTCGAATTTCTCTATTGTATTTATTCAATGAGAAGTACGAGTGACAGTGCAGTCCAGGAAGCAATCGAAAGAATTAAATATCTACGTGAGACCTATCCAAATATTAATATTTTAAGTGAAGAAAATAAAGAGAAGGTTCTCGATATCATCAACACAAAATACGATGTACAGTTCGGTTTCAAAGATATCTGGACAAGCAGAACTACAACTTACAATCAGTTCAATTACTTTAAAAAGCATTTATGGGGATTTGATAATATCTTCATCACCTCTGAAAGCAAAGGCGACAAAGAAAAAATCCGTATTAATCCTGGAGTTCAATCATCAATTCAGGAGCTCTTAGATTTAACATGCGCCGTTGAAGTCCCTGCGAATAACAATGATCTTAGCACACTTGGAGATATGTATGGCAAGCGCATCTGCTCTACAAATCTCTAATTCTCGTAACTAACATAACATAAAATGCTCTCCGTAGTGGTAATTTCCACTACGAAGAGCATTTTATTATATCTTTTCCAATACAACAATACTTTCTCTTAATGAATCACTTAAATACGGATATAATTGTATTTGCTGTCCGGAAGTTTTAGCAATGCGACATACAATTATTTCATTTACTCTAAATCCATAATTTTCTGCAATTGCTGATAAGAATAAATCTGTTGGAACTATTCTTCCTAAATATGCACTCTGATCAACAACAATATAACATTTCTTTCCTGACACAAGCACATTCGAGCTTTCACTTATTACTTTTTCCATATCAGTGAAATAGCCCTTAATCATTTTAGGAACACGTCTAGTCCTAGCATCCTTCTTCCCTGTACGGGCTTCTTTTTCTGGAATAGCTGATTCTATCTCTTGTGACATCCAGTCTATAAAATCTCTTGTATCATCTCTTGCATCCGGACGTCCAATAAATGATTCAACCGCCTGCTGCCTATATTCACCTATGCCCTTCATATCTGATGCATAATCCGCCAAAATAACTTCCATCTTATAAGACTCAAAATAGTCAAACGAATTAGCGTACGGTGGTGAATACATTATTGCGCCTAATGTTTTATCAATGGTATCTGCGTACCTGTGAACTGTTTCCGACAATTTCATTGCATCTCCACAATCTAGAATCGAAACCAAGTTGCTGGAAATTCTATGATTTTCGATATCAGATAACATTTCATTCAGCTTATTGCGATAGCACTCTTCGACATCTTCAACTTTTGAAACTAAAGTCTTGAGCCCATTTCCATCTCGCTTTCTATCTGAAACTGCTTCAATAACACAAATATATGCACACAATAGCAATTGATATAATTTTTCTCCAACGCTATCCTTGTATAAATCTATGGTTTGACGTATTGATATAAGTCTTTCATAATTATGCTCATTAAAGAACTTTTTTACTTCACCATATTTTACACTATATTGTTCATCTAGTTGAGCTCTTTTTGCCGCCTCTATTATTTCTGGAATTACCCTTTTAATAGTATTCACTTCATCATCGGAGTAACTACGACACTTTACCTCAGAAATAAAAGCTGACATCGGATTAATATCAATACCTATACCAGATCGACCATTCAAAGCAGCTTCAACAACAGTTGTCCCACTTCCACAAAATGGATCTAAAACATACTCCCCATCACCTAATTCACTTCGTTCAATCAATTCTTTTATCAGTGTATGTGAAAAACCCTCTCTATACTTAAACCAACTATGATATGGAATATCTTTATTTTTTGAAAAGTTTACTAACTGGTTAAAAAAATCAACTTCATTTTTTATTTCAAATCTGCTCTCAAGTCCATAGATAAATTCCTTTAGGTGTTGGTCAGAATACACTCCATAATTTTCAATCGCATCAGTCAACAAAACTAGCACCTTTTTTCATAACCCAACGGCTTTCTCTTATTTCCAAGTTTTGACTCAATAAATTATCAATATAAGTTTTCGACAATTCTTCAATCTTTTCAACTTCATTGCCTTCACCCTGACAAACAAATCTCATGATGATATTGATTAGGCTGCCATATATTTTTTCATAAAGTTCTGTAGTTGTATATTCAGTTTTCTCCTGGTACATACCGTTCAAACATTCATTTACTTTTAATTCAACTGTCTCTTCAAAACTTGCAGCCGGTAAACCATAATCCGGCAATGGCCCTTTTTGAAATGAATAAATAAAATCGCCATGAATATTTCCATAGTATTTTAAATGTGACGTATTTTTATATTCTGCAATAAAATCTTGATAAATCACACCATTTTCAGGCAAGTAAAATCCTGCTTCAACAACTGCTTTTAATAATTGCACCCATACATTTATATTTTTATTATTAAACGTAAATACTAAGTAACCTCCCGGCTTAAGGACTCTTACCGCTGCCGTATAGACCTCTTTAAGCATATTTCCATAGAAATCGACGTCCTTAGCTCCCTCAAAACAGGATTTCCTGTTAGCAACTGCTTCTTCTTCATTGTAAATAAAATTATCAAGTCCTTTGTATTCCTTATACCAAATATTCCAAAATGACGATAACTCTCCATACTGCACATTACTGCCATAAGGTGGATCTGTTATTACAGCATCAACGCTATCTTCCGGAATAGGTAAATTCGAAGAACTCTGTGTAAGAATTAAGTAATCTTTTTCTCCTTCTAATTCTTCAAATCGATCAGCTTTTAACTTTTTAGATACAATTTTACTATTTGTAAAATTCAACCCTTTAATAACTGCTTTCATTCTATCTTCCAGCTTATCTAAAACATTGCATTCCACATACGCATTAGGAAGCCAATATGCATGCTTATCCATGCAAGTTGGATTTCCGTTTTCCCAATTTTCTGTCACACGCGCCATCTTGTTTGTATAGCGTAGTGATGAGCTAAAAGCAAAATATAATAAGTCTCTCTCCGGTGAATCCGGAAGCGAAATAATTTTATTAAATATCAATGTATTAATATAATAATTTCTATCTGAAAATAAATCCGAAAAGTTATATACACCTTTCTGTGGCAAACAATCTTCGTACCACCTGTCCCAATTTTGTGGAATTGCGAAATCAACCTTCTTAAGGTTATCCGCTATAATTAATTCTGTTTGAGCACTCAATAAAGATTGTTTTTCGTCTTCATTGAATTCATATATGCTGGATTGTCCATTTGGATTCGTATACTTTATTCTTATTGGAACACTTTTATATGACTCGCATTTTGTTCTCATAACCCCTGGCTTCGCATTAAGATTTGTTGAACACTCTGGATTTGAACATCTATATTTCCCATTCGTAATCTTATTTTCTTCTGTAAGTCTTATTAAAGATCCACATTCAGGACATCTCACTTCATAAACCCATTCCATCCATTCTTGTGTCGCATTTATACCTGCAATTTCATACTCGTATAGACCATTCAGCTCTTGTTTGCATTCTTTCAAAAAAGAATCAAAATACTCTGATAAAGCCTTTGTATCCACTTGTTGAATTTGCATTTTTGTTATGAATGTAGCCAAGGGATTAATATCCACACCTATAACTTTTCTGTCAAGAGCTAGTCCCTCAAATATTGTTACTCCACCTCCACAAAAGCAATCAAGAACGATATCTCCTTTTTTTGTATAATGTTCTACCAATCTGCTAAACACATTAAATGGTCTTCTTGCAAAGTATTTATGCATTTGGTATTGAGCTGTATGTCCTTGAGCCTGTACTGACTCTTTAATCGGTTCAATCATGTAATTTCCTCTTTTCATTTAGTTTTGGTAGTAGTACATTGCCATACTATCCTTAATTATTCAAGTTAATTTTTTCACAAATCTTATTCTTTATATTTTCATCAAAAGAATTAAAGAATTCTCCTTCTATGAACTCTAATTTATCCTCTAATAAATTCAACAAATCACTATTTTTATCGAGATTATAGTACATCTGTGGAGCTATAAAATTTGGTATCACTGACTGTATTTCCTTTAAAGTGATACTCGTAGTTGGAATAAACTGTAGAATGGGCATGACATAATTATTTCTCTTCGAAAAATCAATTATTCTATCAAGTACTTCTTTATCATTTTCATACTGTCTTTCCCATTCATCTAAGGAAATTCTATTCCCTAATATCATAATTCCTTTAACCGCCATCACTGGTTCATTGCAAAATCGTTTTCTATACTCAAAGATTTTTTCTCCATTTTGTATTTTATCAAACCAAAAAGGGTTGAAACTTAATAAATTTTTTTCATCAACACACCTATAAATAAACTAATCAAAATGCGATTAAGCAACAAGATTCAAGCGTTTTTCTTTCTATTCTGTAGTTTCATCAGGCAAAACTTCCATAATTTCTGAAATATCGCAATTCAAGCATTCACAAATTTTTAGAAGGACATCTGTCGTTACATTTGCTCCTTTGCCAAGCTTAGCAATTGAAGCTGTGCTAATTCCTGCCTTCTTTGCAAATTCTGTTTTTTTCAAGTCTTGTTCAACAAGTTTCACCCATAATTTTTTATATGATATTTTCATTTTGTCTCCTTCGGGAGGTCCTTCCTCCAGCTTGGCAAAAAGCCATACGTGTGACCATTTATTTCATCTTTAAAATATGTGGTAACTTTTGCACCCGCTGCTTCAAAATTTACATCGGGCATTACATTTAAATTATCCACTATAATTACTTGGCCATCACCAGTGTGGTTAATAAAATACTGATATAATCCTTTTTTTAATGTGTTTCCTTGATTATTATCTTCATTTTCATCAAATCCTAGAAGTGGAGTGTCAATCATTAAAATTCCAGGCTTGATGAACACATCGGATGAGTTGAAGTATTCGTATAACATAAGTGCAATGACTGAATTTAAGAAAGAACGATATCCTTTTCCTTGATCCTCTGATTTTGCAACGCCATCCATAAGTATATCAAAAGTCTTAAAGTCCCAACTAGCATATCCTGCCTTATAGTTACATTTTTCCAATATGCTATTCAGTAATGAGTTAAATCCATCACCTACATATTCTTCAAATTCCTGTTTTGCATGGTATTGTGCTGGCGCCTTCTTCTTTTTTGATTCTGGTACTTTCTTTTCACCTAATGTTTTCAGCTGATCATTTACGAAGTCAACACCACTTTGTAACTTAGTATAATCACGATATTTGTTCATATCTCTTCTGTAATCATTTATAACCAATGTTTTTTGATCAAGTGATTCAGAAATAGTTTTTCTTCGCTCTCTTAGTTCATATATTTTCTTTGAAATTCTTGACTGTTCTTCTTTTACATTATCTTCAGTAGCAATGATAATTGCCAACTCTGACGCAATTCTTCTTATTTCCGCTTGTATTGCTTCAATGTAACTCTCGTCAGGATTATCTACCTGCCCTCCACAAAATGGACAGACGGAGTTGTCTGGTAGGTTTTTGACGGCCTGTTCTCCTTTTGCAATAAAGTCCATTCTTTGTAGGTCTGCTTTATATTGACTTGCCAGTGATTCATAGCGTTCCATAAGAACTCTACAATTAGCATTCTCTTGTTGGTACTCTGTAATCTGGCTAATTACTGAAGAGTTTTCTTCCATCAGTTCGGTTATTTCTTGCTGCAGATTATTAATGCCTTCAGCCAATTCACTCATTTGTTGTTCAATGTCAACTCCTTGCAATTCTTCAAGTTGTCGAATATAACTTACTTTCATATCAGAAAACTGCTGGACTTGTTCTTCGATATAATCTACAACAGCCTTCTTTTTTGCTGTTGCCACTTCCGGCTTTAAGATTTCATCAATACCTTTTTTATAATCACCTGTCAGTATGTAGAATAATGAAGATATTACAGCAGTTTCATATGTCGAGTTCTTTATGACCAAAGATTCTGATTTGCCAATTTCATCCTCATCTGCGATAAAAACTCCTGCAATATTAGTCCAAGATATTCTTTCACGAGCATATCTTGCACTCTTAGGTACCCTAATTGTTTCATCTAATCCAAGTATACGTATCCACAAGTCGTTTAGATAAAGCGGACCTTTACCAGTATAATTCGTATCATAGTTTCCTGTTTCAACTTGTTTATCACCACTTTGAACGTATGCAACATTCTCACTAAGCTTTCTAGAAATAGTAATATTCCCAAAGCGCTTTGTAATAAATATTCCTTCCACATCCGTATAACCCGTAAGCGGTGAAAATGGCTTTTGGTCAGAACTAAACAAGAAATACATACACTTTAATATCCATGTCTTTCCGGTATTAGATCTACCCTGAATAATATTCAATCCATCGTCAAATTCGATTAATCCATCTTCTTTGCCTGCTCCAGATACACGAAGTTGCTTTATTCTAAACATCTGCATTTTTACACCCCCTTCTTCTCAGTAGCCATATCGTTTATATATTTCAATAGAACCTCATCATTTGCTTTCTTAAATCTCCTGCATACAATTTTTGCGCCTATTACATAGGATTTAGCATATGGAGTTTGTATGCCTTCCAGGATTATTCTTCCCCTGTCATTTAATGAATAAGAAAACCCTTCTTTTCCTTTATATACACTTACATAATCATTCGTCACCGACAGCTTAATTGCATCGGTGATTTTTTCGCGTTTATTAGCAAATTCCGCAAAACCAAATTCGTTATCACCATGTAAATTTTTATCAAGCACTTTACATTTCTTGCCGTAAATACAGATAAAATCCAAAGCAGTAATTCTATCTATATTCACCGGTTCCTCTAATACTCCTAACAGAAGTATTATTCGAAGCATATTCTCAAACATTGTGTTAAAAATTCTATTTTTCATACGGATCCACCCACGAAGATATAGTCTCATCGTTCACCAAGATATGAACTATACCAAGCCTTTCTAAATTTCCAATCAAATTCTTTATTAACATTAATTTTGATTTAGTTAGTTGAATATCCGAAATTTTTTTCAAAATCTCAATCAACCTTCTATAACCATTATCATAGTCATCGTAATATATCGTTTTTATTCCATTGTAAGCATCATCTTTAAGTATATCGAATTGGTTTTCACCATCTTCATACACTTCACTAATGGAGCGTTGAATACTCTCTGCGCTAAGATATGCTTTACGTTGTTCATAAAAATTATGCTGATACTTCTTGGGAAGAGTCTGTATACCATCTACAGAAACTGATGGACGTGATAACGCCTCTGCATACGCATCACACAACGCAGAAATATATCCAAATTCAAAATCATAAATTTCTGAATCATTTAGCTTTATAGGCAGTTCAATTGTCTCACCATCAATAATAAGTTTTCCATCTTCACAATAAATGCGATCTCCTGCAAGATTTTTTATTGACGGTTTAGGATCATGAATAGTCAAAGAGATATTCACGTCATGAACACCCTTTGTTAGGCCATTAAAAATTTGTTCCATAACATCTTGCATTGCTGAGCCAAGCTCATTAATGTCGACATCCACTCCTCTATTATGTAAGAAAGTAATCAAATGATCTTTATCTGCATCATAAAGGTTATCTATCTCATCAGCAAGATCCGCCCCATCAAATCTACTACATATTAATCCTGCTCGTGCCTTTGAGATAAACTTTGACCCCTGCATTATCCGATCTTGCATGTTAAGCGAAAGGCCTTCTATCGGATTGTACTTATCTTCATAGGCTAATTTTTGTTCATCATCAGTCAATGGTTCACGTAAAACATCACCTACTAGTTGAACAGCAAAAATGCCATCCCTTTCTGTAGGTGCCATATATGTTTTTAATTCTCCTGCAATTTCATGAAAAAACATTATGTTGTTCCCCCTTTGACCTTTTTTGTCAAACCGCAGTCAGTAGCGGTCAAAAATGAATAAACCAAATCTTCTATAATGAAATCAAGATTTGTGAAAGATACTTTTACCATTATATCACACTTCTTAACGTTAATAAATATATTACGAACGATTGCTAATATTTTTTATGCGTTTGCAAATATTTATTTCCGTCTATGGCCGACGTTAACCCTCATGTCAAAAAGGCGTTCTCTGATCAAGAGCGGTCCTATCCTCTTTTGATATGACAACTAAATACTAAGCCAGCTGAATAGGACAAGCTGGCCAAACCAATAGGAGGATAACTCACTATGGCAAAGGCCAACTATATTCAGGTATCTCACCATCGGACTTTCCTCCGCGTAAATCACAGGAGGAAAGCCACATGGCAGAGAAAAAAGTTATTACAGATTTTAGCAACAAAAGTTTAGACGATAATGCATCTTATTGTTCTGATGAAGAATTAGTCGATGTATTTATGCCTATGGAAGCATCAGAGGCTCGTAAGCGTGGACACAAGGTAGTTTACAAAAGAATTGGCATTATTAAGTACAGTTGTATCATTACACAAGGCACTAAAGAATTTGCAGAAAAATACGCGCGTATGCTTGACAATGAGGCTCGTGCAGCAATCCGCGAAGGCCGCTGTCACATTGCTGATGGTAGAGGTGGATTCATCATGTGTCCTGAATGTAATTCATGCCGTAATTGCAAAAAGAAAAAAAGTTTGAATTTCACCAAGAATCATCCAATGTCATTAGACCAGTTAACAACTGCAGAATCAGAAGATGATAAGGTTACGGATATTCAAGACAATCATTGTGATGTAGTATCTGATGCAATCGCTTTAACTATGCTTGATGAGTTGCTTTCATACCTTGGTGCATTTGAAAACAAGCCTTACAGTCTAATCTTTCAAATGTTATATGACCAAAGCACGATTCAAGAAATAGCTGAAGTTTTAAACAAGCCTTGGAGCACTGTAAACGATACTGTAAAAAAGGTACGTAAACTGGTTCAAGAATATTATAAGATGAGTAAATAGCCAGACGGAGCTACGTGTCAGTTTAAAGCTGATGCTTAGCTCTTTTTTTATTTATCAATTATCAAATGGTGCAAAAAATAGCTGCCTGGTCTCTCCAGCGGCCACATTTCATTGTCATTCAGTTATCGCTTCTTTTTTGGTAATAATCAGTTTACCATCAAGGCATTCCACATTGATTTCAGAGCCAGACTCAAATCCCAACTCCTCTAGCCATTTACCCTACATTCTGATTTGTGGCACGCTTTTGTACCCCGTACTGTGATATCCATATCCGTTTGATGAGGATACACCACTTTCATAAACTTTAAAATTCCTACGATTCTTTCCATAGGCATAGCTCCTTTCGTATTTTTATAATTACAATTTTGATATTTTGCACTGATACGTGCTGGAACATATGACGCAGCTTTGAGTGCTGCATGGACATTTCTTTAAGAAAAGAATATGTTACTTGGTAAAGTTCATTTTACTCTTACTATCATATTTTGACAACCGATGTTACAAATAATTCTTATAAACTGTGAACGATACGTGATAATGTCCCTATATACCATTTGTGATTATGTCCCACTTTCCAACGTACATTTGGTATACTTATCCCTTATGACTTTACTAGATGAGGAGAATACATATGCGAAAGGTAACATTATCCATGAAAGCACAAGAACAATACAATATCATTAAACGCCTAGCACAAGGGCATGTCACAAAAAACTATGCAGCATTGAAAATCGGTTGCACCAAAAGACATATCAACCGTCTCTTGAAAAAATTCCTAGACCAAGGCAAAGCAGCATTTGTCCATGGTAACAGCGGGCGTAAACCTGCTCATGCTCTATCGGAACAACAGAAACTCGAAATTATCTCCCTTTACAATACGAAATACTGGGATACCAACTTCACACACTGCTGCGAACTCCTTTTTCGACATGAGGGCATTCGCATTTCTCCCTCTTCCCTACGCAAACTCCTTTACAAAGAACTGATTTTATCCCCGCGAGCCACTCGGCGGACTAAAGCACACATGCGTAAGATTTTACAAGTTCTATACAAAGAATCGAAATCCAAAACAGACCATGCTCTCATTCTTACCTCCATCTGCAACATAGAAGATTCTCATTCCAGAAGACCTCGGTGTGCCTATTTCGGCGAAATGATTCAAATGGACACCTCTGTTCACCTCTGGTTTGGCAAACAAAAAGTTCATCTTCATGCCGCGATTGATGACTCTACTGGTATGATTGTGGGCGCTTATTTCGACTCTCAGGAAACTCTGAAAGGTTATTATCATGTACTCCATCAGATTTTAACTACCTTCGGGATTCCAAACTTACTTTATACAGATAACCGTACGGTGTTTCAGTATAAAAGCAAAAAGATGAAAGATGTGGGAAAAGATACTTTTACACAGTTTAGCTATGCATGCAAACAGCTAGGTATTGAAATCAAAACCACTAGTGTTGCTCAAGCAAAAGGACGTGTAGAACGGCTTTTTCAGACTTTGCAGTCACGCCTTCCAGTCGAACTTCGCCTAGAAGGCATAACAGACTTACACAAAGCAAATGCATTCTTAAACTCCTACATAAAAGAATACAACGCGAAATTCGCTCTTCCTATACAGCATAACAAATCTGTCTTCGTAGAACAACCTGATTTAGAAACTATTCATCAGACACTTGCTATTTTATCTCCTCGAGTCGTTGATTCCGGGCACTGTATTCGTTTTCAAAATAAGTATTATAAGACGATGAATTCAAATGGGTTACAAGTTCACTATCATCGTGGCGTAAAGGGCTTGGTCATTCAAACCTTTACCAATGAACTCCTTTTTAGTACGCAAGATCGCGTCTATGTACTTGATGAAATACCGAAACATGAAGCTATTTCCAAGGCTTTTGATTTCCGCATTTCCGAGGAAACACCTCGGAAGCGGCAGATTCCAGCAGCAAAGCACCCTTGGCGAAATGATACATTTTTAAAACATCTTCCTTATGACTTAGTAAATGATGCAATGCATAGTGCTTAGCAAATGCCTCTTCTCAAGGTGAGAAAACTTCTCACCTTTATTTTGCATCCCCTTTTTCATAGCAAACATAGGTCTCGCAGATTTCATTCTTCACGAAATGTACCAATCTCATTGGTTCTAATATTTTTACTTTTTCGGGACATTTTCAAAAATGCTTGACACCGATGTTACAAATAATTCTTATAAACCTTTCTGTCAACACAACCTGCTTTTTTAACCATCTTGTCAACTCACTAAGCACTTCTGGATATGTTTCTACAAAGCAAATTTTCCAGCAAATAAAAAGAGCCTTCCCGGAATAATCGCCACTTAATAACGATAACCTCAAGAAAGGCTTATATTTACTTTGGTTTCAGTGAGCCCTACTTGTCTTTTCTTGACATCAAAACTACCGTCTCAACATGTATATCATTGTCCAAACTTAATTCCATATTACTTTCAATAATTGGAAGTTTAAATATAATTGACTTTAACCACTGTCCATTAGGCTTTGCTTCTTCATATACATGAATTTCTTTTATCAGTGTAGACAGTAATGTTCTTTTATCTGCATCTTCCATTATACTATACAATTTATCAAAATAAATAAGTGTTTTGTATACATTTTCACTTGTCAATTTTTCTGCTTCAATAGAACGTTTTCTTACTTTACACTCTTTTAAGCTATGCTCCACATCATCAAGAAAATCATAAATCTTGTTTAACCTATCCTGCATATCCGATAGCTTCCTATCATAGTGTTTATCTTCTACATCTAAGTTATCTATTTGTTTTTCAAGACTTCTTTTAGTGCCAATATGTTGACCTAACCGTTTTTGAAAATTAGCAATTTCCTTGTCAATTTCACCTGTATCTGTTTTAATATTGATTTTCTTCTGCATCATATCTGCAAATTTAGGATTGCTAACCAATTTACTAATGACTTCTGCTACAGCACTATCTATTTTTTCTTCCTGTAACTGTTTACTATAAGTACATTTATGTCCTCTTGTCATATTTCTGTGTTTGCACCCATAATAAAAATAGTCTTTATAATGCTTTCCATTTTTCTTCTTTATAGATTTATTCCCATACATACCAGTACCACACATAGGACAACACAAAAGCCCTGATAGAAGATGTATTTTTTTGTCCTTACCTTTATTAACATGTTCATAACGTTTTGTTTGTACTTTACGTTTCTCTTGTACTTTTTCCCATAGTTCCTCATCAATAATTGCTTCATGTATTCCGTCAAATAACAAATAACTGTCTTGTTTAACAATATGATATTTTCCTCTAGTCCCATTGACTTTCTCATTTTTTCTTCGACCATAGGCTATTTTGCCATTATAAATAGGGTTCTCAATAAGTTTTCTTATTAAACTTGCAGAAAAAAATGGACTTTTCCCATTCTGCCTTTCTTGTTTCTTAATACCCTGTTGCCCTAAATACTTTGCTACTCCATTTGCCCCCATCTCTGTATTTGCATATTTATCAAATATAAGGCGAATAGCTTCTGCCTCGATTTCCTCAATTTCTAATTTCCCTGCAACCAATTTATAACCATAAGGTGCAAAGCCACCATTCCATTTTCCCTCTCTAGCTTTCTGTCTTCGCCCCTCCATTGTTTGCACTAAAATATTTTCACGTTCAATTTCTGCCACTGCTGATAATACCGAAATCATTAGTTTTCCTGCATCTTTGCTTGAATCAATACCATCTTCCACACAAATAAGATTCGCACCATAATCTTGCATAAGTTGAAGTGTGCTTAATACATCAGCAGCATTTCTTCCAAAACGTGAAAGTTTAAATACTAAAACATAAGATATGCCGTCTTTATTAGATTCTATATCTTCCAACATTTTCTTAAACTCTGCTCTACCCTCAACTGTTTTTCCCGATTTTCCTGCGTCTTCAAATTCTGCTACAATATCATAATCAAAGGCTTCTGCATATTTTCTAATTCGTTCTTTTTGTGCGTCAAGGGAATATCCGTCCACCTGTGTTGCTGTGGATACTCTTGTATACATATATACTTTTACTTTTTTGTTTGCCATTATTATATTTCACCCTCCAAGTTTGGACATAGTTCTCACGTTTTGATTATAACAATAATTCCGTTTGAAATCAAGTTAAAAATAGAGCAACAAAGTTAATCATCTGTTGCTCTAGGTGGGTCTGGCAAACATTCTATATCTAACTCTCCACTATATTTCTCTATAAGACTAGCGAGGAGGTCGGCTAATCTATCCATTTCATTGTCCATACTAACTCGCTCTCCTCTCATAATATGCAAGTCATCTTTTTGAGTAAAAATAACTCCCAAAGGCAAAATAATTTCCATTTAGTATTTATTAAGCAAATAGATGGCTCTGGCAAGCTCCACTGGTATCTCAACCAATTCCATTCTTATGGACAACCGTATCATACGGGCGTATCATTATTCAGTAATATAGGTCATGGCAAAGTGATTATTCCAAAAGTCACCCTCTAAGCACTACAGAACTCGCTCACGTTCTTTTAAACGGTCATTGCGTGTAGTTTTAGTGGCTCACTATATTACAAACGTATCTATTTGCTTTATTCAATTTTCAACGAACATCTCTACCAGAAATTTTTTATTTTCACCGTAAATTCATAAAGACTATTTATTAGCCTTGCATAATTCACCTGTAAATAGAATAAGTTATGCAAGAATAATAAACACCCCAAACACCGAAAGGGAGAGATGTAATGGGGTAAGATAATTATGCTACTTTGAAATTCGTAACAATAGCATGAATTAACTTAGTTTCTAGGCGACGCCGAAACCATTCATCTATATAGGTATAATAGTTTCCTTGTTCGTCATACACTTTACGAGTTGCCATAGACGCAATATATCCAGCATAATGTTGTAGTACGGTATTGATTGCCTCTATTTCTCCTTGCGTTGCTTTTAATATGATAGGAAATGTGAGCAATTTATTTGTTGATTGTTGTTTAATCATTCGTATTTTCCTCCATGAATTTCCGTAATTTTTTCAGAATTCTTGTTCGCCGTTCTTGAATAGAATGACGAGCTAAGTTTTCTTGTTTTGCAATCTCTTTATCTGTCATACCCAAAAAATAATAGTATAAAATAAGATTACGATTTTCATCAGTCAATGTTTTCAATGACTCTGCTATAAGAGTATCTTTAATAGCAATATCAAAATCTAACACCGAAAATTTTGTACTATTTATTTCATAATCGGGCATATATGCCAACATTTCTAGTTCAGCATTAGAAAGATAGGACAAAGATTTTTCATTCTCGTTTTGATACGCAAGTTCATCTTGAATATCACGAGCATAGTTTTTAATTACTTTTTTGCAGAAACTATCGAAAGTATGTCTGATATGTTCTTCGTGGTCTAAAGGTTTCATTTTCTCACCTCCTTCCTGCGAAGGTGGTCATTTGTTTGTTGCTCCCTTTCACCACTACTACGGTTGAAAGTATGAAAAAGTCGTATTAATCAAAAATTTTTTTAATTTTCGAAAAAAAAACCGACTACAAACAGTAGTCGGAAAAGGTAAACATAAAAATATTTGTATTATAAATCTATCCACTTACCTAAAGGTAATATTTCTAAACCAGCACTTTTCACTTCTGATATAGATGTTTCATAATGACTATAATCGTCTATGTGAATAGGAATAACTTTATCAACATGGATATATGTTAGGAATTTTTTTAACATGGATAAGTTCATTGTAAGAGGACCACCAAACAAATCGCTTTTAACATTCCCCAAATTAGCTATTAACACATTGATATTCTGTGGCAAGTATTGAAGTATTTTTCTATGATATACTGTATCACCTGTAAAATATACTGTTTGTATACATATCCCATTATCAACTTTCACTAAATATCCATTCACCTTTCCAGTCAAGGCTCGAGTGAATACTGAATTTCCATGATAAGCAGGTATCGCTGTAAATGTCACTGAATACCCATCTTTAATAAATCTATATTCCTGTTTCCATTTTAGTGCAATAGTTTCTCGGTCAGCAAATATCAGTTTTCCACTTTTAATATCACAGATAATTTTTGAGCCTACCGTTTTTTCTTTACCTAAAGAATCTATATGGTCTTCATGTGAATGAGTTATTAACCAAACATCAATATTTTCAAATACTGATATTTGATATTTAGGTGCTTTTATTCTTGTTGACTCAAAACTTTTAAAATTTATTTTATGGTTGATTGGAAAAATTGCTGGGTCAATACCTATCCTAATTTTATTATCAATATCTAGTATACAAGTTGACGCTCCAATATAATATATTCTCACTGGGAATGCCTCCTTTTACAATGAACTGTATCCAATGGAAGTTCGGAAAGTTTGATTGCTACAGGCACACTCAATGACCCTAAGTAATTTAAAGGCAGTCCTAATTTGTACACAGGATACCGTAATCTAACAAATTTTCTAAACACTTCTTTATCTAAACTAGCCACTACTAAATCTGAGCGACTATTCACTGAACGTAACATATAATCAAATAAAAACAAAAGCTCTCTAAAAGAAATATTTCCATCACTTGTAAAACGTGCAAATTCATATATTTTCTTGTTCTTATCCATAAAAAAGTTCAAATCGACATCAAATTCTTCTTCAAAAGGCAACATGCACTCTCGCTTTATTAATCTGCTAGTACAGCACAACTTATCACCATTCATCAAACAAAATATTGTTGTGTAAGAAGTTAACGCATTATCTGTCTGACACATTTTATATGTTAAATCTTCAAGAGATTCTTCAAATTTAAAATGCTCCTGTTTGTAATATACCTTTGCAACAAAAGCAGTAACTTCTGGTATATGTTGTTCTTCAAAAATCATCAGTGAGTAGCGTTTATGTAAGTTGATTCTTTTATGTTTATATTTTTCTAGCATAGACACTCCTTAGTATAGTTCTTATTTTTTATTTATTTTGTGGTTATTGTAAACGTAAGTTATGCCATCTACAGTAAATTCATCACCATTCTTTTTTTCATAACTATCAGAAAGAATAGCTTGTATCTTTGTTACAGTTTTACTCGTCATATTTTTTGCACCATTTCTGATTGCAGTTGCAGAAATATTATCTTTCCTAATGATAGCATTTGGAATTACAAAACTCTCATCATAGATTGCACGCACAAGCATTCCACCATTATCACTTCCATGTAAGCCATATATTTTTTCATTACGATGTTTCTTTCTAATCAATTTTATAATACCGTAAAAGCCAGATTGTTTATAAATTTCTGGTAAATAGAGTATCTCCACTTTATCCTCCAAATTAGCATCTCTAATTGCAGCTTTTAACATTACAACTCTATTTTCTACTTCATAAAAAATATTCCCTGTCGGAAAATAATTTATATGAAAATCTGCTTTTTCTGTTCTATCATAAATTCGCATACCATCTTTCATTTTCGAGATTTTTATTATACCCTCATCTAACAATGCTTGATGTAGTTTAGGTACAACAGTAGGGTGAATATAAACCTTTTTGAGTTGTCTTTTCTCAATAAAATTTCTCACTATTTCCATATGTGTTGTATGTACAGGGTTAAATGTTCCAAAAAATATCCCAACACCACCTGTAGAGGGAATTCTACCTCGTATATCCGTAATCAAACTATAAAATGCACCGATAAAGCCAAGTATAATGCCAAGACACACAAAAACTATTTGTACATTTTGGTAACCTAATGACGCAATAGCACTTAAACACATATTTGCACTTAAGGCTAGCGTTATATTAAAATACCTGTTACCAATATCTCTATTTGCTAAAGCTAACATTAGATATTGTAATCCTTGTGACGCAAAAGATGTGAGCGAAACTGCACCCATAAGACCTCCAACTATTCTTAGCGATTCTAACTGAATAATGCCACCTTTTAAAACCATAGATACTGCAAATAGATTAAATGCGAATTGCCAACTAAATCTACTAGCCTTACCCAAAAATATGCTTCCTGTTTTTAAAACCATAAATTGTTCCACCTTTTCACTGATTTTTGTGAAAAAAGGTAAGAAAATAGCGACAAATACTGAAATAAAAATCAAATAAGAATTTGTATATTGTTTTGTAGGTATTGCATAGGATAAATACATAACTAATCCCATTAAGGCAGCTAATTTTGTATAAAAACTTTTTAAATATTTCTTCATAAATATAATCTCCTTTGTGTATTGTTTATATGTTTTTCTTCATTGCAATTCTACAAATGATGATATTTGCAATAAGCAATAATAAGAATGTAAATAAATAGTTCATAAAAGGTAACGCAACAATAATAGATGTTAAGCCCACCAAGCTAAAAATAGAATCAAACATTGATTGAGCAAAACAATAATACATTAATACACCAATCAATGTACCTAGCATAGCTGAAAATAATATACGCAATGTATATTGTCTTTTTAATTGAGTACGTTTGAAACCTAGTTTTCTAAATATTTCCAGTTCTACATTTTCTTTTTTCAAAGAAATAAGCGTCAGCAGAAACGATATAAAGGTTGTCATAATAATTGTACAAAGTAATACAACTATGGATATAAGACGTATGCTTGTTTGTATAGTTGCTATTAAAGAATCACTACTCGCACGTCCATTCATTACTGTAACATCTAAATCATTTTCTTGATATTGAGTAACAATAGTCTCAAGGTCAACCATATCCACAAATTTAATAACCTTTTGTGATGACATTGAAGATTCACTTATTAAATCGTATCCACTATCTAACATTTGAATTTCCATGCCAAGATTATTAACAGTTTGATACAGCCCTACTATTTTAAATTTTTCCACATTCCCCTTAGAAGATTTTAGCTCTACATAATCGCCTATGTTTTTATCTAATTTCATGCTTAATAAAGTGGTTACTAGAATTTCTTTTTCATTACTGGGTAAATTTCCATTGTTAATTATCATGTCGGAAGAAATTTCACCATAAATCAATCCAATAATATTTTGTGATTCTATCTGAATAGTAGATTGACTGAAATTTTGAAAATATTCCACTTTATGCGACTTTTCTATACGTTGCTTAAGTGATTCTACATTGTTTTCACTTGCCGAAACTAATATAAGGTCATTTTGTGGTAATCCTAAGATATCATATACTTGTTGCTTTTCACGAAATGCGTTTTCTAATGTTAGTGTACTAAATAATAAAAAACTAAATAATACCGTAATAATTATTAAAGAAATATAATTTTTAAATTTATAGATATATTGTTTTAATGACAAACGTAAATGAAATGGAATCCATCTATGAGCGTTTATATCAAATATCTTTTTGTCGGAAGTTGAATTGATTTTTCCATTTCCGATTGCCTGTATTGGTGATATTTTTTTTAGTTTATTAAGATTTGACATAATAGTTAGCAAAGCTATTAAAGTGAATACAATCATTACAGGAATGTTTGATTGTACATCTATGGAAATTTTTGTATCTAAGCCATTGAGTGTCAAGTATAATATGTTTAATTGTTTTGTTAAAAGACTAGATAAGATATTCCCTAAAAACATTCCAGAGAAAATATATATCATATTCATGAATATATATGTTAGTTTTAACTGACTGTTTTTCATTCCTAAAGATTTTAAAGTTCCGATTTCTACATAGTCCATTTCAATCGCAGTTAAAATAGCATATCTCAATACAAGTAAAAGTCCACTGGCAATAAACACTGTTGCTAATAATAAGATTATGGAAACAATAGTTGGAATCATAGTATATGCTGTTTTTATATAATCACGCTCATAGATAAAATCTGCTGAAAGAGAACCTGAAAATTCAGCTAATTTTTCAGACATTACAGTTGCACTATCCATAGATTTCAATTCACCAGTCCAACTTAAATATATCAAATAATTTTTGTCTGATTCTATCACACTTGTATTGTTAATTATTTTTTCGAAATCTGTTGTAGAAATAATCACTTGATTGTATCGCATAATTGGTGAGCTAAAGATAGGGTCTTCAAAAAAACCTGAGATTGTAAAGTTTTCACTTATATTATTTATCTTAATATGAACTATATCTCCAATATTATAACCTAGATTTTGCTTGAAATAATTTGATAAGAAAATACTCCCTGACTCTATGTTTAATTCCTGTTCTGATTTTATTAAAATGGTAGTATCATTTTCATCTTTGTCTTTCATTGTAGTTAATATATTTTCTATCAATGTGACTTCTGATACACCATCAATATTTTTCAACTCATTTATATAGTCCTCATCAAAACGCATTCCATTAAAACTTAGTAGAACATCAGGCGAATTAGTATCCTTGTATTTATCATCGTAGATATTGCTATTATTGTTTAAAGCATTAATAACAGAACCTGCCGCAATAATAGACAGTAGAGAAAAAAGAAAGATTGCAAAGGAAAAAATTTTTCTTTTTCTGATATTCGCCTTAATTAATTTCCAATATAACATTTCTTACCACCCCATTTCTTTTAGCCAAGTAGTAACTTTTTTTTCACGCTCTATTATCTCATCACCGTTAAAATCGGATAAATGAAGTTCATTTTTTATGTTCCCATCAACTAAATAAATAATTCTATTAGCCCTTAAGGCAGCTTTAAAATCGTGTGTCACCATTACAATCGTTTGCCCTTTCATATTGGTTTCTGTTAAAATATCCAAAATTTGAATACCCGACTTTGAGTTTAATGCGCCTGTAGGCTCATCTGCAAATAAAAGTTGAGGTGAATTTATCAATGCTCTTGCTATAGCAACACGTTGTTGTTGTCCACCCGATAATTGGCTAGGCAGTTTATCAAAATGTTTCTCTAATCCTACTTGAGTTAATAATTGCTTTCCATCATTAACAACATCTATACTCCGTTTTTCTTGCAATAAAAAACCAGCTATAGTAACATTCTCTAAGGCAGATAAATGTTCAATTAAATTCATGTTTTGAAAAACAAAACCCATATGTCGCTTTCTGAAATTAGAAAGCATGGAATCTTTCATCTTCGTTATTTGCATGGAATCAATTTCTACATTTCCAGTTGTAGGTTTATCTATGCCACTTATACACTGTAGCAATGTAGATTTTCCCGAACCAGAGTTTCCCATAATAACGGTAAAATCTCCAGTATAAATTGTTAATTCCAAATTTTTCAATGCAAATTCATTGGCATTCTTTAAATTATATTGCTTTGATAAATTTTTGCTTACAAGAAGCTCATTCTTCATAATAATTCCTCCTCATTCAATAAAGATATTCACACTTAGTAACTTTTCAAGTATAATTATCATGGTACATTTACGTCAACAGTTACGAATGAAGTGATACATATATCGTTTTATGTGTCATAGCAAGGAGGTATTAATCAATATGGAAAATATTCCATTATCTAAATTCTTAATTATCGAATCATTATTGAGCTATATGAAATATAGGCATTTTTCTGATATTAGAATAACTGAAATTGTAAAAAAAGCAGGTGTTTCACGAAAAACCTTTTATCGCCACTTTATATCAAAAGAGAATATTCTTGAAGTGCAATTTGATATTATCTATCACGAATATATTAGTAACACAAAAGCTGTAAATTCATATGAAGAAGTAATAGAACTATATTTTAAAACAATGAGTAATCATATTGAGTTTTTGAAATTAATAAATGTACATCATTTATCTAATATCGCAATAAAGAAGTCCGAATATTACCTATCAACACTAAATCAGAATCCTAAATATAAAATACTAGATAAACCTATAACTGCTTATTGTGAAACTTTTGTGGCAACTGGATTATGGCATATGTTTTGTAAATGGTTAAATAGTGGGCGAAAAGAAAGTACACAAGAAATGACTGCTATTTATTTGAGTGTAGCAAGATAATTCTGCTATTACTATGAAATGAACATGACTGCTGACCATAAGCTGACAATGAATGGTCAACAGTCTACGACCAGTACCTTTTAGTTAGAAACAAACCAATTCCCCTCTTTTACAACCCTCAACTCATACTGCGAAACCTGCACCGTCTTTGTATCTTGGTCTAAATACTTCACCCCCACAATCACATTTACATAATCATCTTCCATGATATAAACAGGGTTCACCAATTCTGCAAACACATAATTCTTTTGAACCACTGGTAATACATTATCACTAACATAATAAGCAAGTTCCTTTTCTGTAGCAGTTGGATATAGTTTGAAGAACGTTTCTAAAAAGCTAGTTATTTCTTCACTTGTTACTGCGTCTACTGTACCGTCACTTTCTATCTGTTTTGGCTGATAGTCAGATTTCTGTGGTTTCCTATCCATTGTCGGGTTTTTAATAATCACCATATTTTCGTTTTCATCTACATGGACAACCACATGATACGCCCCTGTGATAGTAGTGCTTGTTTCACTCTCTGTTATCTGTTGCTCCACCGAAAATGTAACGGTAAAGGTCATGTCATTGTTTTGTGTTACGTTCCACATCTGCACATTCTGAACATGAGAGCTGGTTGGAATATCAGCCCTTATCATATCAAAATTCAACTGGCTTAGTTCTTCGGTTAGGTAGCCTTTTAATCGCTCATTCCTTGTGTCTATAGCGTCTTGACTTTGCCCCCATGCAAAGTATTCTATTGCAAATGCTTCTACAAAACTTTCTACTCTATTCGTATCAACAATTCGTTGTTCTACAACTTCACGCTCATGTATCGTGTGTATATCTATGGCAGTGAAGTTTTTATACACTCCAAAACTAACGCTAGAAATGAGCAACACCCACAAGGCAATCGTCAGTTTTTTATGTGTACCAACCTTAATCGTAGGGGGAGTTTTCCGTTGTTTTCGTGCTTGTGCTTGTTTCTTACTTGTTTTTGTTTCCTGTTTCTTTACTTTTTGCATTTCTCTTTGCACTTCCTTTTCTATTACTTTGTTTCGTCTATCTTTTCTTGTCATTTTTCAAATTCCTTTCTTATCTGTTTATAATGCGACCAGCTCCAAGTAAATGAGCTTGCCAGTAACTACTTGTAAGGTCAGCGTAACCAATCGGTGAGCCTGCATGGTAGAACTGTGTTGGTGATACCAATATCCCCACATGGGTTACGAGTGTACCCGAATTGTACGTTGAGTGAAAAAACACCAAATCGCCAGCTTTTGCGTCACTCATAGCAATGCGACTTGTAGCGTCATACTGCATTTGTGCAGTTCGTGGCAAAGAAATACCAGCCTTTCCATAACACCACTGTGTCAACCCACTACAATCAAAAGAGGTAGTCGGTGACGCTCCACCAAATACATAAGGGTAACCCTCATATTTCAATGCTTCATTCATGATTGTTTGTACGATTTCATCATCAAAGTGAGCAGGGGATAGATACTGTAATACCAGCAATACATAAAATTGATTCCCATAGCGATACCTCCAACCACCATTTTTTGATACTGCGATAGGGTTAGAGTAGTTTACTTTGACACCACCTGCCTTATCCCTTGCAAAAGATTCTGCTAGTTCGTATGTATAGTTCTTTCCATTATTGGCAACAAAGTTTAAAAAGCCACCACCGAAATTATAAGATTGAACTGCTGTGTTGATGTCACACCCTAGCGTTTCAGCACTAGCGAGTAATTCACTAAAATACTTCACCCCTTGTTTTATAGATTCTTCCGTTCCTAGCGTGTTTGGGGGCAAGCCAAGCGACTCACTAGACTGCATGACATCAACCATAGTACCACCAGATTCTACAGTCATAATCGCTAAGATATAGTTGATATACTCTGTTATGCCAAATTCAAGGCAATACTGCTCAACCATAGGTCTATGCCTTAATACTTCTTCGGGGAAATTTGCACCCCCAACCTCTAAACGTACACGATTATTCGTATCATCTGAATCTCCAAACATGATTACAAACATGAACAACATACCAAAGAATAAAGAAAATACCACTGCAAAGATAGCAAAATATTTTAACTTCATAGCTTACGCCCCTTTCCTGTAACTTCTGTGTTTGACTGGCTGGTGTTCTTGTCTTTTGCAGTAGCGTTTTTGATTATGCTTTGTGTGGTAGCTGATTCTTTCGCAAATGGTTTTTTGATTTTTGGTGATTGCTCGTAGACTCTAGCAGATCGATTTTGCGACTTGTGCTGATAGGTACTAGGTCTAGTTGCGTTTGTTTCCTGCGTGTTACTTGCACGTTCTAATGTCGGTGATTTTGCATTACTATATCTCACTGGTTGCTGACGTTCTGCATAATCCTGCTCGTGCTTCCTCATACTAGCTCTAGGCTCTACATTATCTTTTGCCTGTTTTGCCTTATCCATTTCTAAGCGTTTCTGTGCTAGTCCAGCACGTTTATTATTTCTATTTGTGGCACGTTCTTGTTTCTTACTTTCTTTTGTATCAGCCACAGACTGGCTAAAGTCTTGCACACTTTGTACAAGGTCACGTTTGCCTTTATGCAGGGCATACTTTGCATTGGTAGGTGCATTTTTAATATTATCTTTTAAATCTACTGCTTTATCAGCCATACGGTTTTTCGTATCCATTACATGACTGACTTTTTCACCCATTTGTTTTCCTAGAGAGTGTTTCCCAGTACTTGTACTACCTGTTCTATTTGTATTACTTGCATTACTATGTGCGTCACCATAAGCATTGTTTCGCTCATGATTGGCTTTTGTTCCACGACTAGACTTTGTTTGATTGCCTTGCCTTGTAGCAGATGTAGCCTTTTTGCCAAAGGCTTTGCTCATACTTCGTTGTAACCGTCTAGTTTGCCTGTGCATGAACATACGAGGTTTACGCAACATACGCCTACCCATATTTTCAGAATCCCCACTTTGCAAAGCAAACATTCCCATTAAGTCACCAAGTTTAAAGTAGATTCCTGCAAAGGTGACTATCTGTAAAAACATAATCATAAAAAACGGAGATGAACCAGCGAGGGAGTAAAGCATAGCTGAAATGCTAAAGGCTACGGTAATAATCAGTGTGATACCAGCCCTTGTCATAATGACATTAAAAAGTCGCATAATCGCTTTTTTACCCATGCCCTCAAAACTAGGTATCATGCTTAATAGAAAGCTGATAGGTAAAAACATAGCAAAGATGATAAATAGCACTTGTGAAAATATCATGATTCCTGTAAGCAGGAATACAAAAACAGAAATACCAATGTTAAAAACAAATAGAAAAAATACTGTTCCTAGTCTTGAGATTGTTTTTGTAATGGTTAGGTTTGTATTGTTCTGATTTTCAATTTCAGAAACCACAACATCTTCCCTATCTTTGCCATTGTTGGTATCAGGGCTTACGGATAACAGGCTTTCTACACGCTCATTATCAATATCAGTAGAGCCATATTGGAGCAGGACCCATGGTTGTTTTACTTGAATTGCAAATAGACTATCACGTATCATATCAACACTGTTTTGCCCTTGTACGTTACTGTTTGGTATCACAATTCTTGTACCTACATCAAGACTTGCATTGCTTATGTCCTTTGAGAAATCGTTGATTCTGCTGATATAATTGGGGGCATAAGTAATAAAAGACGCAGATAAGAGAAAGACAATCACAAAGTTTAAGATTGCCTGTACTGCTTTTGTCGTTTCACGCTTGATTAGCCCTGTATAAGTTACGTAAATTCCAAGTATCAAAACAAAGATAAGTAAGAACCCTACATAAAACCCAGAACTTGAAAACCCATTCCTTGTAATGCCAGCAATGGTTTGCATATTTGTTCCAATCGCATTTGATGTTTGGCTGATAAAGTCTAAACTATAGGCTTCACCCACTAGGTAACCAGTCGCATTTGATAGATAAAGGGAGATTGTCCAAATAAAGTTTGTAATGGCATACAAACCATACATAACCGACTTTCCCAAACCATCCGACCAATTCCAAGGCAACCACCCCCAACTATTATCCACGTAAAAATCTAGTTGATAATGAGATAGTGCATATCTTGAATATTCATTGCTGGCATTGATAGTTTCATCAACTAGACCTGTTGCATAAGCAACCGTACCAATACTAGCAAGTGTAAAAATAACAACTGCAACACATATAATCGCCATGCTAACATAGCGTATGATTTTTTTAGGCAATGATAAATTCTTTACATAGGCTTGTTTTTTCAGTCGTTTTTGTTTACGTGCTTGCTTTCTTTCCCCTTTTTCTTTTTGCTTATATTCTTGTGTCCGTTTTCGTTCGTCCTTTGATTTCATTACCTCACCTCTTTTCTAACTGGTGGGCGTGTATCAAAAGCGTGTAATAATTCTTCAAAGATAGGGTGAAACTGCATAACACCAACCCGACCGTAAATATCAGATATTAAACATTGTCCATTTTCTAAATCTCGTAAACGTTTTTGATTGTTTTCGTCCTCCTTGTCTACTCCGAAAAACTCTAAGGTTTTCTTAATCTCCACAAGGTCAGTAGAGCGAAAGGCAAACTTTAAGCCGATATTATTTTTCATCTTTTCGTCTAGCAAATCGTCTGCGTTTTGTGTAACAAAATAAACCCCTGCGTTCATGGCACGCCCAGCACGAACTAACTTCATAGATAAAGTTTTACCCTGTGCTACTTGCAAAAAGCTCCATGCTTCGTCAAGGTCAACGATTTTGAAAATGGAACGGTCAGTATGAATAAAATCAAGCGAAAAGGTACTAATGACAATGAGCATAGCAACGGATAATAATTCCATTGTGGTGTATTCCGAAAATGATGTATCTGAATCAGGTAGCACAAGGTCGGCTACTTGAATGATATTAAGTTGCTTTTCAAGACTGATAGATTGTGTCACATTTCCGTCACTAAAAAGTAGTTGTGCGAAATCATAGTCTACAAAACTTTCGATATGCTCTGCAATGCCATGACTGATAGGAGTATCTTCTTTTCTAAGTTCATCAATGACTAAGAGTAGCCCACGCTTTTTACTCTTTGTTACGTTACGGATTGCTTTTCTAAGCACTGGAAACTTATCACTATCTCTTGAAGAAATGCCAGTTAAAAAGGTCAGTATATCAATCGCCAAACTTTCCGAATCTTTCTTACGTTTTAAAATGACATAAGGGTCAAGCAAGCCTTTGTTTTCTTCTTCACTGGTAAGGTTTACAATATTAATCTCATGAGCGATTTCTGGTAGTGTTTCCCTCCAGTTTCCACGTTCCGATTTAGGGTCAATAATGACTGCTTGTCCTCCAAAGAGAACTGCATAATACACAAGTAGGTTATTGGCAAATGATTTCCCACCACCTAGAGAGCCAAGAAAGGCAGACGCTAGAGCATTGGTAGCAGAACCTTGTACCCCTTGACTTGCTAAGTCTGGCTTTAAATATACATTCCTGCCCGTATCAAGGTTATAGCCTACATAGATTCCCTCATTTTCGCCTAACATCTGTGTTGCTCCAAAGCCAAGCCCTGCAAGAAAATCTGAGGTTACGTATTGGATATAATCATTGATATAGCGTTTGGACGCAGGGATAAATTCACTATGTAGTCCTAGCATATCTCCAAAAGGACGAACAAGTTTTATGCTCAAATCGTCGTAAAAGTCTTTGACTTCATCACACCGTCTTTTTAGTTCATCTAGGCTACTTGCTGATACACGTATTACATAGCTAAGTTTGTACATAGATTCTTTGCTCTGGTCTAAGGTATTTTCTAATTCATTTACAGATTCCAAAGCGTCAACTACGTTATTGTTGGTTTCATTGTCGCTTTCCCATGCGTGGCTATCGAGGTCTTTTAGTTCTTTCTTTTTGTTACGAACAGTGGTAAGAGCCTTTTTATTTGCTACAATCTCTACATTCATGTTCGTGTCGATAGGGAAAGTAAATTGCTGTTGCTGGTAGTAAAAGATTTCACTACTTGGAAAATCTAACTCTCCAATAATAGAATTGATAGAAAAGTAAGAAACATAAGTCGTAGAGTCCTCATGCTCCATTTTTAGGTAGCGTTGTTTTTCTTCTAGTAGGCAACGAGTAGGGCGTAACAAGTCATATTTCTTTACCAGCACCTCTTTGTCTTTATAACGTTTTGGCAAATGATATTCATAATCTTCATAAGCAGTGCTAGTATGACCGTAAATGTGTTCTAGGATATAACCAAAGTCGTTTTTATCTAGTTTACGAATCTTGAAACGCCTTGCTATTTTATTTTCTAGCAAATGTTCCATTTTGCTAAAACGTGTGATTTCATCATTGCTCATAGAAACAAAATCGCCCATGACCTTATGATTTACACCATGTACAAATTCTTCAAAGGCTTTTTTTATTTCGATACCAATACCTTTTACAGACACCTCTTGTTCACCTAGTAAGAGCTTAAAACCAATAAAAAAGCGATAGTCTACTTGATTGTCACCAATCATAGAAACTAACGCTTCGGTCTGTTCATCTATTTTGTTATATGCAACTTCTTTTAGTCTGCCTGTTACTTCTTGTTTTGAGCGTTCTCCAGTAGCCCTTATGCTTGACTGCGTTGCTAGTTGCAAGGCATGAATCTTTCCGTCACGATTGCCAGCAATAAGCTGACGAAAGTTATCGTGTACTTGATATTTTTGTTCGGGTGATAGAAAGCTATAGTTGTAGGGTATCAATTCATAATAAGCGAAACATTCGCCCTCATGGTTAAAGACTAGATTGTTTTCGATATATTTAATTGGATAAGCCATAATACATTTCACTCCTTACTATGGTAAATACACCATGTTGTTTCTGTTTTTGTAGTTTCACTGCTTTGTAGGCATAGGTTACTTTGTGTCGTATCAGATATGTAATGACTGATTTTAGGAAACCATAGGGCTTTTTACCGTCAAATGTTTTCTGACACATAAACCATGTAATCGCTACTGGAAGTCCCACGTATTTTAGTAATGCTCCGTCTATCATAGATAACGGTGGTAGGTTTCCAAAAAGTATCATGATAAGCAGTGATACCACAAACCATGTCATTTGTGTAAAGGTGATAGGAAAGGGTAATTGCAAGTCATTGATAGCATAGATTACCTTTTCTACCGACCAGATACTTGTGTAACTTCTTATTTTTTTCATGTTTGCTGTCCTTTCTGTGGTTGTTTCCATTTTTGGAAATACCACAATTCATTTTTTATCTAGTTGATTAGTTTTTGTACCATTCCCTCATCCCCTAGCCCCTGTGTGTAACTTCCATACTGGAAACAGACATGAACCCATGTTACGAGAATGACAAAATGGTACATTGTAATCAAATGTTTATTTTAAGTATTCAAATACACCATGATTGGTAATTAAGAAACTTCCAGAAGTTTCTAAAGTAAGTCCATAGGAGCCATAGTCAATATACATCTGTAGCTCACTTGAAACCTCTCCCAAAGCGTATGCTTCATCAATGTAATACCTCGCAACATCTTCCATAGAATCACAATCAGAATGGCAGATAATATTTTCTACATTTTCTAATAATTCGTCTATGGAGCGAAACCACATACTTTGAATTGCCTCTAGTTCATCATAAATAGATTCCCCCTCTAGCTCCATTACCTTTTCACATAGACGGTTGATTTCACTAATAGAAGTATATTCACCTATATGAAAAGGCAACTCATAAGTATGTATTGCGTATTCTTCATATCTGCCATACAGACCGATTCGCTCTTTCATTTCTTCATAATCAATCGGTGGGGTGAACCATTCTCCAACAGCTTCACCCTCGTTGTATTTCCCTAAGTTTGCAATATAGACTCTCATTTCCATATGTTCCCCCTTACGCTCCGATAATACGGTTGAATAATGTAAGCAGTAAGTCTTTTACACCATTTGCATTAAATACCAATCCTACTGCAATCAGTGCGATAATCAAGAACCCAATTAGTTTGGAAAATTCTCGTTTAAAACCTAAGTACAAGCCAATCACCACGATTGCCAGTAGTACCAAAGACTGTGCATTGCTTAAAAACCATGTGTATAAATTTTGTCCAAAGTTCATTTTGTATTCCTCCTTGAAATTAGAAAAAGCAACTTCCCTAGATATAAGAAGTTGCCTTTTAGTTATTTTTGTAATATTTACGTATGATATTCTAAAATATCCCTTTGTATCATTCTATACAATCATATCTTCTACAGATATGCGTTGTTGCTCTATCAACTGCTTATGTTTTTTTGTTAAGGGTGCGTCACGAATCATGTTTGTTATCACCGTTGTTTCGTTTAATACATCTAAGATACTAGCAACCTTTAAAGTTGGGGCTACTTGATGATGTAGCCAATTTAATGTTCGTTCAAAAGAATAAGGTTCGGGTTTTGTTGTTAGCCTAAGTTCCCCACGATTTTTTCCAATGAACCATTCCCAGCGTTCATTTGTTTGCCATTTGCTACGCCTTTTTGTTATGTCTTTATCTGCAAAGCGTAAATAACGATTGATAATCTCAAATGCTGTTTTTTCTGCATTTTGAAAAGTCAGTAAGTCTTTCATGGCAAGGGTAGCACGCTCATTTTTTAATCGAATTTCAAAGCGATTTTTTACAAGTGATTCCTCTAAGGGAATGTTATTTTTCACCAGTTGTTCATAGTCTTTTTCATAGATACAAAAATATACCTCACTTTTGAGTGACCCAATGTATAAGGTATTTCCCATATCTGGCTTTTCATCACGATGTATTAGTTCGCCACTGCGATAGTTCCTAAAACTACGAAAGACAGAGATACATTCTTCTTGCTGGCATTTCCTAGCAAGGTCTGGAATATCAAGAATACCGACCTTATCATTAATTGCTAGGTCTAAGCGTTTGAATACAGCACCTACCTCTAAACAATCGTTAAAGAAGTCATACCAGCTACGCCCTTGTGCCAGTAGAAAGTTTTCGTACTGCCGACAGCCTTTCCCCTTTAACTCTAGTAATACACCTTTTTCTAGTTCATAAGAAACAAGTAGTATGATGTCACCAAAGCGATAATGTTCAGGGTAGGAGTAATAGCCAAAGTCCTCATGAATCATGTAGCTTATATTAAGGTGTAATACCTCTCGGATAATATGTGCCACGTCTAATGTTGGAAATCGAATCCGTACATAATCAAAAAGCATTTCTAGTGGGTTGTTAGGGTCTAAGCGTTCTAGTGCAAGCATTAACGATTTTTGTACTTGTTTCGTGGGTGTAAGTTTTCCATTTTCTATTTTGTTTAGATACTCTCTAGTCACGCCAGACGCTATCGCCAGCTTGTTTTGAGAGAGTCCATAGGCTAGTCGATTTTCTTTTAGTTCACTAGCCCAAGCATTTAATTTCAATTTTAATTCCTCCAATCAATATTTTATGTATGTTAATTAGGCACTATTTTGCTTTAATGGTTTAGAAAACTTATCTAATTTTTCTATAATCAAGTCTTTTGGCAATATTCCTTTACAAAAATAAGCACTTGCAAAATGGTTTCCTTTCGTATAATCTTTGAAATTGCCTTTTGTATGATAGTCAATGCGAGAATCAAAGGCTAATAGTTGAATATTTTCCAAATACGAAAATCGCCTTTTCCCTTGTAGCGTATTCAGTGGCAACAGCAAAGCAAATGGTTTATTTAATTGCTTGACCCTATTTAATACATCGTCCTTTAATGAAAAGGGTGGGTTTGAAATGATGATGTCGTAATGTGGTGGCTCATATGCAAAAAAATCTTTTCCGTCTTTTAAGTGACTTCTGATAACTTGATAACCTAAGTTACTAAAAACTTGATAAAAGGCTGACCATTCTTCATCAAATGGAAACCATATTATTTTATCTTTAGGAATATATTTTATTAATGGATCAACAGCATAAAATGGTGTATAGACCTCATCACTTTCAAATGTTCTTCCCGAAGTAAGATAACCTTTATTTATAGGCATTATTTTTCCTCCAATCAAAAAAGTGTGAACAATTAGCTTTTCGTTCACACCTACTATAGATTTGTCCAATCCCTTGTACTATCAAGCGATTTTGATATTTAATTTCTGTTTCTTGTTGTTTTTGTACCCCCCTGTTAGGTAGAGGGGGTAAACACTAGGTGTGGCTAACGCCACACCTAGAAACGCTCACCTGTACCTGTGGCTTTCGCTTCGCACGCCACTAGCACAGTTGGCGTTTTAGAGAATTGCATTTCGTTTACCAAAACAAATGAAATTGTGTGATGTTATCTGCAATCCGTTTTAGTGATTTCTCATAGTATTCTTCGTTTGTTTCAAACCCTATAAACTTTCGCTCCGTATTAAGACATGCAATCGCAGTTGTGCCACTACCCATGTAATTATCTAATACAAGGTCACCTTTGTGTGTGTAAGTTCTGATAAGATATTCAAAGAGTGCGATAGGCTTTTGCGTTGGGTGAAAGCTAGTCGGATCACGTTTAAAATACAAAACATCTCTAGGGTAATTTTCATATTTCTGTTCTTGCTTTTCCCTCTTTGTTTTTGATGTTTTTACCAAGCCTTGCGGGAAATAGTTCATTTTTGGAATACCTCCATTGGCTGTTTTGCCTTTTGAAAATACTAAAATTTCTTCAAACTGACTCATTGGTTTGTTTTTTGCATTGAAAGGATTTGTAGCATTATTTTTTACCCAAATCCACTTATAACGATATAGTTTCAAATTTGAATTTGCTATCAAGTTTGTAAAGTAAGAATTAGCCGTCAGTACAATCGCACCGTTCTCTTTAATAATTCTTTCGTATTGTTCCCATAAGCTAGAAAAAGGAATAATTGTATCCCAAATGTTTTTTGTAGTTCCATACGGTAAATCACAAAGTATCATATCAACGCTTTCATCTAGTAACAACTTCATTCCCTTAATGCAGTCCATAAGATATATTTGATTCATTTCTAAACTTTCTATTTTACTTCCTCCTTTGTTTCTTTCATTTCTATTTCTTCAAGTTTTATTGTTTCATTTTTTATCATTTCGTTTTTCCAGCCTGTAAGTTTCCCTATTCGTGCTAGGAAGTCATACCCTTTAGGCACAAGAGGAGTATAGAACTCACTAATCACACTTGTACCAACATCTACATAGCCACGTCCTTTTATCTGCTTTAAGAAAAAGTCTTTGTTCGTTTCCCCAAACATCATGCCATACCCAAGTTCGCTCATACGACCTAGAGCCACACGAAAGTTGAAATTATCTCTGATTCCGTCCCCTAAATACTTTGCGTCTGGACGTTGACACGCTAGTATTAAAAAGAACCCAGCTTGTCTGCCAAGCATGACTATCTGCTTTAGCTTGCTGATAACTTCCATACTTTCACGCCCTAACATATCCATAAAGGCGACATATTCGTCAAAGACAAGAAAGTTTGCTGGTAGGTCAAGATAAGCGTAGTTCTCGCCAGTCTTATAATTCGGGTGTTTCTTCATTTCTTCACTTCTTGCTATCATTTCTTCATAAAAGCGATTCACACAAGAAAGCATATCCTCTTTGCGATAGTAGACATCTGGCATAACTGTTTCGAGGTCTGCAAGGTCACTATTTTTCGGGTCTAAGACATAGAGCTTTGCATTTGTTTGTAGCAATGCTTCAATAATCGTAAGGATAAAGTAGGTTTTCCCTCCACCAGTACCACCAGCAATCAGCATATGAGGTAGTGCGTCATATTCCCAATACACAGATTCCATGAGCTTTAAGCGACCGTTCTTAGCGACCACTTTATCAATGCCTATACGGTTGGCAATGGTATCATAAAGTAGTACATACTCAACAAAAGAGTCTTTCAGTTCTTTGTCCACCAGTTCGCAATACAAGCCGGTTTCTAGCTTTTTCTCTAATTGTAGAAGTTGGTCTTGATACTTTGTCATGATAATTTCCACATGAATGTGAATGAGTCCGTCTTTCAGATAGTAGTACATTTTTGGAAAGTAGCTGATTCGTTCTTTGCTTTTAGAACTTGGTAAGTCCTTAAAAAAACTTTCCCCTTGCACCTGTTCTGATTCATACCAACCATTTTGCAATATCATACGTGCTAGTTTTTGGCGATGTTGCCATTGTTTGATAGAATCTATACGGTAGCGATAGTAGAGTATGCCAGTTATTAGACATACAAAAAGGGCAGTGATTACACTGCCCCAAAAGTACGGTCTTTGAAATTGTTTCTCCATATCACTTAACCCTATTGTATGCCAGTTGGTATTTACTAAGGTTTGCAAATGGAATAGTAACAGTATCGTAAAAAATAAAAGTGTAAATGTGTAAATAATACGATTAGACAGCAAATGTTTATCACTTGCTCGAATACGTTGACCTTTACATTTGAATATTACATTTCACCCCATTTCTTTAAAATTTTTCAATTTGTATTTTTCTGATAATAAATTTGGTATTCTTTTCATGTTAGAAAACGAGAATGTCTCTTTAAGTGCAATTTTAAAATCTTGCTGAATTTGTTTCTTATTTGGAAAAAAAGTTGGAGCTACTGGTCGCACTATATCAATTAGTTCTTGGTTTTCCAAAACTTCTGCAGGCAATAAAGGACTCATATAAACATTTTCAGAATATGCAAAAATAATAAAATTTAATATTTCCAACTGTTCTTCAAGGTTTTTTTTCCAAAAGGTTTTAAAGAATGTTTTATATTCAGAAAATTCACTTCTGTGTAGAAATATTAAAATGGCTGTAGAAGTTTTTAGCGGAAAAATACTAATATGAATACTTGTAGTATCATTTAAATGAGTAGGTGTATAGATGTTATTTATTATCTTATCGTGTAAATCTAAGCAAATTGTCACATTATCCTGAAAAGCGACGGGGCAGATGTAAGGGAGTGTCTGAAAATAAAGACACTTATAAACTTCATGATCATTCAGCAAATTTTGTTTAGCTTTATTATATTTATCAGTATATATTTTTAAATCAAATTGTTTGGTTTCTAAATTATTATAAATGTAAGGATCATCTCTTGTATCTTCAGTAGATAAACTTTCAAACAAGGCTATTTCTTGTTTTTTTCTACTGATGTGTTGAAGAAAGTTTTTTAGAGCAATTTGTGTCAACATTTGTTGCGTTGGTTTTAATTCATAGTTAATAGGTGTTTCATATTCCGAAAAAACTGTATTATCACAAGCCTTGCATATCAACTGAAATGTACCTGTTTGCTTTACTCCTTTTTCCTTATCCAATATTTGCACATTCATAAAAGCATTTGTCATTAAAAGCTTTCCCTCTTTTGCAATAGTTTTCAAGCAAAAGCTTGGAATAGAATGTGAGTTACAAAAACTAGCAACCTCCTCTTTGCAATGAAAACAGAATGCCTCTTTTGCTTTCTGTCTTGCGTCACTAATTTTTTTGTTAAAAGTTTTTTTTCGCTCTATTGTTACTGGTTGTTTATTTTGTTTTTGTAAGTCCCAGATGCTCCAGAATTCATTTTTTTGTACCATTTAATTTTCCTCCTAATTAATGAATAATATTTATTATACTCTCGATTTGTAAGAGTTACAATTACGACTATTTTTAATTTTAAGGTAATTTGATACTAAAAGTACAATCACTTGCTCGAATACGCCAGCCTTTTCTAAATATCTTCATCATAGTTTAGACTTCACTATAACCAGTGTAGTGAATGTTAAGAGTCAGTCCGTCATTACCGTCCATAGTAAAGTGAAACTCACCTTTTTGCGTCCTGTAGACATGAGATTCTTCGCCAGATTCCCCTAGTTCTGCTAGTTTTTCTGTCAATTCTTCTACTATTTGAGCTGAATTTAAGTGTTCTTCTTCCTTTGCTTTAAGTGTATCTAAATCAGTTGCAAAGGCTTCCATTTTGCTAAATGTAATTGCTATAAACATAATCTTTCCCTCCGTTATTGTGTTGGTGTGTCTTTTGTTTGTTTACTTGATTCTTTACTGTTACCTTGTGGCATATTCGCCCCTGCTTTCGCATTTGCTCCTTGTGTTGCATTTGCCTTATCCTTTCGGATAATATCATCAGCCTTTATATACCAATCCACATCTGCACCCATATAGGTAGCAGTTGCAACGGTATCTGCTACAGGGTTGATAATCTCTACTTCCTCGTTATAGTCAAAGTCCTTTGTACCAGCCGATACAGGAATACTTACTTGTATCATACGCCCTTGCTCTTTTGATTTTAGGTCATAAGTCCGTTCTTTAACCTGTTCTGTTACGTTACCCTCGTCATCAACAATCTTGACTTCTCGGCGTAATGCTGAAAATTTCAATACTCCAAATGTTTTCTCTTTTTCAATTACAATTCCTTGTGCTAATCTCATCATCTATACCTCTTTCTTTCTATGCCTTTACCATGTCATCTGCGTGCATGATATAATTTGTAAAACCACGAGTTCCAATTTTGTACCCCTCTGCACTAAGGCGTGGGTTGATTAAGCGTATACTTTCTTCTACCTCAAAATGTTTCTCACCAGCTTCGGCAGGTAAGATAACAACAATATCATCTGCACGTTGAATGTCAGAATATAAGTTATAACTTCTTGATATGATAGTTGGCTTACCATTGATTCTGCGTTGCTCAATCTTTCCCTCGCCAGCATACTCTAAGTTGCCAAATGTTTTATCCATGTTTGGGATAACGTGTTTTAATTCCATAATGATATACCTCATTCTTTCTATGATTGTAATTTGTATGTTTCGTTACTATTTTTGTCTTACTATGATGTGTTTATAGGTTACTGCTTATTGCTCTGTTTTGGATTCTTTGCAAGTTGATTGTTATTGTGGTGGCTACACCCCCACGCCCCTGTAAATTCACAAAAAACAGATAATCAAAATGATGATTACTGCTTTTTTGTGAATACTATAAAAAACCATGTCGGTGAACAAATCGAGTTCATAAGTTCTGTTCCTTTCCCATAATAAAAAACACAAGGTCTGCTTATATGTATGCGATAGCCCCTTGTATTTCTCGTGTTAGATTTATTTTGTTTTGCGTTTCAATTTCTTAGAAGTAATGATTGTAATGATAGCAAGAGAAAAAGCGATACCCAGTAGTGACAATACGATATTAGTAGCATCACCAGTTTGTGGTATATCTGGCTTATCGGGAGTTGTAGGAATTTTCTCATTTGTCATTTCATAAGTGGCAGTTTCCCCATTTGTTGTTACTTCTACTTTGATAGGTGTTTCATCAAGAATGTAACCGTTTGGAGCCGATACTTCTATAAACTCATATGTGCCAAGTGGTAAGTCAAATACGCTTAGTAGTCCGTTCGTGTTTGTTTCACCGTCCATATTTACTAACTTAAACATAGCCCCTGCAAGGACTTCTTCTGTTTTAGCATCTTTCTTCATGAGTGATACAGAACTTTTTTTCAAGTCATTGTATACGCTAAATAGGTGTTCACTTTCGTTCTCTGTAACGTCCTTATCCTCATGATTGTAAATAGTGATGTTATCCTGTGTAACCACAATCTTGATTAATTCTTCACTGCCAAGAAATGTTTCATTAGACGCTGATACTTCACGTTGATAGTATGTACCAACGATAAGGTCAGTCCATGTGCCGATACCGTTTTCATCAATGGTAATGGTTTGTAAAACCTGTTTTTCTGTATCTAGTAATTCAAAGATTGCACCAGCACCGAATTTATCATACGCATAGGTGAATCCGTCCTGCTCTGTTAGGCTTGCCGATTCATTCCACTTTGTAAAGCTCACTTCTGTAAGATAGAGCTTATTAAGTAGTGGTTCGTCTTTCCCAATTTCAATCGTTACGATTTCTTCATTGTCTAAAGTATAGGTAACTGGATATTTGTTTTCATCAAGCAAATGTGCGTCCGAAGTTTCTAGTTCTTTCACATAGTAATCACTTTGTGGAAGTGTTAGCTCATCAAAGGTTGCAACTCCATTTTTCGTAGTGGCAATCGCAAGTAGAGAATCAGCACCTATGCTTGTATCACTAGGTAGCTTGATTTCCTCTTTTGTAAATAAACCAAAGACTTTACCGTCTAGTGCATTTATATTTTCAATAATAGCAGTTCCACTTTCGTAGCCTGTGAGTTGTTCTTCTTGTTTATGAACAAGTATCTGTAAGGTTTGCCATTTGTTCATAGCTTTCACATCTGTTTTACTAAGGGCTACGTTTTGGTTCTCGTAACGTATTTCAAATGGAATGGTAGCCTTATCTATCACAAGACCAGCAGGAGCAGATACTTCTACCATATGATACTTGCCAATCTCTAAAAGTTTTGTAGTTGCCTTACCGTCTTTGTCTGTTGTAATGGTATCGACTAATTCACCTTTCTTGTAAAAGGTTGTTCCCTCAAGACCTACAATATCCTCACTTGCATAAACGTGATAGGTTACATTTGAAATGAGTGTATCTTTTGTGGTGATAGTATGAAGTGTTCCATAATCATTGTCTTTGTTAGTCACTTCTGTAGGCAATGCCCCTTGTTTGGTAATCGTAGCAGTACCTTTTGCACGCTGATTTGTAAAGCTGATTTCTTGAATAGTGGTGACATTTCCCGATACCGAAAATATGATTTTTCGACTTGATAGCACATAGCCTGTAGGAGCTTTGATTTCTTCTAACTCATAACGGTTAATGCCATACTTTAGAGTTTCACTGGTAACAAAGTACCCCTCGTCATTGGTAACGAATACATCACTTTCTTTTGCAGAGTTTGGCACACGCATAGATAAATATTTCTTATCTTGCTTATCATAGATTTTAAAACTTACGCCAGCTAGTGGAATGACATTGCCTGTTTCAGCGTCTACTTTTTCGACTTTCAATCGTTGTTCGGTTAGGCGATTGTTTAGAATATATGTCACGACTTGTTTATCCTCTATGATAGAAAATGCAATCGGCTCTATCAGAGAATATCCCTCTTTGCCTTTGCTTTCATGCAAGATATAATCATCATAAGGTAAGGCTTGTATACGGAACTTTCCGTCCTTATCGGTAAGAGAAGAATAGGTTTGTCCTGTTGTCTGTGAGGTGGCTGTAAACTCGACACCCTCTAAAGTAACCATTTCATCACTTGTGGTACTGCCTGTTAATGGCTTTCCAACTTTCAACCCCTCGATTTCCCCCTGTATAACGGTATTGTATTTTGTAGAGATTGGTGTAATCGCAGTATGGGCTGTTTGTCCTGCATATTTTAGTTCAAAGGTAACTGGTGTATCATCAAATACATAGCCTGTAGGAGCTTTTAATTCTATCCAGCGATAAGTAGCAAGGTATAAATCATTTACGGTAATACTTCCGTCCGTACCTGTGGTATACTCGCCCATTTTCTTCCATGAACCGTCAACGTTCTGTCGCTCTAGCTTAAATACTGCACCTACAAAGGTAGCTTTTCCTTGTGGTGTGGTATCTGTTTCTTTGTCACGTTTATAAAGGGTGGCACTTCCTAGTTGTTCGGTATTGATAGCGTCAAAATCTGTATAGGTAAGTGGTACGTTTTGCCCCTCGTATTTAATTTCTACTTCATAGACTTTTGGATTGATGAGAAAGCCTGTAGACGCAGTAATTTCTTTTACGGTATATGCTCCAATGTCAAGATGTTTACTTTCAGCCTTTCCATTTGCATTAGTCGTAAGTGTGTCCACGTGCTGACCGTTTGCATTATAGATGTAAAAGATATTGCCTGTCAGAGTGTAGCTTGCTGTTGGCATATCCTTTGCATTTCTAAGAGCCGATTTATCAATACGGATAATTCCTTTTGCAAGGTTGTTCGTAAATGTGACTGCTTTTGTCGTATTTGCTTCAATCGTGATAGTTTGACTGGTGCCATTTAAGACGTAGTGATTCGGAGCATTTACTTCTGTAATGGTAAGCACCGTACCATGTAGATATGCTTTGCTTGTGATAGAACCGTCTGCACCAGTGGTTAGGTATTCTATAGAAGAATCTCTATTATTGGTGATTCTGTATCTTGCACCACTAAGGGTATCACCAGTATCAGCACTTTTCTTGATTATCTGTCCGTAGCCCTCTTTATTGACTTTGATATTTAGCGTAGTGGCAGTTGTAGCGTGAACCTTTGCTACAATGACATCTTGTGTATTGGGGTGGCGATAGTACATAGATGTGCCTTTGTAAGAATTGCCAATACCAAAACCAAAGGAAACACTGCCTGTATCGTTTGCATTTGCAGTTGCAGTTAGGGTCACGCTATTTCCGTTTTTTACCACGCTGACACCTGCTGTATTTCCTGTTTGTTCATAAAGAGAGAAGATACCGTTTGTGTCGTTTAATGTTACAGATTCCCCTACATTTAATGTGATTGTTTGATTGNCAA
>JGI994J12354_10000372_pt1 | contig 44375 bp, 66 predicted proteins | sample IntmicLarv3ML3BL_FD_12354 | JGI IMG/M metagenome (IMG submission 12354) | reverse complement strand
TTCCGTTGTGGCAGTTTGGTATGAGTTATTGAGGAAAAAGATTATCTGAAAACAAAAAGAGCAGCCTGATATTATCAAGCTACTCTCTGCGGAAGCGGGGGGATTGCCCTGCAGTATATCTCAATAATCAGGCGTAAGCATTTTCTAATATTCAGACACTTATATAAATAGCTTAAACGCATAAATAAGTTATGGTAACCATAAATAGTCCCCGTTTTAGTCCCCGTTTTTTGATTTCGGGGACTTTTTTTTCTTTGTATTGAATAATGCCATAGCCTTTTCTTTTGCCTTATCCGCTATATCAATATACGGCTTCATTGCTTTGTAATCGCTGTGCCCCGTCCATTTCATTACGACCTGTGCCGGGATGCCAAGCGTTAAGGCATTGCAAATAAATGTACGCCTCCCGGCGTGAGTACCCAAAAGGGCATATTTAGGATATATTTCTTCAATTCTTTTGTTACCTCTGTAATAAGTAACCGTTACGGCTTTGTCTATGCCGCATAGCTCGCCAAGCTCCTTTAACGCTTCATTCATCTTTTGGTTACTTATTACTGGCAATGCCAAATTATTGGCAAAAAGTTCACCGCTATATTTATTAAGTATTGCTTTAGAGTAATCGTTTAGTTCTATTTTAAGGCTATCGGCGGTCTTTATCGTCGTTATAGATATGTATGTTGGAAAAACGTCGGAACGCTTCAAATTAGCCACATCAGAGTAACGCAAGCCTGTATAACAGCAAAAGCAAAAGACATCGCGTACACGAGCTATTCCTGGCATATTTTGGGGTATATCAAAATTATACACCGTTGTAAGTTCGTCCCAATCTAAGAATATTACCTTTTTTTCTGATGTTTTCATTTTCGGAGAAAACGACATATAGGCTCTCTCCTGGTTAAAGCCCTTTGCGTCCGCCCACCTGAGAAACCACTTCAAGAAGCTCAATCTGTTTTCAATCGTAGTATTTCTCATTTGCCTGTTATCCCGGAGGTACGCAACAATGTTTGACAAGCCGTTCGCATCTAAATATTCGAAAGTTAAATCTTGAGCAAAGTCCTGAAGATGTTTTTTTAAGGCGTCGAACTTCTGATATGTAGCCTTTGTCCATTGGTTTGCAAAACCAACCTCCAACGTGAAATCGTCGTATATGTCATAAAACGTTTTGTGGGGCAGAATCTGTTCCTTTTTTACCTTGCCGCTTCGGATGTTAAACTCTAACCGAAACTCGTCCGGCGTGGGTATCTTATCAATAGCTTCATAATGTTTGAATACCTCTTCGGCTATGCTTTCAAATTTCTGTATTTCTCGATTTATAACGCTTGCAGAGTTTTTCTTCTTTCCATGTGTTGTATTGATTATACAGCGTTGCGTTTCATAGCTCCATTTTGCCGCCTCTACGCGATAGCCTAAATTAAAGGCAACGGTGTTCCCATCCCATTTAATGCGATACCGAAGTTTCGAATCATCGTACCCCGATTCTTTGTTTAACAAGAAATGGCAAGTTCTTTTTATGTTCATTTCTCCTGTTTTGCGATTTCATCAGAAACAAACATTTCTCCCTGACCTGTCATAAGCCATCTGGCGGACACATTGTAATCTGCGATTAAATGTGAGAGCCAAGCTATTTCAACCATACCGCTATTAGGCTTCTTCTCTACTGTATTAAAGTTCCAGCGATTTATGCCATACCGGTTGGTAAACGTCTGTTTTCCTCGAATGACTTTTTTTAATTTTAAGGCATATATAGCCTCAAAAAAGCGTTTTATTACCTTTTGGCTATCTTCTGACTGCATATCTTCTTTGATTTTGTGTTTGCGGCTTTGAATTTGGCGTTTAATGCGACTTCTCGTTGTTCTAACAGATTGCTCCACCTTTCAACCACATCGGGACTGAAATCAACGTTTTTTTTGCCTGTGGCGGTTTGCTCAAAAGCTCGAAGTTCTTCCGACGACATAACAGGCATATAACGCTCAAGTTCAAGGATGCGCGACATATTATTGTATATATTCTTTCGTATGATTGACATATTGTTATCAGTAATCATGTCGCCCTCGCCCGTTAAGAGCCAACGAGCGTTAATCTCCGGGAAACTTGTTATTATCGTAGTCGCTGGATTAAGACCGAAATGCCCCCCCTTGATTAGCTTTGTGAGGTATTGGGGCGTCCAACCCAACAAGGCGGCAAATTCTGATTTTTTGCCGTTTGTTTTGTATTTTATTATTTCGAGTAGTCGGGTGTGCATGATTTTAAATACTTTGGCTGTGTTGTCATTTGTAGCTTCGCACTCACTCTCCAACTCCAAGCACTTTAAGTAAAAAGTCTGTTTTATATTTTAGATAATATTCTCCGTTTATTCTGGTAAGGCTATTGCCTATAAAATAGATTTCTATTTTGTCATTCAAAACTCTGTCGTAATACCGTGTTTCAAACTCTACTAAAAAAGTCATTTCCGATTCATATTCGCCTTTTATCGTAATCTGCTCACTTTTTATTTTGAGGTAATCTTTTCGGTCGGACATTTCATATAGAAATTCTTTATATTTTTTTCTATTCTCTTTAACCCGAGTTGATTCGCACCCCACGAATGTTAATGCTATGAAGCATAATAGTAAAATCTGTTTCATTTTTATTTGTTTTTTTAATTGTTTACGGAAAACAAGTCATGTAAACCCTTGTTCGCTTGTGAATAGTTTTTATGCGTTTTTATTTCATATAAAATTTCACCCAAAGGCGTGCCATTTAACATTGTATTACATTGACCTGCCCCTATTTCATATACAGATTTTCCTTTATTCAATAACTTTATTTCGTATACGCATTTCTTTATATTGTCTTCTTCATCAATAATATTATCCAATGCAACACATATGGCTTTAAGCCAATAATAAAAAGAACTATCTTGAGAATTGCTCTTATATAAATCAGCATAGTTCATACACAATCCTACCTGTAGATTCTTTGTTTTACTGATAATATCCTTATTCTTATCCTCTATTTCTTGTATCTTTATTTCGAAACCCATTTTTATCTTTTTAGTTTCTTTTTCAAAAGTTTTTTCTATTTCTTTTACCTGAGCATAGTTGCCAACAACAATAAATGTAGTCAATACGCCAATAAACCCAAGCACTAACGCCACATAGTTGCTTTCAAAATCCATTTTGGGAATTTGCGAACCTAAAATTGCAAGTAAAATTATTATCACAATCCCAAAAAGAAACCAATGGAAACGATACTTGCTTTTTGATTGCTTTTTGTCTAATTCACTTTCTAATTTGTCAATTCGCACTGATTGTTCTTTAATCAAATTGAGCGAAGATTCTATACTGTTTACATTAACGTCTTTTAATATACTACCTGTTATATCGCCAAGGCGCTGTTCAGTTCCCATTGCCAGTTAATTTATTCACGATTAGTAATAATTCGCTGATGTGATCATCTTTTTTCCTTAACAAATCCTGATAGCCCTTTTGAAGCTCAATCATTCCTGCAATATCATTATGGGTAATTTTATTGCCATTCCCATTTACGTTAGCTCCAACGACAGCACTATTTGATACGTCTCCAATTTGTTGCTTTGGCTTTAGCATTTCGCCCTCACCGGCTATTAGCCATTCTTTGTTCAATTCGGGGTGTGTATCTATAATTTTATTAATAGTATTTAATTTCATATCTCCTTTTAGCTTGTTAATATACCCTATCGACAAACCAGCGTTTTCTTCAAATTTGTTTTGTCCGATGCTCAAATAGGCTAAAAATTCTAATAGTCTTTCTTTCATTCTATATTTGTTTTTATGGCATTTATACCTTATATTTGCAAAAAATCAGTTCAATTTTATTATGGATGCCGAAGCATTGAAAATTATTCTCAACTTAAAAGAAGAAAACACGCTTTTAAAAAGGGCTATCGTTGATGCTGCTGTTGTTCTAAAAAAAAGAAAAGAACATCCGGTTATGGAATATGACATCCAAGATGTGAGTTTTTTATTCGCAGAAATAAGAAACATACTTTCATCTATTGAAGACAAACAATAGCCAGCCAATGAAGCCTATAACGGCAACTCCGATGTTTAATAATTTCCAATGTCGGATTACGTCCTCTTGTCTACGAATGCGCCTCTTGTATTCCATTTCTTCTTTCTGTAATCTTTTTAAGTCATTCTCTTCAATCGGATTTTCGAGGGTTAGATTCTCTTTTAAATAAACCAAGCCTTTGTCTAAAATTTTGGCAGCAAACAATATCCCACCCTCAAAGTAATGGGCTACTATAAATCCGTACTCCTTTAGTTTTTTAGAGCCAACATACAACTCTTCGCGCGATAAATCTCCGAACATATCATCATCGCAACTGTATTGCGATGTGCTTAATGTTTTGAGTATTATTTTTTCCACTTCTGATAAATAGACTTTTTCCATAAAAACATCCCTAATAATCAAACAATTATAAATCACTCTGCGTTTTTCAAGGTAAAAAAACCATATATATTTTGTTTTTATGGTATTTATACCTTATGTTTGCATTGCATTTGAATTAAAACGCTTTCAAAAGTAGGAAATAAAACAAAGATTCAAAAGCAAACTAAACAGTAAAATAAAACAATATGGGAAAAGATGTATTGAAAACAGATTACCAGCGTGAGAAAGATGCTAAGGATATGGCTATTTATGAGGATTGGCGCACATTGATGGGGAAGCAGGGGGCTATGGCAACGGCTGTAAATGCGTGTTTGATGGAGAAATACAACATTCACGCACCATCAACCATTTGGGTTGCTCGCCAAAGAGCGGCAAAGAGACTGAAAGAGCAAAAAGAAAAAGAAAACGCTAAAAAGTCAAAATAATGAGAAATCCATTTTTATACTCTTGGAGTACAGAGCACGACCACGTTAAGGGGGTTATGACGCATAGTTTCGATAACGAAATAAAATGCGTAATGGATTGGAACAAGCGAACGGTCACGCTTGTAAACAAGGCGGAAACGGTTGATGTTTTCCCTGTTAAGGGCACAGGTTACACTATCAACAGCCATGTGAGTTTATTGGTACACGTTGCGGCGATTGCACGGGAAGATTACATCTGTGGCAACCTGTTAAAAACCCGAACTCGGAAACTAAAGAAACTCCGCCATGTGCTCAGTATGTAACGGGTACTTCGGTTGCCCTTGTTGCTCTCCCGAACCAAGTATGAGTACTTGCCCTGAGTGTAACGGCGAGGGGTTCACGCACTACGATGCGAACGGCGATATTATCTCACAAGAAGATTATGACTTACTGCCTTCCGGCGAAAGAAGTAAAGAGCCTTGCGAGTATTGCGAGGGTACGGGAGAGATTGAATATAGCAATGAACCCGATTACGACAATTACGATGAATAGAGATTTGAATACCAGAATAATAGACATCACGGTTGGTGAATTGCTTGACTTGATAAAAAGAACCGAGCAGCCGGCACAACCAAAAGATTTTACGCCGACATCAGGCAAAGAGTATGTTTACGGGCTTGCAGGCATTGCAAAGTTACTCGGCTGCTCAAAACAGCACGCAATGAGGCTCAAAGCGTCTGGCAAGTTGGACGAGGCTATAAAACAAGACGGAAGAATAATAGTAACAGACGCCCGCAAAGCCTTAGAGCTATTCGGAAAAAAGAAAAAATAATATAAACCGCCGAAAGGCATAACACCAAATTAGTATGAGTACAGCAAATGACAAAGTAACCGGGGCGATGCAAGCCGCAACAGCTCCCGGAAATCAAAAAACATTACAACAAAAGGTTTCTCAAACAGGCTCTTTGATGGGCTTAAATCAAGGGGAAATCGGGCAATACCTATCCATGATGAAAGACCGTGTAGCGCAAGTGCTACCAAAACACTTAACGGCGGATAGGGTGTTACAGATGGCGGCAACAACTATACACCGCAACCCTGCCATTGCTAAATGTTCTCCGGCAAGTTTATTAGGCTCGGTTATGCAGGCAAGCATATTGGGGTTTCCTCCGGTTGATGCACTCGGATATTGCTACTTTGTTCCTTATGGAAAAGACGTGCAGTTTCAAATTGGATATAAAGGGCTTGTGGAACTTGCGCGCCGAAGTGGAAAAATTAAAATGGTATATGCAGAGGTAGTCCGCGAGGGTGACGAATTTGTTGCAGCTTTTGGACTTAACCCTACATTAGAGCATAAGCCAAACTTTGATAGCAACAAACCTCTTACACACGTTTATGCTGTTTGCCACTTTAACGACGGCGGTTACAACTTCGTAGTATTAAGCAAATCTGATGTTGAGCGCTTGCGTTTGCGTAGTCCTATGCAAAAGGGCACACCTGCCGGAGCTTGGGCGACGGATTATGACGCTATGGCTAAAGCGAAAGCCCTTAAGCAGCTTTCAAAATATCTACCTCTTAACATAGACCAGGCGGAGGCTATTGCAACAGATGAAGCGATACTAACTCCCGATAGTTTTCAAAACGGGCAAGCAAAGATAGAAGATATAACCTACGAAGATGCAAATGTAGACCTTGAAACAGGAGAGGTAATGGAGAATACAGGAAGCAACGTAGAGGGCGGCAAAACACCACAACAAAAGACTTTATTATGAGCAATCACTTCGAAATAACAGAGAAAGAGCTTGAGTTGGTTGTAAGAGAGAAAACACTTGGAAATCTTACAACAAACGCCTATCAAATAAAGGAGCTTGTTATAGCGGGTTTGCAGCAATACGATGTTGCAACTTTTGACGAGAACAACATTGAGAGCGCCAAAAAGGCTAAGGCTTTATTAAACAATGCCGCCAAAACGCTTAACACGAGGCGTCTTGAAATCGAAAGAGAGTTTATGCAGCCGTTTGCCGAATTTAAGGAAGTTGTTGCCGAAACTGTAAAGTTAATTTCTCAATGCTCGGCAAATATTGATATTGTTGTAAAGTTGGGCGAGGCAAAAGAACGGGAAAACAAGCGTAAGATTATCTCTGCGCATTGGGAGAGTAAAGGCTTTACGCTTATAGGTTTTGACAAGATATTTGACGCTAAATGGCTTAACAAAACGGTCAAATTGAAAGATATTTACTTAGAGATAGAGGAAAAGATTACTAAGATAGAGGATGATATTAAAACGTTAGAGGCTATTGACGAAGATGTTGAATTGTTGAAATCGTTATATCTCGACACGTTGAATATAAATAATACTATTCAGTACGCAAACACCTTAAAGCAAAATCGGGAAAAGGCGCAAAAAGCAAAAATGGAAGCGCAATCCAACAAGGGTAATATAAAAGAGGCGGAAATACCCTTTTACAATTCAGACCCAAACCCGACGCCCTCTCCAGCACCCCCCGTTGAAACATCTGTACCCATCTTGCTAACAAGAGCATTTAAGGTAACGACAACACGGGAAAAGATTATTGCACTTGGCAACTTTATGAATGAACAAGGTATTGACTTTGACAAAATAGAATTATGAGCATTACAGTAATTAAACCAAAGAATAGAGCCGAATGGCTTGAGCATAGAAATAGCGGTGTAGGCAGTTCCGAAGTAGCATCTATATTGGGTCTAAATCCATTTCAAACGCCTTACCAATTATGGCGCAGCAAAAGGGGGCTTGACCCACAGAAAGAAGAAACATTTGCTATGAAAGCTGGACACTACCTTGAGGATGCGGTGTCTATGTTTTGGGCGGATGAAACGGGGCGTGAAATAATCAAATCATCTGCCGGTGATTGGCTTTACGTGAATAACGAGAAGCCTTTTTTAAGAGTGTCGCCCGATAGAACATTTTGGATTCCGGGAATGGCAAAGAATAACGCCAACAAGGGAATTCTTGAGTGTAAAACAACACAGAAAACTATCGATGCGGAAGATTTGCCGAAACATTGGTTCTGTCAGGTGCAATATCAGCTTGGCGTATCAGGCACAGAACAAGGCTCTTTGGCTTGGCTATCTGCAGGACGTGACTTTGGTTATAAAGACATAGCGTTTGTGTCGGATTTTTACGGTTGGATGATTGACGAGGTTGAGCGCTTTTGGATTGACAATATAATGGGGGGCGCTGAGCCAGATGCAACCAATGTCACAGATATTGTTACTAAGTACGCAAAGCACACAGAGGGGAAAGTCGTTGAAGCATCCAGCGATGTGCTTGCCGCTTATACGCAGTTGAAAGAGGTTAAAGAGGAAATTTCAAAACTCGACGAACGAAAAGATGAACTCGAAGCGATAATAAAGTTAGCCTTTGGCGATGCGGAGGCTATCAGTTACAGCGGACAAACCCTTGCTACTTGGAAAGCGGCTAAGGATAGCGCGACGTTTGACAATAAGGCTTTTGTTAAGGCGCACCCAGAGCTTGCGCAGAATTTTACTATTACGCGTCAAGGTTCACGCCGCTTCTTGCTTAAATAATAATTAAGGGGGGGCGGAATTCTCCCCCCCCTAATCTTAAACAAAGAACCAATGAGACTAATTACAGAAGAATGCGCAAAAACAATCCTTGAAGTTTTACGGGAACAAATAACCCTTTTAAAATCGACCCCGAATCGAGGACTAAAAGTTGAAAACAAGATGAGGTTAATGCTATTAGCTGTATCGGAGATAGAAGCAAGGAGGGTTGTAAAAAACAGCAAACATTAAAATTAAAAAATAGCGAGTATGGAGCAGGTAAACAGATTTTATGAAAATGGAGAGGTTGTAATAGACCTCGAAGAAGTTGGGCATGTCACAATAGCATCAGAATCCTCATGTTGCTCACATCAGGTTATTATGAAGTATTCTACATACAATACAGAGGCTGATTGCTACAATAACGACTATTGGCTTCGGAGAGATAGTGGAGATGGGGCTAAGTTTGTTGAAGCGTGGAAAAGATATAAATCACAGAAATAAAAAGTAGCGAGTATGAAAATAGACATAAACAAATTGGCAAAAGATGTCTTTGCAGCAAATAAAGCTAAAGGCTTCCATGAAAAAGGGCAGAGCAACGAAGTTCTTTTAATGCTCATTGTTACTGAGCTCTCGGAGGCGGTCGAAGCGGATAGAAAAAGTAGGTTGGCTGACATCGCTACTTATAATGCAAATATAGACACTGATGATATATTAGAAAGCGATAGGGATGTATATTTTATTGAATCCTTTGAGCGATTCATTAAGGATACAGTAGAGGATGAACTTGCTGACACTGCTATACGCTTGTTGGATTTGGCGGGGCTGAACAAAGTCAATATAAGGCTTAATGATACCCGCATTGAGGACTTTACTTCTTGCCTGAGCGAAGAAACTCTTCCCGAAATGATATTTCATGTGTGTCGTGAAGCAGTAAGATGTCCTGCGAATAGCATTGCGGAATTAGAAGAGGTTATACCTCGCACTTTAGAGGGTGTTATCGCTATTTGTGAGCACTTAAAGATTGCCCTATGGCAGCACGTTGAACTGAAGATGCAATTCAACGAAACTCGCCCGAATAAACATGGAAAAAAATATTAAAAAACAGTAAATATGAAAACAATATTCAAGTGTGTACTATTCTTAATTATAGGCGTGATATTAACCCTTGCCTCCCCTTTGATTATTCGTCTTTTGCGCCTTTTAGGTGCTGACTTATTCTTTATCGCTTGCATTGCTTTATTGATGGGGTTGTTCTCATTCGGAGCAATGCTCTACAAGATAGCCTCTGCGGTTGTTGATTCAATATATTCCAAAAAGTAGTGTATGAAAGAGTTCAACGGAAAGGCAATATATAAGCCAAAAGGGAAAGCGGGAGAATATGCAGAATGGGCGTGCAACTTCTATGTTGGCTGCTCAAATGGCTGTACATATTGTTATTGCAAAAAGGGAATATTAGCTAAAGTTATGGGGCAAGGCGAAGCACAGTTAAAGAAGTGCTTTAAGGATGAAGAGCACGCTTTAGAGGTGTTTGAAAAAGAATTGTTGCGAAACAAAGAGGCGTTACAGAAGCATGGTTTATTCTTTTCATTTACAACCGACCCTTTTTTGGACTTGACAATGGATTTAACATTGTTTGCAATGAAAAAGTGTCTTGATAATGAAATAAGCGTGAAGATTTTAACCAAGAATGCAGAAAACCCACTGTTTGCTTTAGTAGGCTGCTTTGGGATAATGATGATTGGAGGTGTTATGCCGTACTATTTTTCAGAACATCGAAATATGATTGCAATCGGCTTCACGCTTACAGGGCATGATGAATTAGAACCAAACGCATCAACCAATCAGGAGCGTATCGAAGCGATGAAGAAACTACACGAAGCGGGTTACAAGACATTTGCAAGCATTGAGCCGATTGTTGATTTCGACAGCAGCCTTAAAATGATTCGCCAAACTGTTGACTTCTGCGATTTGCACAAAATTGGCTTTATGTCGGGGCAAAAGTATGATAGGGAAGAGTTGGTCGCATTTATGGCTAAGGTTCATCAAGCAGGGTGTAATAAAATCTATTGGAAGGACTCAATTCGGGATTTTGCTCAAAGAGCCAATCAATACCCCTCTAATTGCGTAGAGCGGGATTACAATTTGTTTAACGATTAGAAAACATTGTTTCAGTAAATTGTCAAAGTGTGTGAAAACGGTGTTTCGAAGTGAAACAAAAATAAAAAATAAGCAAATGAATAAAAATGTAAGACTTTTATATGTTGACCTCTTTTGTGGAGCGGGGGGCACATCGACGGGGGTTGAGTCTGCGAAAACTAACGGGAAGCAATGTGCCAAAGTTATAGGATGTGTAAACCATGACAAGAATGCTATCACGAGTCACGCTGAGAACCACCCCGAAGCGTTACACTTTACCGAAGATATAAGAACGTTGGAGTTATCTCCGCTTATTGAGCATATAAAGGATATGCGGGAGGTTTACCCTAATGCGTATCTTGTGTTGTGGGCTTCGCTTGAGTGTACTAATTTCAGTAAAGCAAAGGGCGGTTTGCCGCGTGACGCTGATAGCCGCACTTTGGCGGAACATCTTTTCCGCTACATAGATGCTATCGACCCCGATTTCATACAGATTGAAAACGTTGAAGAGTTTATGTCTTGGGGGGATTTAGACGAAAAGGGAAAGCCAATAAGCAAAGATGCCGGTCGGCTTTATCGGCAATGGGTTGACAACGTAAAGGGTTGCGGGTATAAATTTAAACATCGAATTCTTAATTCTGCCGACTTAGGAGCTTACACCTCCCGCCGTCGCTTCTTTGGTGTTTTCGCAAAAAAAGGACTGCCTATTGTTTTCCCAGAAGCTACACATTCGAAAAATGGCGAAACCGGTTTGTTCGGTGCGTTAGCGCGCTGGAAACCCGTAAGGGACGTATTAGATTTTGAAGACGAAGGAGAGTCTATATTTGGGCGTAAGAAGCCGCTCGTTGATGCAACGCTTGAGCGCATATATGCAGGGCTTATAAAGTTTGTTGCGGGGGGTAAGGATAAATGGCTGTTAAAGTATAATTCGGTAAATGGGCAAACAAGAAAACATATACCTCCGAGTATTGACGTACCTTGCCCGACGGTTAGTTGTCAAGGGCGTTTGGGTTTGGTGCAAACGTCTTTCCTTTCAAAGCACTTTAGCGGGCATCCTGAAAGCAAGAATATAAGCGTCGAAAAGCCTGCGGGAGCGATAACGACAAAAGACCATCATTCGTTGATTACTACGAATTTCCTTGCAAGGTATAACGGACAGCCAAACCAAGAAGTAAACGCACTGCCTATAACGTCTCCCGCTCCGACGCTTACGGTAAAAGACCGGTTAGCAAAAGTAGAGGCTTGTTTCTTGGATATGCAATACGGGAATGGAACGCCCACCGATATAAATAATCCGGCGGCTACTGTTACGACCAACCCAAAGCATCAACTCGTTGTGTGTGAAAATTGGATAATGAATACCAATTTCGGAAACGTAGGCTCTTCTTTGAATAGTCCCGCCCCGACGATAACGGCTAACAGGAAATGGCACTATCTTATGGATGCGCAATACAGCCGCGTTGGACGTGGTGTTGACAAGCCTTGTTTTACCCTTATTGCCCGCATGGATAAAACTCCGCCTTATTTGATAGCATCAGAGAGCGGCGAAATAGCCATTCGGATAGACGCTTCTGATAGTCCGGCTATGGTTAAGATTAAAGAGTTTATGGCGTTGTATGGCATCATTGATATAAAGATGCGGATGTTGCGCATACCCGAGTTAAAACAAATAATGGGTTTCCCGAAAGATTATGTATTAATCGGAACACAGGCAGACCAAAAAAAGTTTATCGGCAATGCGGTCGAGGTTAGGACGGCGCGCAAACTATGTGAAGCCCTTTGTTCGAGGCTTAACGAACTGTCGTTATTCCCTCAATATCAAGCGGCTTGAATGCTTTTCATAAAGAAATAATCGCAGCCAGAAAGCGATTGCTGTGCAATCACTTTGTATATTTGTAAAATCCAAAAAACGATACCGATATGATAAATAAATATAAAGATAATAAATACACCATATACGGGTTGATTTTCCGAAAGGAAATCAAGCGTCTTCTACAACGTCGTTATTGTTACGCTGGTAGCCCTAAGTATGGTGTATTTGAATTATATAGCTATGGCACGTCTGAATAAAAATAACGCAGAATACTTTACGCACGACGCCGATATGAGAAATGACGTGCGTGTTAAAGCATTGTTTCGGCGATACAAGCATACAGGCTATGCCGTATGGTGTTTTCTCCTTGAGGCTTTAACGGATAGTGATTTCTTTGAAATAGAGTGGACGGGGATAAACAGAGAACTTTACTCCGCCGACTTCGATGTTACCCCCGAGGAGTTGTCGGAAATAGTAGATTACTGCATAAAAATAGAACTCTTAACCCTGCAAGACGGGAAGCTATTTTCCGTAAACCATAAGGCACGCCTTGAGGCCGTTGCAGCGTATCGAGATAAGCAACGTGAAAACGGGAAAAAGGGTGGTAATCCTAACTTTAAGAAAGGGCAACAAAACCCATATTACCCGCCCGAAAAAGATAACCAAGACATAACCAAAGATAACCCAAAGATAACCGGGGGTTATGAAAAAGATAACCAAGACATAACCAAAGATAACCATAGAAGAGAAGAGAAGAGAAGAGTAAATAAATACTCTCTCTCTATACGCGGGGAAACAAAAATTTTGCCTGAAAACTTATTTAATTCACTTGAGGCGTTATTGCAAGAGCAAGAATACCTCGAAGCCTTGTGCATGAACAACGCTGTACCCGACATCGAGCAAATGAAAGATTACCTAAAAGCCTTTTTCGTAGAACTCGGCAATAGGGGGGAAAGCTACAAAGACGAGAAAGATGCAAAACATCATTTTGCAAACTGGCTGAAAATTGAACTACAAAATGAGCGAAAAACAAAGAAAGGAGGAAAAAATGCAAACAATAGGGACAGTACTACCACAACAGCGGAACTCGGTAGAAGCGTTGCCGAGGGTTACGCAAGAGCTCTCTACGAGAAGCAGCAGCGAGGGGAAAAGTGAAATTAGTTTGTACAACGGCACATTGGTCGCCCCTGAGCCGCTTATGCAAAACATCAACAGGCTAAAGGCTTCTTTCCCGAAAGTATCGCCCGACTTTTTTAACGTCCTAACCGAAAGGATTGTCGCCAACAACTTCACAGAAGCGCGATTAAAGGACGCCGTGAATTATCTAATTGATAATTTCCCGTATAAAGAACCGAACGTTGCCGATATAATCAAATTCGACAAAAGAGCAAGGTTGTACACCTACAATGAAGCGGCAACAATGGTAACTAACGGCGAGCTAAGGTTTGAGGACCTCGAGAAAAAGGAAATAAACGGAACTCTTTACAGAGTAAAAAAATGCGATTTGCTATAACGGCAAATTTTAGCGTAAACAAGTGATTCACAAACGATAATAAATCAAACAGAACCATTGAGGCACACCGCGCATGAAACGAGATAACGCATGACGGGAGTACTCTCCCGCTTTGTAGTCCTGCCAAAATAAGCGATAAACAAGCGATAATGACAAAAGACAAGGAAATACACCTAAAAGGCAAGAAGAAGCCGCAGAGCAAGAAATACAGCATAAAAAAGGATGTTTTTACAACCATCTGCAAAACAGACCTCGGCGTTGAGGTTGTGAAAGAACTTCTTTTTCATCCTACAAGGAAGTGGCGATTTGATTACGCCGTCTTAGAGCACAAGGTAGCTATTGAGGTTGAAGGTGGCGTTTGGACTAGAGGAAGACACACGCGCCCGCAGGGTTTTCTTTGCGATGTGGAAAAATACAATGCCGGCACTCTTCTCGGTTGGCGCATATTCCGTGTTACCCCCGATGATTTATGCAAGACAAAAACATTTGACCTTATCAAGCAAGCCGTTAATAGCTTATAGCATATACTTTTTGCCCGAAAACGATTGCCATGCAATCACTTTTAAGTAGTTTTGTAAAACTAATAGGCAAATGTCCTAAAGCGTTAGGCATGGGCGAAAGCTGGAGCGAGCAAGCAAAAAACTTCAGGCAAGTAGCCCCGCCTGTTATTGGTTGAAACAAAATAAATATGCAACAATATGAAAACAGACGTTGTCAAACTCTCACAAATCAAAACTAACACAGCCAATCCAAGGCAGATAAAAGACGGGAAGTTTACCAAATTAGTAAACTCAATACTCGTTTTTCCTAAAATGCTTTCGCTTCGTCCTATCGTTGTAGATAGCATGGGGGTGGCTCTCGGTGGCAATATGCGTTATCGGGGTTTAATCTTTATTGCCGATATGTCAATAGAGGACATTAAGGCTCAGTTGTCTGATTGCCGAGATTTCCACAAAAAAACTACTGCAGAACAAAATGCGCTTTTTGAGTATTGGGAGCATTGGAGAGACTGCCCAACTGCTCCGGTTATAAAAGCGGCTGATTTATCAGACAGCGAACAAAGGGAGTTTATTATTAAGGATAATGTTGGATATGGAGAATGGGATATGGATATTCTCGCCAACGAATGGGATGAGGAAGACCTCGACGATTGGGGTTTGGATGTGTGGCAAGATGAGAGCGAGGAAGAGGACGACGGCAAAAGTAGCGGCGAGCCCACGCACGGTTCTTTAGTTGAAAGATTCGTCATACCTCCATTTTCCGTCCTTGACACTCGTAAGGGGTATTGGCAGGCGCGCAAAAAGGCTTGGCGTGAGCTTATTGGAGATTTAGGCGAAAGTCGCAATGATACACTTTTCAAAAATCCCGAAACCAAGTTTAAGCATATATACCGCCGCACAAGGGGACATCGGGAAAGTCTCGGAATTGGATTTCAAGAATACCTTGACAAATACGTTCCAGAAGACGTCAAAGAGCGCGAGGCGGCAAAGGTTCTTTCTGCTGGTGTGTCGCTGTTTGACCCTGTATTATCTGAAATCATGTGTCGTTGGTTTACCCATGAGAAAGGGGCGAAAATCTTTGATTGTTTTTCCGGCGACACTCAAAAGGGTTTAGTCTTTGCGCAATGTAGCTTTGAATTTACAGGTATTGAATTAAGGCAAGAACAGGTTGATGTAAATAACCGAGTTATTGCCGATAGAGGTTTGCCTATCAAATACATTTGCGATGATGGACGCAATGTTTTGAAGCATTTTGAACCCGATAGTCAAGATATGTTATTTAGCTGCCCGCCGTACTACAATCTTGAGGTTTATAGCGACGACCCCAGCGATGCAAGCAACCAAGCAACTTACGCCGATAGCCTGAAAATACTTGAAAGTGCTTACGCCGATAGCCTGAAAATACTGAAAAATGATAGATTTGCTATCATTGTAGTAGGTGATGTTAGAGATAAAAAAACAGGACTATACCACAACCTCGTGGATGACCTAAAGCGCATATTCAAAGAGAATGGGGCTGCTTTATACAATGAACTTATTTTGGTGGAAACAGCAGCAAGTACCGCACTAAGAGCCAGTCGAAATATGGATGGTCGAAAGGTTGCGAAAATGCACCAAAACGTACTTGTGTTCTACAAGGGAAACACTAAGAATATATCTAAAACTTTCCCAAAAATAGAATTCACAGAGGACGAGTTAAAAATGTTTGATTCAGAAATGAATAACAGCGAAGAGGAGGAATCATGAGCGAATATCAGAATAGGAAGCGTAGACAAACGAAGCTCCCGCGCCTTGAGTTGGTTGCAGACCTTTACAAGCGGGGGAATAGCCTCCGCAAAGTGCGAGAGGAGGTCATGCGCCGCCTTGACTTGAAAAGTTATTCTTTACAAACAGTACATGCGGATGTCAAACTGTTGCTTAAAGAATGGAGAGAAAGCCGTATCGAAAAAACAGACGAAGCGGTACAATTAGAGTTAGAGCGCATCGACGACACTATACGAGAGCTTTGGGATGAGTGGGAGCGCTCGAAGCAAAACTATACGAAAACGTCAAACAAGCGTAAAGGCGCACCGGTAAAGGATAAAGAAAAAGGTACATCTACCCTTAGAACTTACCAAAAGGAAGAGGTTGAAACTGATGTTATTTGTATGGGCGATGTGTCCTATATTTCTGAAATAAGGCATCAACTTATTGAGCGGCGAAAGCTGCTCGGGTTATATGCCCCTGAAGAAAAATCGCTTACACTCAACAAGTATGATTTAAGCAACCTAACACCGGAGCAACAAGATATACTCTTAGATATAGGCGAACAGGCGTTGAATGTTACAGAATAAACAAGATGTTTACGCGGCAATGGGGATACAATTAGTTGCTGAAAAATGCAGGGAATCTTTTTTTTATTTCGTCCGAATTTTTTGGGATGTCATAATAAAGGAAGATGCCGTGTATAATTGGCATATTCCCTTTCTCTGCCAAGAGTTGCAAGGCTTATCCGTTTCTATTGTAAATAGAGAGGTTAAGCCTTACGACCTTATTATTAACATCCCCCCTGGTACAACAAAATCAACAATCGTTACAATCATGTTCCCCGCGTGGCTTTGGACGCAAGACGCAACGCTCCGCCTTATTACTAACTCTTACTCTATGGATTTGAGTATCGAGCACGCCACAAAAAGTCGCGACATAATTACGTCCGATAAATATCGCCGCTTATTTCCGGAGGTAACATTGCGGCGCGACAAGTCGGCGAAAATGTCATACGAAAACACATCAACGGGCGCACGCTATGCAACATCAACAGGGGGAACGATTACAGGTAAGCACGCACACCTGATTATTAATGACGACCCGTTGAATCCGGCACAAGCAGCTTCCGACGCAGACCGCAACACCGCTAACGAGCACACAAAGACGCTAACAAGCCGTAAAGTAGATAAAAAGAACACCCCTACCCTAACCATAATGCAACGATTGCACGAGCTTGACGTTACGGGTTACATATTAGCAAAAAAGAGCGAAAAGGTTAAGCATATTTGCCTTCCTGCAGAGATTTCCGACAACGTTAAGCCTGCAGAACTTAAAAAAAAATATGTAAACGGACTGCTCGACCCTGTACGTCTTTCTTCCGATGTCCTTACCGAGCAACTTGTAGATTTAGGCTCGCGAGGGTACGCAGGGCAATACGACCAGAACCCCGTTGCTGCGGGTGGTAACATCGTTAAAAAAGAGTGGTTCCAATATATACACCGTACCGATTTCGACAGGTTGCGTAGGAAAGAGCCTATTATCTTTTTTGCTGATACGGCTTACACGGATAAGACGGAGAACGACCCAACGGGTATTATCGCCACTTGCAAGATAGGCAACGACTTGTATATAACACACGGGAAAAAGGTATCAATGAAGTTCCCTGAATTAATCCGCTTCATTCCTAAATATGTAGAGGCAAATGGCTATTCGGCGGGTAGTAGTATACGCATCGAGCCAAAAGCGAATGGGGTATCAGTCATAGACCAATTAAAGGTTGAAACAAACCTAAATGTAACGAAAACACCTACGCCCGTTGATAGTAAGGAAACGCGATTAAACGCCGTATCGCCTATTATCGAGTGTGGGAGGGTGTATTTAATTATTGACTCTTGGAACGAAGATTTAGTCGAAGAGGTTTGCGGTTTCCCCGCAAAGGCGCATGATGAATATGTGGATGTTCTCGGATACGCGATAGACCATCATTTGAGGGGCAGAAAGCCTATCGATATAAACCGTTTGGCAAAACAAGTACATTAATTATTAAATAACTCAACAAGATGAAAACTATTGAAGAAATATTAGCGGGCAAGCCAGAAGATATTGTTGGCGAGTTGAAAGAGAAAGCGATAAAAGTGCCTTCTTGGGAAGATTTGAGAAAGGAATACGACCCAAAAGAGCACCCGGTAATGACCGATTCGACATATACTGATGTAGTAGACGAAGAGGGTGGCGTTGAAAAGGTAACGCGTATTACTCAGGACTTGCAACGTTTGGCGGCGAAAAGAACGTCGGAGTTATGTTTTGGTATTCCGGTAAAACGTGTGTACAAGGCGATAACGGAGGGCGAAAAATCTATTGCACAATACATCGAAGCTATATTACAACGTAACCGTATAGATAGTGTAAATATTGAGCGTGGAAATATGTTATTTGCCGGTTGCGAGGTTGCGACCTTGTGGTTTGCCATTGAAAGACCCAATAACCTGTACGGATTTGAAAGTAAGTTAAAATTACGTTGTCGTAATTATTCGCCTATGCTTGGCGATAGCATTTACCCTCTATTCGACGAATACAATGACATGATTGCCTTGTCTTTCGGTTACAAGCGCAAGGTAGGCGGCAAGGAGGCTGAATACCTTGATGTTTACACAGACAGCTTTCACATCAGGTATAAGAAAGAGGACTCTTGGATAGAGGAACTTAGGGAGCAAACGACAATAGGGAAAATACCGGGAGTTTATGTACATAGGCTTACTCCTGCGTGGGAAGATACGTCTAACATTGTTTATGAAATAGAATGGGCACTAAGCCGTAACGGTAATTATTTGCGAAAAAACAGCAAGCCGCTATTTGTAGTATTTGCCGACGAAGACATACAGGTGGGATATGAGGGGAGCGAAAAGAAAGAATTTAAAGCTGTGTTTCAATATCCGAAAGGCTCGCAGGCTTCCTATGTTACTTGGGAGCAGGCTATCGAAAATCTTAAATTTTATACTGCAGAGTTGCGACAATCTTTCTTTACACAGTTGCAGCTTCCAGATATGAGTTACGAAAATATGAAATCAACTCCTATGTCCGGAGAGTCTCGGAAAGCGATGTTCGTTGACGCGCAGCTAAAAGTGAAAGATGAAAGCGGGCGGTTACTTGAAATGTTAGACCGAGAAGTAAATGTCGTCAAGGCATTTCTCAAAACAATGCTTCCCTTAAATACACATAAGGATATTGACAGCCTGCAGGTCGAAACAATAATAACTCCATTCAACATAACAGATGATAAAGACACTATCACAAATATCATGACGGCAACCGGAGGAAAAGCCGTAATGTCACAACGAGAAGGGGTTGAAAATCTCGGCTGGTCGGACGACGTGGATAAAACGATGAAGCAAATGGCGGAGGAAAGTATAGGAGATGTCTTTGAGCCAACAATGTAATGAAAGACGTTTTATTTGAACTAATAAAGAGCCTTGAGGAAAAGAAGAAGGCGGATAAAACATACCCTTACCATGTTATGCGGCAAGAGGTGTACGCCGCCGTTGCCGATGCGCTTAACGACCTATATAAAGAGGGGCGTATAAGCGTTGGGGTATCGTTAAACGATAAGTGGGTTACAACGAATGGCGAAGTCAAAGCAAAATAAATGGGATAACGAACACTTGCGCAATGCAAGGCGATACGCGCGACAAGTCGAAGCGGTGTATCAATCTGCCGCACAGGAGGCTGCCGCTATCGGCGTGAGCGTATCCCAATTTAACCCCGACAAGCCATTTACCTTTGCCGACTACCCGCAAACAAAAGCACGCGCCGACGCTTTGATGAAGAGTGTACAGGGGGATGTTTTGGCTATTATTGCTAACGGCGTCGAATCAGAATGGACGTTAAGTAACAATAAGAACAATGAACTTGCCCGTAACGTTTTTGGCAGCAATGTCGGCAAATTGAGCCCCTCGCAGTACCGGAAGTATTTCAGCACTAACGATAATGCGAGAAAGGCATTCCTTGCGCGGAAAGAGGGCGGACTATCAATTTCGGACAAGGTTTGGAGGTTTACAGACCAATTTCAGGAGGAAATTGAAATGGGTTTGGATTTAGGCATTCGCAATGGTCTGCCGGCTAACCGCATGGCGCGTGACTTAAAGCAATATCTGCAAAATCCCGATATGCTTTTCCGCCGTGTACGCGATGAACACGGGCAGCTCCATTTGTCACAACGAGCGAAGGCTTACCACCCCGGGCAGGGTGTGTACCGCTCAAGCCAAAAGAATGCGGAGCGTCTAACCCGCAATGAAACGAATGCATCTTATAGGGAGGCAGATTACCAACGCTGGCAGCAATTCGACTTCGTTGTAGGCATCGAAATACGCCTATCTAATGCTCACAAAAAGCATGACATGTGCGACCTGTTAGCGGGCAAATACCCGAAAGGTTTACTCTTCGAGGGTTGGCACGTCCAATGCTTTTGCTTTGCTATTCCTATACTCAAAACAATAGACGAATTGACGGACGATAACAACGTCATTCTTTCAGGAGGGCAGCCAAACACCAAGAGTGTAAACGAGGTAACAGAAATGCCGCCACAATTCAAGCAATGGGTGCAAGACAACGAGGGTAGGATTGTTAAAGCTAACGAAAAAGGTACTTTGCCTAATTTCCTTAAAAAGAACAGGGAAATGTGGCGAGATTACACATCTATCGAATTGATAAACTTGCAGGCAATAGAGAGAACCGAAAGATGTGCGGGCGGTTTTGAACGTCAATCTAATGCGCTGGCGGAGCGAATGGGAGTTGCCGTAACGCCTGTAAATATAAAATCAAGAAAGCGGATTCTCGAAAAGGCTATCGCAGATTACGGCGGCGATGTGTTCGAGGTAAGCGACATGATTCGAAATACGTTTATTTCTTCAGCAGAAAACATTCCTGCGCTTATTTCTGAAATAGGCAAGCAGTTCAATGTTATTGAACGCAAGGCGCAGGCGTTTGCCACCGGTTACACAGGGCATTTGTTTAAGATATGGGTAAGAAAAGGAGTTAAAGGCGAAATACAGGTCAATACGCCTCAAATGATTTATGCCAAAGAAAGCAGCGCAAAGGAGTTGCTCGGAACCAAATTGTTCAACGAAATAAAAAACAAATCAAAAATGCCTCACGGGTTAGGGCATAAGTATTACGAGGAATACAGGATATTATCAAGAGAAGATCAGTTATCGGCAAAAGGTCGTGCTTTAGCGGAGAAATCAAAAGATTACTACCAAAAGGCAAAAGCTATTAAATTGTAACCTTAGTAAACTCAGAGCCGCATTCAGCCCCGAATATCCATGTAATACCGAACGTGTCGTAATCCTCTTTTGATATTTCAACAGGAAGGCTCATGTAATCAGGGTTACCGTTACGGATATTGCTATTTTCCCCTAATTTGTATTCAGGCTTCAAATAGCTATGTCCCGGACTATCGGTTGTCCATAGTTTGGCAAAACAAACACCGTTTTCATCTTCGCGACATACGGCACTTTCTTCGCTGTGTGCAAAATATTTCACAATCTCCAATAGGTGTTATTTTTTATGTGATAGATAGTTCCTTTAACAACATCATAGTCACGGGCAATATCAATTGGCTTGTCGCCGTTGGCTATTCTTTTTCTAATTTCCTCAACTTCCGGTAATGTCAATTTTGACTTTCCGTTTCTTTCGCCTTTTGACTGATAGTTGTTTCCGTGAGTAACTCTGTCTATTGCATTTTCAGAGCGTGTTCCATATTCGAGATTGGATAGCCTGTTATCACTTCTTATTCCATTTTTATGCCTAACTTCAAAACCATCCTCCTGAACACCAACATAAGCCCACATTACCAACCGGTGAACGCAAATATCTCTTCTGTTCTTTGTATAAAGAGCGACAGATTTATAGCCGTGAATGTCTGTTTTTTGCTTTATGAATTTATTAGTAAAGCGAGAAAAGACTTTTCCGTCTTCAGTTACTAAATAATTGGGGAATCCCGGTATTTCTCTCATGATAAAAAAAATAAAAATAACGCCACGTGCCACTCGCATCCCACCGCCTTGTTTCATGCGCCATTCAAGGTTAATGCCTTGAAAAGCCTTGTCCGCTGTGACGTTACTTGTTTGCATTACAAAGTTAATAAATTTGTTGTATTTTCACTACGTTATACGTATCGCATTTACTTTTACTTTGCTTTTGAACTTCATTTTAAGTATGCCCTCTTGGATGCTCCCAGCAAGTGCATCTTTCTTACAATCCAAAGATGCTACTAAACTTGTCGTTTCCGCTTCAAATTTGCAGATAAGCTGTGCGATATTACTTTCGAGAGCCGCTTTTTTTGCTTCAACTTCTTGCTGTGTCATAACGTTATAATTTGATTTGCAATTCATGTTATTTAACAATTGGTGTATATACTGTTATTTCGCAGTCAAGGTTAAAGTAATTCTTAAGGTAATCGCTTACGCTTTCAAATTCGCCTATAACTTTATAAGATTCAAGCGATTGCTTTATTTGTGCATATAAATGGATGGACATTAACAGCATCTTTGGGTCGTACCAACCGACGCAAATTTCATTTGACACCCGCCTTAAGAAATCAGGTATATGCTCCCCCTGCTGCAATTCAATGCCAATAAAATAAAAGGTGTTTTTTTGAAAGTAGATACTACTAATATCGTTTAGTAAATCAACATTCAGATTGCATTCTTTCATAACTGTATCTCTAATTCCTCCCCCGTAAGTGCAAAGTACAGGTTCTGAAGTTGGTGAAGTGATGTTATTCTTACACCCTTAAAGAACGAATCTTCATTTGAAGATATTTCGATTCCAAAACCATCATTATTACTGTTTAGAAATAAGTTTACAAGAGAGTATAACCCATACCCCATATCCTCAAACCCACACTTCAAAAGGATTTCTTCAGTTAGGGGGATAGGAGAAAGACATTCAGCCTCTTGTACGCCATCTCCAAAGATTACTTTCCCAGACACTACGCCTGCGACTTTAACAGATATTAAGGGTGCGTTTTTTATACCAATCATCCTTTTTTCACAATCTATATATCCTACTCCTCCTTTAAGGTCAAGGCGGTGGATGTAATTCCCTATTCTTAATTCATTTGTTTGTATCATTCTGTCCTCCTTTCTTTTCTAACGACTTGCACCATTTACCCATCTCGTTGTCCAACTCGTCAAGAGTTAAAGTCAAGGGTTTGATTTTGCCAAGCCTCATTGTGTTGGGTTGTTCTCGCTCTCGTAGAATGTCGCCCCTTGTTTTAATGACTGCTTTTTCTACTTTGCACATTTCGTTTTCGTAGCAATATGGGGTATCCTTATTTCGCTTTTGCAAAGTGGATAAAGATACGCCTATATCTTCCCTGCTGTTTTCCTCGCACAAGGCGGAGAGGGTCGTGTAATACCCTCGCCGTCCATCTTTATACTTCAATATAAATATTTGCATTAGGATTATTGATTGAAGTCTAAATTTCCCGCTTTCACCTCTCTTACCACGAACTCCACGTATTCATCGAGCGCCTTAAACGACAAGTCTTCACGAGTTTCTTTTGATACTAAATCAAAATGTGCCGCGTACCCGCTTAGGTTAAATGTTTGCGCCCCAACAGTTGTAAAATCCCACTCCAATCTGATGCAAATATCAATATCTCCCTCGGTGTACTTGCCGTTGCTGGTTTCCTCTTGTTTCTTTGATACAATGTAATAAGGCAGAAATAGGGAAACGTTCAAATTCTTTTTTACAGAAGATAACTCCTGCTCTATTTTCTCACACGCTTTTTTGAATATCTCAGCGTGTTGCGCCAAAAGGTTGTCAACTCTAATTCTTTCCTCGTTGCTTCTAATCTCAAGTCCGTAGATGTACATATTTTATTTATTTAGCTTGTTAATAATTTAGCTTTGTTCACGCTGCAAATATAAGCCTTATTTTTGCAACAAACAAACAATTTTGCAAAAATATTGCTCATTCTTGCATTTTTAACGATTCAATAACGATTAATCTACTCACGACGCCCCCTAATAAGTTGCGATTGCTTGATAATAGCCTTTTTGGTAATAACAGTGCCCCCGCCGCTTAATCCAGCGTGCAGGAGCGAGCTCTTTGTCATTCCTACCTGTTCGTCGTTCAGAACCGTGTAAACAGCAGAGATACTTCCGAAGTAGTAGTCTTTCCGTTTGCCGATTAGATGCACATGGATAACTTTAGTCATGATTATTTGTTTCAAAAACATACCAAATAGTTATTATTTGGTGTATTCTTTATCTTTTATTTACTAAATGCCCCTTTACTTTATTTATCACACTAAGCGAAATATCAAAAATTTCACTCTCGGAGGCTTTGGGGTACATTTGTAAGATGCCCCAGCGTAATTCTTTTATAAGTATATCCGCCTTTTCCTCCGTCGTCATAAATTCCTTAACTTCAAAAAATGTCTTTTGCTTACTCATTACCCCCTACCCTCCTTGTTTGCTTCTTCCGAGCGACAATCTCTTTTGTTATCGTGCATTTGCGTCCAATGTACGGATTTTCCTCTGTTATCTTAATATTCCACAGTCTTGTAACCTTGCACCCTATTTCCTTGCATGAAAACGCATCGTAAATAGCGGCTAACGAGCCGAAGTAAAATTCTGTTTTGCCCTCAATCGGGGCTTCCTTAAATTTTACTTTGTATATTCTGTTCCTTACTCTCATTTTAATATGCTAAAGTGTTATATAAATAATTCAGTGGCATTTTTATACAAACACACGTCTTTTGATATAAAAAAGGTATGTTTCAGCGGCAAAAATGCCAATGAGTTTTTGTTTCACTATTACTCCGAAAGTGAGCTATTCTTCAATATCTCCTTCTCGATTATTTCTTTCGCACTAAATCCGAACAAACCCTTTTTCAACCTCCGAATGTCAGCCATAGACATTTCAGATATGTAGAAGTAAAAGGCTTCGTGCGCATTGTCAAAATTCCTTGCAATAGCATTATCTGGCTTGGCTTCCATGCTCTTACCTATTGCCTTAATCATCGCTTTTGCATAAGCTGGAAACATCTTGTATTCAACCTGCATTTGCTTGCAACCAGCGAGCGGACAACCTACGCAACCATGACGAGAAAGGCTATAAGGTGCATCATAATATTTTGAATAAGGAAGTCCTCTTTTTCGGATATAAGCCCAAACTTCGCTTTTAGTCCAATTAAGAATAGGAAGTATATGCTTCGCTCCTTTCATCCATTTACGGGTATCGCATTGCTCCGGCTCATAAAGTGAACGGGAAGGACTTTCTTCTGACCTCATGCCCTCAATAGTGCGTCTGCCTATGCCATACTGCTCTTTTAACTTCTCACAGCACCATCGACGCGTACGGCTTGGCAAACCCTTCTTTGCCACAAGCTGATAAAAAGATTCTTTCGGGTGCTTTATTTCTACTTGTGGATAATTCTTCTTTAGAAATTGAATTGTTCCGGGAGGGTCTACCGTTGTGTTGGCATACACAGCCTCGAACTTAACGCCTGAGCGTTCTGCCAAATCAAGTATAACAACGCTATCCTTGCCCGCAGAGAAGCCTAAGCTATAAGGCTCTTCCCTCTCTAACTTCTTTAGAAAGTCGACAGCTTGTTGTTCCTTCTTATTCATTCACTATTTTTTATTATTGAATCCTAAAGCCTCCTGACTTCTCGCAAAATTCAGCCAGACTTTCCACTTTGTTTATAAACTCTTCTTTAGGAGGAGTTGCTTTTTCGTCAAAAGCCAAAATGTTTTTTTGCTGCTCCTCCGTTTTTTTATCCCACTCCTCTCTTATGGCTCTTTTAACAAAAACATATCCTCTAAATAATTTTGCCATCGCTTTGGCCTCCGATGGTGTAACCTTAAACCCATCATTGGAGACCGGCGAGCCCGGACCGCGCGAGCCGTTGTATACATAGGTGCCGGGAGCAATGGTATTTTGTCCATAACCAAAGAGATAGCCAGCTCCTGTCTCGTTTAATATTATAGGCCATGTAAAAATCATTCCGCTGGGCTCGCCAGCGTCCTTGTTTTTAGGCATCAAATCGTATCCCATAAATTCTCTATTTTTTATTGTTAATACGAATCTTCATCCTTACGTTCGTATATTAAGTCGTAAGGCACTTCTGTTAAAGCGCAATCAACAGGACTAAACATACCTTTGCCGTTCTGAAAATTTGCAACATCCTCTAATGCCTCACGAAGTTTCAGCCTTAGTTCGTTGAGAATCTTATCGCAATCATTAGATAATTGTTCAAATATCTCGTTTGGCTCTATTTTGTTTGCAAGCACAGCGTCTGCATACACGCTGTCTACCATTATTGCCGACCTCCTAATTTCATCAAGGGTCAAATTAATTAGTTCTATTTTTGTCATACAGCACTATTTTTTAGATTAGAATAATAATGTTTGATAATCATCTGAATCAAATCCTAATTCAGCAACCTCTTCTTTAAGTTCCTTGATATTCTTTTTCCAACCTCGACGGTCGCCTTTAACTTCAGGGTCGTTATTATTGAGCATTGATTGAATATCATTTATTTCTCGTATCATCTCGTATGCTGAATAATCGTTTGAATAACAGTTCGGGCATAGCATATCCCCTCTATTCAATCTTGATTTACGAGTGTCGTTTAATTCGACCCACTTCTTGCATTTACTGCATGGTACTGGCATTTCCATATTCATTTATTTTTAATCGTTTTTTAATTTCATAAAACACAGCCAATGCGTTTTTCCATGCTTCCCAGAGGTGTGGCCAAAAAGAGGAGATACACCAACCACTTCAAGTAGTTTGTTCAATTTTATTTGTGCCTCATTCCATTTGAGAATGAGAATACCAAAGGGTTCTAAAACTCTCATGCATTCGTCAAATCCTGCCCTTATGTCTGTTTCCCATGTCGGCAATAACACGCCATATTTTTGAGCCATCCATGTGTTCTGTCCTAATTTTTTCATATGTGGAGGGTCGAATAAAACTAATTTGAAAGAATTGTCCGCAAATGGCATATTTGTGAAGTCGGCCACAACGTCTGGGCTAACTTCAAGTTTGCGCCCATCGCATAAAATTGCATCCTCTTTTCTTATGTCAGAAAATAAAACGAGAGGGTTTTCTTTATCAAACCAGCACATTTTACTGCCACAACAAGCATCTAATATTATTTTTTCGGCCATAGCTCGCTATTTTTTAAACTTTCGCAATACTTTTTGTTTCTCATTCCTAAGATGAATTTTATAAAACTCATCACTTATAGCCTTCTGAGCCTTCCCGTATTTAACAGATAATTCTTCATTTAGACCTGTTTCGTCCCCATCCGAATTAGTCCCAAAAAAATCCCAGAGCTCAGAAAGGATATTGTTAATATCTCTCAATTCTTTAAGTGTCATGTCTCGCTTATTTTTTAATCGTTAGTCTTAGCGTTTTCATTCTTTATTTGAGCTTATTGAATAAATTCCACCTTCCTTTTTAATAAGAAAAGGGTCACCCTGTTTACTGTAATTAAGACCTGGAAGTGCAAGATATGTTGTATCATCTATGCGAACAACATCATACTTCTTACCACTATAAACAACTTGTCCAGGCTTCGCAATACTACTATTGCTCTTTTGCTTACAGCAACCCGAAAAAATAATTATTACAATCGGTATTATTACTGCTTTCATCTTTCTGTTTTTTTTCACGAAGCGTAAATACCTGCAAAATCTTTAAAGACTTGCAAGCATTTGGATTCATGCTATTCTTTATTTTTTAGAGTTAATTCATCTAAAAACTTAAACAGCATATCCATTTCTGCATTACGATAAGCATGGTCTAAGTAAGTTTTAGGATTGTCAAGATTATGACGATTTGCCCTGATATGTTCTCGACAAGCTTTCTCAGTTAGGAAGCTGTTAGAGTACTTATGTTTAGTATTGACAGATACTTTACTATAGTTGTTTCTTAATATCTCGTCGATATCAGAGCTGCTTAATTTTTCATACTCCTTATCGTCGTTCAAATCGTCTAAATCCCAATCGCGCCACTCAAATACAGCTTCTTTTATGTCCTGTTCTGTACGCAGGCAAATTTCCCCGTCCATAACCCAGACTTCGTTACCGCACCCATCAGGTACAGCAACTTCTTTATCTTCCTGAACTTGATAAAAATATGGCATACGCGTTGCCCTGTTATCCTGAGTTTTGACCTCCTTTGATAAATTCATTAGGAAATCGTATATCTCATCTGATACCTCTATTGTTTTCATACGCTACTTTTTATACGTAAATTCTTCAATCCAATCCTCATAATCACTCTTTGACAACTCTATTATGTTTTGAATACAGACTTCTTTCCATGTATCGTTTTCGCTCAAAATCATTTTGTTTGTTCTTTTCATGTTCAAATAACCACCGTTTGTTATGAAAGGATAGATGCCTTTACCCCAACACCCTCTATCTTTTCCAGAAAACATATAAAACACAAGGAAGTATCTTTTCATATTCATTATCCTAACTGAACGTTTTTCCAGACCTCAATAAACTTTTCTCCGAGATACTCCGCCGTTTCAAGAGCCAAAACACGAAGGCGAGACCCGCAACCCGCGTACGCAACACCGAGATCGAAATACGTAACGAAGAACGAGAAGGAAGAAGGGCGCATCTTAAACCAAGGGATGAATTTATATTGCTCCCAATTGCTCCAATCTATTTCGCCCAAACCATTCTCTCTTTCTATTTTGCGGGCAGCTTCTACGAGAATTTCAGCATCGTAACACGCCTTTTTGTGCACTCTTAAATCCTCTGGGTAAACGCTAAAATCTACTTCAGGGCGACCTGTTTCTTTATAAGCTGCCTCCACTGTTGGGATGCGCTTCTTTAATTCTTCTCTTAAGTTTTTCATTGTTTGTTTTTTTTAGTTTTTCTTTCAGAATATATTGCTTCAACGATTGCAGAAGCTATATTGTAGAGCATAGTCCCGAATGAGAACAACCCCATCAATAAAGCAATACAAGCGATAAAGAACAAGTCAGCGCCCCAAAGGCGCAAAAGGCGAATTATTAGAGGTGCTGTAAGGGTTAATATCACACCTATAACGAAGAATAGTATATACTTGAATATTGTTTTCATTGGTCTAATTTTGTTTTTAAATTATTGCGCTCAATAAATTGCTTCGTAGCAAAAACAGCATTACCGGTTAGTTGCCGCTGCCAAGCCCCGAAGCGTGGAGACCATCTGAATGCTTCTTTCTTCAGCTGTGATATAATTTCGAGAGGCGGTTTTTCGTCAAAAATGAGTTGTATTCGGTTTTCTTGGAAATTATGTACAATCTTCCCACCTTTAAAAGAGATTTCTGCATTCTCTTTCGTGGCATTGTCCTCAATCTTTTCCTTGTTGGCTTCTGCAACTTCAAGTAAGTTGAAAAACTTGTGTCTTTCCGTGATAACAACACTCGCAACTTCATTAAATCTACGGATACAAGCGATAGCCTTTTCAACCATTTCTATATCTCCACGCTTAGCATATGTCTCCACTTTGTTATATATGGAAGAAACAAATAGCGCTTTGCTGTATGGCTCAATGCCTTTATTTACACCGTCGATAGTTGCTGCTGAACTTAAAATTGTATTCTCGAGCCTTTGCCACTCTTCTGCCCTCTTTTCTTCCTCTGGGCGATCTCCCTCTATCCGTTTGGCAATGGCTTTTAATGCTTTTTTTCTCCATTCGGCAAAATCTTCGGAACGGTCATGCTCTCGCTTATTGGCCGCTTCCGCTCTGCGAACATTAAATCCTGCTCCGCCCGTTATGGCAGAGCTTGCACACTTGGAACAAGCAGACAGCCAAGCGGAAAAATACTTTTTGTAGTTTGAAATGTACCGTTCTTTTTCTTCTTCCGGCATTTCCTTTATGTCATTATTGAGTTGCTGTTCGTGTTCAATGATTGTTCTTGAGCCTACTCTTTCGGGGTTGAAAGATGTCCAATTAAATGCCCGAAGAGCCAAACTCCAATACTCGTCAAGGGTTACATCATATTTCCAAGAAACAACCTCATAAGCGGACAAGTTGCTGTCGTTATGAACTACAACACCGTTTGAGCCTTGTCCTACAATATGCGCATAGTTGCCAACTCCGGGCAAATCTTGCGCCCTGTAAATAAATGCCTTTTCGCCCCATTCGGGATTGTTCATACTTCTTACTGTCGCTGCTCTGTGGCAGTTTGTTTTTGATAAAATTGTTGCCATAATTCTGTTACTTGGTGTTAATTATTGATGTATTTTACCGCTATAATCTCTTTCGCTTCCTTCAACATTAGGGTTGTGTTAATCCCTATATGCTCGTAAAAGTCTTTATTCCCAGCAAGCGATTCGTGCGCAATTTCAATAGACCTTTTTTCCTCTTTTGTGAAACCATAAGGAAATGATTTATAGATACCCAAAGACCCTTTGAAATCTCCTGCTATAAATAGGCGTTTTGCTTTTTCTATTTTTCTCTCTGTCATATCTGTATTTCTTAGAAGTTTGTCATTACGTTATACTTCACTTGCAGTTTACGAAGCAAGTTTTCAGTTACTTCATAATTTCCATTTGAGTAGCGACACTTAACGCCCCTGCCTGTTAGTTCAGTGCCTTTTGTGTCGATCGTGTAAGTACCGCCGTTACAGCTTTCAATTAACATATCAGCGTTGCTTTTTAATTCGTCAACTGATGTACTTTTATACTCGCCTGGAGTTCTAAAATTTGGATTTGGGATAAAATACGCTGTTACTTTCATAACCTTCTGTATTATGCTATTTCGTACTCTGATTTTTCAATTCCCCAAGATGATAACTGATACTCCAATTCATCAATGTATTGCTCTTCGTCATCTTCGTCTAATTCAGGTAACCCATAAGTGCAAGAGTCAATTTGGTTCATTTCTTCGAAATAAATGTTGTCATTTATTGCTTCGTTTGCTTTTGTTGCTGTTCTTAAGTCAAATTGAATAGTTCTCATATCTCTGTTATTTTTTAGGCTTAAAGTGATTGTTCTATAATCACTTCACAAATATAAGTGAAGTATTTTAATAACAACAAACTTTTACGGAGTTTTTTTTAACTGTTTGTGTCACTTTTTACCCAAATCATCGCCTATCGCTTTGAGCATCAGAAACAAACATTTTCAAAAAAAAGTGATTGCAATACAATCATTTGATTATTTATATGACTATTTTTGTATTTATAAACCATTCAGTTAAAAAACATACAGTATGAAACTTATCATTTTGAACGCGTTGAAAGCCAAGTTTACGGGGGTCAACGACAATATTTTAAACAGGATTGCCGAGAAACTCGCCAAGACTGTAACACAAGAAGCGGATGTCGCGGCGGCAGTCGAAGCGGTTACTTTCCAACAGGTTATAGATGGAGAGGCAGACCGCAGGGCAACAGACGCAACGCAGACCGCAGTAACCAACTATGAAAAAAAGCACGGACTAAAAGACGGGCAAAAGGCGGCAGGGGGCGAGCCTGAAAAAGACGAACCCACACAAGGACAACAGCAACAAGCGCAAGGTGGGGATTTATCCGCTATCGTATCGGCGGCAGTTACAAGCGCAGTAAAGCCATTACAGGACGAAATCAACACGTTGAAACTTGGCAAGGTTGTGGAAACAAGAACTCAGAAGCTTAATGCAGTTATCGAGAAGCTCCCAGACAGTCTAAAGAAGCCATACAGTAGGATTTCTATTGACAAAATGACGGATGAAGAATTTGACACTTTCGTGTCGGAAACGACAACAGAGGTTGAGGGGGTTGTTTCAGAATATAGCACAAAAGGGGCTGTTTTCAATACTCCACTCGGAGGTAGTGTGACCATAAATCAAAAAGAACCGACCAAAGATGAAATCGCGGCGGTTAGAAAGGGGTTAAACTTTTAATAAAGAGAAAAATGACGAAAACATCATTAAATCACAGTACGGATATTGCCGGCTTTGATGCCGGAGTAGATTCCGTTACCATCGTGAACTACGCTGAGGGAATTCCCGGCGGTCGTTCGCTTGACGTGACAGGCTTCAAGCCGACAGTTATTAAAGCTGGACATGTTGTCATAAAGGACAAGGACACGGGGGATTTCAAGCCTATGCCGGTAAACGCGGCGGGCGATGCTTACAATGCTCTTCCCGCAGGACATTCAGTTGAGGGCGTTGTTGTTGCATCTGTAACAACCGACAAGGCGATGGTTGGCATTATGGTGCGCGGGAGCGTAAACCAAGTAACAAGTCCGTACCCTGTTACGGACGCAATTAAGGCGGCTCTTCCGCTTATTCGTTTCACACAAGATTAAAAAAAGGAGGTAATAAATTATGAACCAAACATTATTTGTTGAATTTGTAAAAAAATGGTTCGGCACGCTTGCCGGACTTTTGAACGAAACGATAAACGACAGCAAGAAGCCGTTGCCTTATTTCTTCAAAACAATGCTTCGCCCTGAGTTGTCGCCTGACTTAAAATGGAACTCCCGAAGTATCAACTCTTCTGTTGTGGCAGCTGATGTTGTGGCAATGGATTCTCCGTTGCCTTTGAAAAAAAGAGATTCAATAGACACCGCGAGCGGCACGATACCTAAGTTGGGTATGAAAATGGATAAGAGCGAAAAGCTGTTGACCGACATTCGCATACTACGCGCGAGAGGTGTATCGGAAGACCAAATTGTAAATAAAATATTCGAGGATATGCCCCGTGTTGTCAACGGTATACACGAACGACTTGAATATATGTTCTTAAAAGCCCTTTCTACGGGGATAATGCTTGTGCCTAACGAAGAAAATGTAGGAACGGGTATCCGTGTAGATTTCGGGTATAAGGATAAAAACAAATTCGGTGTTTCTAAAAAGTGGGGAACAGATGGCTATGCGCCTTTAACAGATATTGCGAACGTTGTTGCTCGTGCAAATGAAGAGGGCGACATTATTACAACTATTGCGCTTGACCTTGCGTCGTACAATGCGATTCGTAAATCAGAGGAAGCAAAAGCGTTGTATGCTGCATCTATCGGCAACTTTACAGGAAATGCTCAAAGCATACCTACACCGTCTATTTTCGACGCTCTTGTGGCTGATGAGCACAAGTTGAAGTTCACTGTTATTGACCGTTCTATCCGAATTGAAAAAGATGGGAAGCAAAAGCCTGTCAAGCCTTTCGCTGAAAACACTTTGGTGTTCTTGACGAGCGACCAAGTGGGAACATTGGTTTACGGTATCCTGGCGGAAGAGGACACGCCTGTGGCGGGCGTTGAGTATCAAAAGGTCGATACATTTATCCTTGTTTCCAAGTACAGCAAAAACGACCCATTGCGTGAGTTTACGAGCTCGCAAGCACTTGTTTTACCTGTTATCGAGAATGTAAGTTCTATCTACCTTATGAATACACAGGAGGCTCAAGAAGTAGACCCGGGAGAGATAGAGGGCGATGCTGACATTACTATTTATGAGCAAACGCTTGTAAAGGCTGATGTTATCACAGCACTTAAGGCTATCGGCGTGAAAGCTCCGGTAAACATTTCTGATGCTAAGTTAATTGAAAAGATTAACAGCTTGAATGATGAAGAGGAGGCAGCTTTAAAAGCCGCTCTTGAAATAACCGAAGAGTAAGGCTATGGCGACCGTCCTTGATTCTTTAAAAAGCATAAGCGGCTATCCTGTGCCCTTGCGAACATTCGCAAACATTGCGACGACACGTAACCTCGCATTGGATGCAGAAGCTGCGCCCGAATTGCTATCCTCCGCCGAGTATCGTTTGGCGAAAGCTGATACAATGCAGTGGGTATCTTTTGCCCCGAATGTAAGGCAGTCAGATATTCAATTCGACCTATTGTTTTCAGACAGACAGGAGCTAAGGCGTGCGGCTAATGCTATTTATAAGGAATACGGGGACAATGCCTACGAGCCTGAAAGCAAAGCGACATTTGGCTATAAAGGCAATCGGCGATGATTATTTGTAACGGCAAAATCTGCGCAAAAATAAAGACAGGGGGAGGACTTGCCGAAAACGGTAATCCTATTACCCCATCTGTGACTTGGGGCGAGCCTATTCCTTGCCGTATCATGGCTAACATGCACAACAAGAAAGGGAAAGCGAACGGTAATTCTTTTACCATTGCCTCGTATGAGGTACTTGTCGAAACACAACCTTTCGCAACGGAGCGTGTAACGCTGACTTACGATAATGGCGAAGAATTAGGCGAGTTCTCGGTTATGCAGATAGAGCGGATGGAGAGCGTCGGAACAGTTAAAATCCTTGTGTAATGCCTATAAAGCAGCTTACACCTATGCAAGAGGTTAGGAAATACCTTAACGACAGCATAGAGCGAAAAACAGAGGTGCTCATTCGTATAACCTGTTATTCAGGCGAAGCCGGTCTTATTGTTGCCCGTATAAACGGCAGCTATTTTGATAGAACCGGAAACCTCCGAAGTTCTATCGGTTACATAGTGGCAAAAGACGGGCAAATCGTTGAAACAAGCGGATTCACGCAAGTACCCCCTAAGCAATCGCAACAAGGCGACAAGTTCGACGGTGCGAAGCAGGGCGAGGACTTCGCGAGGCAGATTATTAAGAAATACCCTCAAGGTATCGCATTAGTAGAATCTGCAGGAATGAATTACTCCGGTTATGTATCGGCAAAGGGGTATGATGTTTTAGACAGCGCACAAGCTGAAACGAAAAGGGTGTTTCTCCAATTACTTAAACAACATGGTTTTTTACGAAAATGACAAAGACATCACAACAGGTCGTCAATGACTTTTACTTTATGGTTAAGGGTAGCCCGCTTGCCTCGCTTATCAATGGCAAGGTTTACAAATACAAGACGCGTCCGAGAGATTCAAAAAAGGAGGATGCGGTTATCAGATTTGTAACAGGCAGGGACGCTCAAGTTCAATCAGGAACGGTCGTTGTAAACATTTTTGTTCCCGATGTTGACCATGAGGATAACGGCGTTTTGGCTCCGGACATTACAAGATGCACAGAGATTGAAATAGTCGCTAACACATGGGTAAAGTCTTTAACTGTCGATAAGACCGGAGAGTACAAAATATCATTTTCGCAAACCATTAGTACGGAGGAAGAGCCGGAAATAGATCAACATTTCGTTAGCGTGAGATTAAGATTCAGATTAACAACCTTTTAATAAATAAAATTATGTCAGTATTAAGTTGGGGAAAGCCGAAAATCGCGTTTGGGATTCTTGGTGCAGGGGGTGCAGCTCCTTCGTTGTGGAAAGAAATGCCCGCAATAGTCGAGAACTCGGCTAAGTTGAACACAGAACCGGGAAGTAAGACCGAAGCCACAGAAGAGGGAGGAGGTACGGTCGACGTAAGATATAATAAATCAAAGTACGCCTTTGAGTTGGAGTTGTTCGTGAAGAAAGGCGACAAGAAGCCTATCGAAGACGAAGACGGCGTTGTCCTTGAAAACTACGCACTCCGTCTAATTCCGGAGGACGAAGAAGCAGAGGGCTTTATTATAGACAAGTCAAACGTGTCATGCGTTGAAACATGGTCAAGTGCAGACGGTAAGAGGTGGAAATACACCTTTGACGCCTTGAAGCCGAATGTGGGTAAAATTCTTAAACCTTATTTGGCAACCCTTGAGGTTGCACCGAGAACGCTTGCTTTTGCGGCTGCTGCCGATACAACGGGTAAACCTATTGTGGTTACAACAGATGGTACAGTTACAGCATCATCAGACCAAACGTGGCTTACTACGTCTGTGTCGGGCAAAACGGTCACGGCGAAAGTCACGGCTAATACAGGTGCAGCGCGTAGCGCGCTCGTTACCGTAACGATGGACGGTAAGTATGCCAAAATCCCGGTAACACAAGAGGGCGTATAATTTAAGCGGAGGGCGTAAAGCCTCCGCATATCGCGGGTTAGAGCAGTTGGCAGCTCGTTGGGGTCATTGCCCAAAGGTCGGGAGTTCGAGCCTCCCACCCGCAACAAAGAATAATCCTTTTATAATAATATGGAAAACGTAGAAAACAGAACTGCAAGTGCCATTTTACAAAAGCCTTTGAGCGTTGTTATTGGTGGCGAAAGCTACACCGCTGCACCGCCAACCCTTGCAACACTTATCCTCGCATCGGAAGCTATCGCTTGTATGCCTGTGATTAATTTAAACACAGAGCGCGTCGCTTCTGAATCATTGTCTGTCGCTAAGGATTGTCGGGTAATGGGTGACGTGTTGGCTATCCTTATTCTTGGTGCAAGGGGTTTGACTGAAACTATCAAAGTAGAAAAGCGACGCTTTTTCGGGCTTAAAAAAGAAGTGACGGAAAGCATTATTGACCACAAAGCAGTCCTCGCAAAGAAGATACTCGAAGAAGTATCTCCGCAGCTATATAACGAGTTATTCTCGCAGTTGTTAGGCACGATGGAGGTTGCTTTTTTTTTCGCCATTTCAACTTCCCTGATAGAGATAAATCTTCTGCATCAGACAAAGACGGAGGAAGCGGAGGAAATGATAGTATCTGGGCGGTAGTAGCCGGCATAGTTAAGGGTTACAACCTTACAATCGATTATGTCCTCTATGAAATGAGTTATGCCAACCTAATAATGTTCGGCTCGGTACTCCCAGATTATAACAGCAAAAAAGAGGATGAAGGCAAGAGCGAAGAAGGGGTAATCAATGCGGACGACCCAGCGAATAGAGATAAGGTACGAAGTATAATGTTTGGCGATTAATAATGAACAACAAAGAGGGTAAAATATATTTCGGATTAGCACTTGATACAAAAGAGTTGCACGCTGATGCTCAAAGGGCAATTTCCTCCTTTAGTGGCATAGGAAATTCGGCTGTAGCAGAGGGTACAAGGATAGATGATGTTTTCAGGAAAGCGGCGACGGGAATAGGCGTTTCCCTTGCAGGGATAAGCGTCGGAGGCTTTGTGCAAAAAATGTTCAGCATCAGGTCGGAGTTTCAAGACACGGAAAGCAGTATGACTGTATTTCTTGGCTCTGCGGATAAAGCCGCAAAGTTTATGAAAGAGCTACAAGATTATGCGTGGTACAATATGTTTGAATTTTCCGACCTAACATCTGAAAGTGCCAAACTTCTTGCTTTTAAAACCGATGTTGAAGATATTATTCCGACTCTTGATAAACTTTCAAATATTGCCGCCGGCACAAAGAAGCCATTATCCGACTTGGTCGATTTATATAACAAGGCTAAAAGTATCGGAAAGGTTGACGCTCTCGGTCTTCAATCATGGGCGAACAATGGGGTCGTTATTATTGATGTCCTAAAAGATATGGGCGTTCAGGTTGACCGCTCCGCCGTTAAGTTTGAACATCTTGAAATGGCTTTGAGCCAACTAACATCTGAAGGTGGAATGTTTGCTGGGTTGATGGAATCCCAAATGCAGAACCTGTCAGCAAGCTATGGTCAACTTCAAGACGACATTGCATTGATGTTTAACGAGCTCGGCACAAAGCACCAAGACACGATGAAGCAAGGTATCGAGTTTGCGTCTGTCATGGTTGACAATTACGAAAAAATAGGGAAAACCCTCCTTGAAATAGCCGCAACATACGGCGTTTACCGTGCTGCTATAATGGCGACAACGGCGGTGCAACAAACGGTAACAAATGTTAGATATGCCACAGAGATAGCGGAACTATCGAAGTTGTTACCGCTTAAAGAACAATCGGCACACGCCGACATACAAGCCGCCGTTGCAAGCGGGAAGTTAACCCAAGCAAAAGCGGAAGGATTGATTGCCGTAAGAGCAGAAGTGGCGGCGAAACTTGACAGCTTAAAGGTTACGGCGGCGACGGCGAAAGCGGAGTTGTTAGTGGCACAGACAGCCCACAAGGCAGCATTGCAACGGGCGTTGTCCTCTAAGGCAATGGTTGCGCAAAAGGTTGAAGAACTTGCCCTCGCTAAAGCGAGCGGTAATGCTGCAAAGATAGAACGTGCAGAAAAGTTGCTACTTGAGGCGCAGGAGGAAAGACACATCGCTGTAAAGGCTCGTAAAAATACCGCCGATACTTTATCTATTGCACGAAGTAAATCGGCGGCGGCTTCCACTGCTGCTGAAACAATGGCACTCAATATTAACACGGCAGGCAAAAATGCAAACGTAGCGGCAACAAATCTTTTATCAATCGCAAAGACAAAACTCGCAACAATAGCGGCGAGGCTGAATGCCGTTCTTGCGGCAAACGTTTTTACCATCGTCGCCGCAGCCGTCGCAGGTCTTGCATATTTAACATACAAGCTAGTAACGGCTGATACGGCAGCGGAAAAAGCCCAAAAGAACCTCAATGCCGAACTTGAGAAAGCGAAAGAGAAGAAAGACGCTTTAATCGGGAAGACAAACGAACTGATAGGGATAGTTAAAGATGAAACCCAAACGGTTTACGCGCAGACTAAGGCATGGAAAGAATTACAGGAAACTCTTCCTGAAGTATTCAAGGGCATGAGTATTGAGGACTTCAAAAAACTTTCTCCGGACGAAATTAAAACCAGAATCAATGTAGCGACGGATAATCGAGAGTTTGAAAATGCCAACAAAATGTATGAGGATGCTCAGAAAAGAGTTGAGCGGTTAAAAGAAAGCATAGATAACATGAATAACACCCCCGGGGATGGACGAGGAAGGGGTACGGCTGTATTCATGCTTACAAAACAGTTAGAGCAAGCAGAAGAGGACTTAAAAGCCACCAAAAGGCATATCGACGAGATAAACGATATCAAGATAGAAGCCGAATTTAACTCAAAGCCTGCGGAGGAAAAACTTGCTTATTACAACGCTGAATTAGAGCGGCTAAAAGAGCAAAGAGACGAATTAGACAAGATACTCGCAACAACGGAGGAGATAAACGATGAATGGGCTTTTGATTGGGAAAAACGATTAAACATCGGAAGGCTTGAGTTTATAAATCAAAAAATAAAAGAAACACAGGGCTATGTAGATGATTTGTCGGGAAACGGCGAGGTTGCGCAAACAAAGAATAAGTCCTATTGGGAAAAAAGGAAAAAGGATGCAGAGGAGAGCCGCGACGCTCTTGATGTATCAGAGGCTAATTCTGCTGAATGGCACAAATACGCAAAGGAAATAGCGAAAGCCCAAGCAGAGATAGATAAATACAACAATCCTAAAAAGAGCGACGCGACAAAGATTGCCAACGAAAGGAAGAAGCGGCTTGAGGACTTACGCAAAGAGGAAGAGACTTACGCAAAAGAGCGTGCAAGGCAAATCCGTCAAAGCGAACGCGATGCAACGCAGTCCCGTATTGATTCTATGGAAGAAGGCTTCTTGAAAGAAACAGAACAAATAAAACTCAATTACCAAAAACTCATAGACCAACGTGACGACCTCGAAAACGGGATGGTCGAAAGGTTGAAAGAAAAAACTAAAAAGGAGTGGCTTGTTCAAAACTCAGAAAAAGACGAAGCCGATTTCTACAAAAGCGATGCAAGCAAAGTCGCGGCAAAAGACTTGGGCGAGGCGGAAGTGCGGATAATTAAAACCTACACCGATATAGCTAACGATTACAAAAAGAATAGCGACGAGGAGTTATTAAAACACTTGTTAGATAAGTATCGAACTTACGAACAACAAAGGATTGCCATTAACAAGCAGTTTGACGAAGAGGAAGCCGCTATCAAAAAGAGTGATGCGAGCCAAGCCGATAAGAACGACGCTCTTTCCATACTCGTTAAACGGCGTAAAGCAGCAATAAAAGAAATAAACGAAGCGGAGATTGCGGAAACGCAAAAAACATCTTCCGTGTTGGTTAACCTCTTTGCCGATATGTCACAGAAGAGTGTTGCCGAAATGTACGACATTCTCAAAGCAGCCGAAGAGTTATATGATTACATCAGCAACACGCCCGAAGCTGACATGTCGTCTATGCTTGGCATTTCCGCCGAAACTTTATTAGCGATAAAACAATCGCCGGAGCAACTAAAGGCGATGCAAGAGGCTATTAGGAAACTTCGCGAGGAGGCTGAACGCTCGGACACGGCTCTCAACAAAATGGCTAATGGGTTCAAAAAGGTAGCCAATTCAGGCAATGATGTTAAGCAGCTAAATGAGGGGCTTAGCCTTATATCTGAGGGGTTCTCATCTGTTACCGTGCTAGGTGGAATGTTCGCCGACACATTGCGCAACATTGGTGGAGAGGGTAGCAGTTTGGCTGCTGTCGCGGATGGTCTTAACCAAGTAATGGACGTTGCCAACGCCACAATGCAAGGAGCGCAAGCAGGTGCAGCATTTGGGACTATCGGGGCGGCAGTAGGTGCGGGTCTTGGACTTGCATCTTCCTTGTCTAAAATACTTGCAACGTCGCACGATGCGAGAAAAGAAAAAGAGGTTAAGCGCTTGCAGGGGAATATTGATGCCCTAACAAAATCATACGAAGCCCTTGAGCGGGCGATTGATAAGGCTTACTCTAAAGATGCTGTTAAACTTATAGAGCAAAGCAACAAGAATTTAGAGGCGCAGAAACGAAACATACAGGCGCAAATCAGAGCGGAGGACGGGAAAAAGAATGCCGATTCAGACCGCGTAAAGGCATGGCGAAAAGAACTTGAAGACATTGACCTGCAGATAGCCCAAAATAAAGAACGTGCAGAAACAGCCATTTTCGGCGAAGATATAAAATCGGCTATTGACAGCTTCGCAACCGCCTACACTGATGCTTGGGCTGCCGGTGAGGACAGGGCTAAGGCGATGAAAGATGTCGTAAAGGGCATGATTAAAAAGGTTATTACCGAATTACTCAAGTCGGACTTGGGGACAACTATTGAGAAAGTAAGAACCCAGATAAAAGATGCTCTTATAGATGGCATTATTACCGATACAGAGCAGTTAGCAATAGACCAAATAGTAGAAGATGCAGTAAAAGAAGCTGATAAGAAATATGCGTGGGCTGATAAATATCTAAAAGATGATGTCGCCCGTCAAGCCTTACAGAAAGGTTTTGCATCGATGAACCAAGAGTCTGCCAATGAATTAAACGGGAGGTTTACAGCCTTGCAAGCACTTGTATTTGATATTCTCGCAGGTCTGAGAATATTGATGGCTAATAGTCAAAAGGTACTCGAAGTGCTCTCCCAAATAGAAGAAAACACAAAGGGTTGCTTAAAGCTCGGCGAAATAAGCGAGGATGTGAAGTCTGTAAAGCGCGGTGTTGATGATATGAACCTGAAAGGATTATTCTTAAAGAAACAATAATGAGCAGCACAAAAAAAATATACAAAAAAGCACAAAAGCTCGGGGTTTGCCCTCTGTTTAAAGGCGCGGAGGATGCGGACGAGCTTATATGCCTATTTCTCACTAAGCAGGGCGTCGAATTTTGCACGAAGTACAAGTTCCCAGACATTGACACCTTGCGAACATTTAAGGGCGCACAGACGGAAAATAAAGGGATTTATATTGATTGCAAAAAAGTAGTACTAAAGAATGTGCCAAAGGTTGTTTTAATCGGCGACACAATAGCTGATTTGACCTACAATGATACTGAGTGCCCATACGAGGTAATCCTTATGCACGGGGCGACGGCTAAAATAACCGCTTCCGGGTATTCCGTAGTATTTGTTACAAACGCAGGCGGTCGAGTTCTTAGAACCGTCAAAGATAACGCAAAGGTGTTATGGTAGGGAGGTTGTACATAAACGGGCGTGATGCTTATTCTGCGTATGGCATTTTCGTAACAGAGGGCGGCTACAACGGATTGTTGTCATACCCGGCGCTGAAGAATATAGACTTTAACGATTGGGCGGAAGAGGACGGCATAGATGTTGACTTGTCCGCTCCGGCTCTTAATACAATGGAGTTTCAAATAAAGTTCGCGGCACATAACGAAATGCTTGTCGGCGACTTCTTTGTACTTCTTTCGGATAGAGCGTATCACACATTTGAGTTTAGAGAAATAGGGCGCACGTACAAATTGCGCCTTATCTCGCAGTCCAACTTACAGGTGTTTACGCGCATGGAGATGTTTTCTTTACAGTTTGCAAACGATTTTCCGTTTGCCGATGACTATAAATATACTTCGCCCGTATCGAGCATCCCACCGGTGTCGGGCTACGAGCTTGACGGTGTGGATTTATCAGCATACGGCGTATATATCCTACAAGGCACGGAAGCGGAAATATTGAAATCTCCTGCAGTAAAGAAAAATCTGTTAAGAAATTTTAGTCGAAAACACGGGGCTATCTACGATGGTGAGGCGGTAACCTTTCAACAAAAAGATGTACGCCTGAATTGCTTGATGCGCGCTAATACTCTTCCAGAGTTTTGGCGGAACTACAACGCTTTACTCTTTGACCTCACGCAGCCCGAAGAGCGGAGCTTATATGTTGACAGCACAAGCTATGAATACCCATGCTACTACAAGGCTTGCAATGTCGTAAGGTTTGCCGCAAGTGGCAAAATATGGTTTGAATTTGGGATTACGCTTGTCTTTACCTCTTTCCGTGTGAGAGAGGATGAGTATTTGCTCGCTACTGAAGCAGGAGAAATCATTGTAACGGAGGATGGCGAGTTTGCTATTGATTTATCAACATTTGATTGACTTGAAATAATGGGGTTAGTAAAAAAGAAAATTAGCGAACTAACGCTCGCAGATAGCCTGAAAGGGTTGTACACTATCGGTTATCAAGTTATCGGTGGTGTTCGAACGAGTGTTCGCGTAAGCCTTGAATTCATTCAGACGGCCTACGAAAAACTTGTTACGGCGACGGATGAATCCATAAAAGCGACGAAAGATGCTACCGCCGCAACTACTCGTATTGAAACCCTTGCCAACCACCGAGATAAAATCATTGACGGCGAGTGGTGGCGTTGGGACGAAGATACAAGGGAATATGAAAATACTCATGAATCGGCAAAGGGTAATGTCTTGTATGCTTCACTTGAAATAGACCCTAAGACAGGAATACTCCACCAGATTACCGACCCTGAATATAAAGGAGCAGGATTCATGGTAGAGAATGGCATTTTGTATTCAACAATAAACACTAAATAATATGTCTGAATTAATTAAAACAGCATTAGGGAAAATATGCTACACGCCACGAGGTGCGTATGACGCCACCGAGCCGTACGAGGTATTCGATGTTGTCATACACAATGGCAGTAGTTATCTTTTTCTAAAACCAAGTAAAGGCGTAGAGCCAGCAGGCGATAATATTGTCACGATGTTGTTTGCTAAAAAGGGCGATAAGGGCGACAGCTTTACTTATGCCGACTTTACAGCCGAACAGATAGAGGAACTACAACGCCCTGCATACGAAGCGGCAAACTCAGCGATAGAAGTTGCCAAGCATCCGACATTTATAGGCGAAGACAATTATGTCTATAAATGGAATCATCTCACAAAGGCTTATGATAAAACCGACATCTACGTAAAAGGGGAAGCGTTTAATATCGTTGCTACCTATGGCAGTATTGCCGAAATGGAAGCGGATGTCAACAACTCGGATGTTAAAGTAGGTGCATTTGTGCTTATCAATACAGATGATGTGGAAAACCCTGACAACGCAAAGATATTCGTCAAAAAGAAAGTAGGCGACACTTACGTTTATTCTTTCCTTGTCGACATGTCAGGTGCTATCGGTTTTACAGGTAAAACTCCTCAAATCTTTGCTGGTATAACTACAACAAGCGCACCAGGCACAGCAATGGTCTTTTCCCTTTCTCCAAATGGTGTAGATGCAGACGGTAACCCAAAATACAACCTAAACATTGCCATACCACGAGGTGACACAGGCAAGCCGCTTATTGTGTTACCTAACGGTAATTATGGTAATTGGAACGAGGAAACGCAGGATTATGATGATAGCGGTGTAGAAGCGGCAGCAACCGTTGATATAGCTAATCAGGTGGTAGCGTTTGATGAAGCGACCGAGCGGCAAAACATAACATCAGGGCTAAAGTTTCCGATTATTTTCGGACTTATTCGCAAATGGTTTTCAGACTTGAAAGCCGTTGCATTTTCGGGTAGCTATAATGACTTATCAGATAAGCCGACAATACCAACCGTTCCGACAAAAATAGGTGCATTCGAGAATGACAAGGCGTTTCAGTCTTTGTCAGAAGTGACTGTTTTGGTAAAAGCTCACAACGATTCAAATGTGTCACATAATGACATTAGGGAAAAGCTATCCGATGTCGAAGCAATTGCACGAGGGAAATCAAGAGCAAAGGTGTTTAACACTATTGCAGAGCTTGACGCATGGCTTGCTGTTGCTGCGAATGTTGCTACGCTACAACTCGGGGATAATTTTTACATCCGTGCCGTTGACGTACCCGACTATTGGTTTGATGGTTCG
>JGI994J12354_10000371_pt1 | contig 44392 bp, 39 predicted proteins | sample IntmicLarv3ML3BL_FD_12354 | JGI IMG/M metagenome (IMG submission 12354) | reverse complement strand
AAGCCGAACCCGGCGATGGTCGCCATGAACACGGATGTGGACGCTCTGCGTGCGGAAACCATCAAAACAGTGGAAACCTGCCTGCGGCATGGCTGCGCGTATGAGCTTGTACTTAAAGACATCAGCACGGTGTCATATAAACCGGAGAACCTTATTGTTTGGGAGAAAACCGTGCGTGAGGTGTTGGATTCATACTACGCGTAATGGGGTGAGGCAGTGGATTGGAAGGAACGGTTTCCAAAAACAACAAGGCCATCCCTTAACGAGCTGCACGGTTTTTTGCAACTCGATATTCGTAGATTGTTTATAAAGTTTGACAGTGAAATGCGCGCGAAATTCGGCGTGCATAACAAGTACCACCGCTTTTCGAAAACGGCAGGCTGGATGTATGGTTATGGACGGAATTACAATTGCGAACTGCTGGCTGCTACGATTCAAGCTGATGGGTTCCATGTGCCGGGTGTATTCGTCAAGGATGAGGAAACCTTGCAGAATGCGCTTGCCATAGCAAAACAAAAGTATGACGACGGTTTTGAGGCGTATTGCGAAGTCGTCTCCGCCAAGAAGCGTGCCAGTCAAATCGCACGCGCGAAGGTACGCGTTGCGCAGGAAAAGGAAGAAATGGCGGCGCTTGCCGATGCTGTCCCGCCGGGGAAGTTGAACCAATTCCGCTGGTGCAAGAAGGTGCCGCGTAACGACCTGCTCCGGCTGTACCGGGACGAGGCGGCCGGATTGCCGGATGAGGCATTATTAGATGAGGTTGGCTTCGCGTTTTATGCGCGCTGCAAGCAGGCGCATGATGCGCGGGATTGTACGGAGAAGGGGCAAATCATCTGCCACCATTGTGGCGCGGTATTATATGCGGGTAAGTTTTCACCGACAGGGTCTGTACTTGTAAAGCCCAACGGCGGTTCCGAGCCCGTTAAATGTGATTGCGGGTATGCCTATACCTACCGGGAATACCGCCGCAGCTACATGGCGGTTAATATGCCCGGCAACCGCGCCACACCCGTTTTTGAACGGTTTGAGGCAAAGTGGCCGACATGCCGTGACGCCACCGCGAAGATGCTGCTGATTGACTGGCTCATCCATGAATGTCATGTGACGCTGATGTCCGGTGAAATGGGTAAAAGCGTGTGCGAAAACTTGATAGAAGGCACGCGTAAGCAAATCACGGAGCTGATTGACCGGCTGGCGTATGGAAATGTGTAGACGGAGGGTATGGTATAGCAACGCTTCATGACATGGTCGGGCTGCCATGCAGCGGACGATGGGCATGACACCAGGGAAGAGATTATGTGAGATATCACTTCGTATGTGCTGCCTGCGGAGTTTTATAAATGATTAGAGATGCAGACTTGGTTAGGCAGGTTGCAATTCGGCAAGACTTAACGGAAGTGAAAACGTATTCATTATCAACATGGAAGAAGGAATGGATGGAAAGAACTTGACTACGAAGGGGTTTTTACCGGTATGAGAGATGTGTTGATCGAGAAAGTGAAGGAATCGGTATTGGCAGTGCTGCCGATTTGCGTGATTATCCTTGCACTGCATTTTACAATTGCACCATTGGATTCGCAGGTGCTGACGGTGATGTTCATCGGTATGGCGATGCTGCTGGTGGGTATGATTTTGTTTTCCGTCGGGGTGGAGCTGTCCTTGCTACCCATTGGTGAGCATGTCGGCAGCGCGTTGATTTCTTCACGAAAGCTGCCACTGATTGTCGTCGTGCTGTTTGTATTCGGATTTATCGTCACGATGGCGGAGCCGGATTTGTTTGTTCTGGCGAAGCAGGTCGGTTCGATACCGGATTGGACACTGATATTCGGTATCAGCGTCGGCGTTGGATTGTTTTTGATACTAGCTGTGTTACGTATCCTGTTCCACTGGAAGTTGGGGCATGTGCTCGCGGTTGCATACCCGCTCGCGTTTATCGTGGCAATTTGGTCGGCAGATTACCTGGCGATTGCCATTGATGCGGCGGCCGTCACCACAGGGCCGGTTACAGTGCCGTTTTTGCTGGCCATCGGCGGCGGTTTCGCCGCGGTGACAGGCGGACGGAGTGCGGAGGAGGATAACTTCGGCATCAGCTCCATATGCTCCGTCGGCCCGATTTTGACCGTGTTGATTCTGGGGATGTTTTTCCATTCCTCGGACACGCAATATCTCGCTCCGCCGGATATCCTCAGCGAGGGGACAGAGCGCGTGCTGGAAATCTTCGCGCATGGATTGTATGACGCTTTCCTGGACGTCATCAAGATTGTACTGCCGATTGTGAGTATTTTTCTGTTGTTCCAAATGGTGAAGCTACGGCTGTCGCGGAGCGAGCTGCGGAAAATATTTCTCGGNATCGGCTATTTAATGATTGGCCTGACGGTGTTTCTCGCGGGGGTCAACCATGGGTTTATGCCCGCAGCGACGGCGTTCGGCAAAACGATTGGTTCGCTGCCGAACAACTGGGTCGTTGTTCCCATCGCCTTTGTGATGGGGGCGGGGGTGCTGCTGGCGGAACCGACGGCGTATGTGCTTGTGAAACGAGTGTCTGACATCACGAATGGTGCGATTTCGCGCTCCGTTTTGCTGGTTGGCATGGCGGTCGGCGTGGGCATTGCGATGTCGCTGGCGATGGTGCGGATACTGACGGGCATTTCGATTTGGTGGATTTTGATACCAGGCTACACATTGTCCCTCACGTTGACCTTCCTCGTACCGAATATTTTCGTCGGTATCGGTTTTGATGCGGGTGAAGTTGCCACGGGCGCGATGAGCGCGGCGTTCGTCCTACCTTTTGCCATCGGCGTGGGCGAAGTGCTGAGCGCAAACGGAGGGGTCGCGGTTAATGCTTTCGGCATTGTCGGCTTATCCACGATGCTGCCGCCGATTGTGGTGCAATTGATTGGCCTGGTATACAGCATCAAGTTGAAAAAAGCGAAGAAACGAGCCGAACAGGCATTGGAAGCTGACACGCAGGAAGCGGAAGCGTAAAAGAGGAAAGGACAGGATGTGATACGATGCAGATGGAGAGCAATACGCATTTGGCGTTGACGCTGTTTTGCGTGATATGCGATAGGGATAGGATTCCCGATGTGGAGGATGTACTGAAAAGGCACAAAACATTTTTTAGCCTTGTGACATACGGCCGGGGCACAGCGAACTCTGGGATACTCAGTTACTTTGGGTTGGGAGAGACTGAAAAGGCAGTGTTTTGCTGTGTACTGCCGAAGCAGGACGCCATCGCCGCCGGGCAAGAACTGGACAAAGAATTTGAGTTTGCGAAGCCCGGTAAGGGTATATCGTTTATGGTGAAAATAGACAATGGTTGTTACCGAAAGCCCGTGCGCTTTCCGGGCGATGATAACAAGGAGGAGCATATGCAAAACGACACGGAGCACGATTTGATTATCGTTGTGTTGAACCGGGGATACTGCGAGGATGTGATGGATGCGGCACGCGGCGCGGGTGCCACGGGCGGCACAGTGATGAATGCACGCGGTTGCGGCGCGGCGGGGATTGAAAAATTCTTCGGCATGGTGATTGCGCCGGAGAAGGAATTGGTTTGGATGGTGACGACGAAGGAAGCGGCGCCGGACATCATGGCGGCAATTGCCGATAAAGCGGGGCCGTCGTCGGATGCAGGTGCAGTGTCGTTCTCTATCAATGTGGAACGTGTGCAGGGGATTAATCTCAACCGGATTGATGTGAAGTAAAGATAAGTTCTCGGGGCCTTGCCCCGAGCCCCGCAAGGGAGCGAGCTCCCTTGACCCTATTAACAGCCCGCCTAAAACGGCGGGCTGTTGTCATATGGAGGTTGGACGGAATGGATATAAACAAGGTATGGAATAGCTGGCGGGATGCGACTGCGTTTTCCGGTGTGTTCGCCGTCGCGGACGGCGCGGGAAAAGCGTTTGCCAAATGTCAGGGATATCGGAACCGAAACGAGGCGCTGCCTGTCAATCTCGATACAGCCTTTGCCATCGCGTCCGGCACGAAGCTGTTCACCGGGCTGGCGGTTTGCAAGTTGATGAAAGAAAAGAAGTTATGCCCTGCGGATAAATTGTGGGATGTGCTGCCGTATGACCTAAAGCAAATCGACAGGAGCGTAACAATTCATCAATTGTTGACGCACACCTCCGGCATCGGGGATTATCTGGACGAGGAATTGCCCGACCCGGTGGCGATGGAGCAAGCGCTTTGTGATACATATCCTGTGTACCACTGGGAACGGCTGGAATACTATTTGCAAATGATAACGCATTTACCGCCGAAATTCCCGCCCGGCACGCGGTATGGTTACTCCAACGCGGGATATGTGATGCTTGGCCTTGCCATCGAAGCGGCAAGCGGTGTTCCGTACCAGCAATATATTTCGGACGCAATATTTCGTCCGCTTAGCCTGCGGCATACAGGTTTCTACCGAGCGGATGACCTCCCTGCGAACACGGCACGCGGCTATCTGGAAAACGGACGCAGCAATGTGTTCAGCCTGCCCGTCATTGGCGGCGCGGATGGCGGCCTGTATACCTGCGCGGCGGATTTAGACGCGTTGTGGCGTGCCATATTCGACGGACGTGTGCTGTCCGAACCCATGTTGCAAACCTTTTTACATCCGCACGCCGCCATCTCTGATGATGAGAGCTACGGTTACGGTGTGTATATACAGAATGGCGTTTATTACGCGACCGGCGGCGATTTCGGCGTGGATTTCTTTACAGCTTATCTGCCGGAATCTCAAATGACAGTCTCTGCTCTCGGCAATATGGAGTTAAATACATATCCATTGTTATCCGCATTCATAAATCAATAAATAAGCCCGCCGATGAAATCGGCGGGCTTTTAATAGGGTCAAGAGAGTACGCTCCCTTTCGGGGTTCGGGGCAGTGCCCCGAGAACTTATCTCTTTTCTGCAACTGCTTGCTTCAGTGTCTGTGTGAAAAGCACATTATGCATCTCCAGCACTTGCTCCGCATTGAAACGCTGAGGATCCTGTCTGCTGCCGGAATATGTCTCATATAGGATACCCACGCCGCCGCACACATGATGAATCGCCGCAGTAAGATTGAACGACGGTGGCACCGGCTGTGCCGCGTTGCCATTCACGGCCTGCACCTCATGATTCAACCCGCGCGCGATGCTCTCCGCCTCAATGGCGAGGTCGAGCGTGTGGATACGGTCGTTACACGATTGGTGCACATACCACGGCTGCTGGATAAAGGTCGGGATATCCCCGCCGCTGTGCAGGAGAATCGTGTAATCCGCTGCCTCGTCGCCTGCCGTATCGAGGATGGCTTTTGTTTCCGCCGCCATATCTCCGAAAAAATTGTCGTGCATGATGTTCACACCATCGTCGTTGTAATACGCACCCAGCACTTTGCTGTATGCTGTCATCGGATGGTATCCCTTGCAATACGGCCACTGGTAGATATTCCCATTTTTGTCATTGCCCATCGTATACAATCCGGCGTCCGGCGGTGTCAGCCCAAGTGAGCAAACATACGGATACCGCGCGCGCCCATCCGGGTTACCACAGGGTACAAGCAAAAGGCGTACCTGCTTTGTGAGGTCATACAGCTCCGTTTGCGGGTTGCCAAGCAAATCACGACCTGTTTCCGCAATCTCGATGAGGTTCATCATGGAGGCGATGCCCTCCAGTTCACAGCCGTGCACCGCGCCCACGATAAATACAACAGGCAGCGTGTTCTCCTTGTGGGCGTAATAAGACGGATCCTTCGCGCCGCAGGCGGAGTTATAATTCGCCGTTCGTTTGAAATCGGGCTTTTCGCCATAAGCAAAGATAGGAATCTCGCGCTTTCCGGCACTCACGGCGAACGTGGAAACCTGCGCGCGCTTTGCGTTTTGCGCGGCCTCGGTGATGTCCGATAACCGGCTTTTCCAAAATTCCGGCGCGGGGTTTGTGTCTAGAAATTTCGTATCCATACAGACCTCCTTTTGGCGATGTCGTTTATTTATTGAATATGATACGCATGGCGTTCTCGCGGTATATTTTCTTCAGTACATCGTCCGGCAAGCCGACGCCGTAAATATTCCAACGCCCTTGCTGGTGCTCATCCCAGTCGTTGTACGGGAAGTATTCATCAAAGGTTTCGAAGAAACGGTAGTTACCGGCAATGTTCGCCTCGCGGGGATACAAATCTGTGCCGTACAGCACGCGATCCTGGTATTTGATTAAGAACTCCCGCGCGGAATACGGCTGGCGGCCAAGCTCCGCGATGCGCTCTGCCGTGTCCACATACACATGCGGGAAAGTGTCCAACAACTTGCCCGCACGTGCCAAATCCTCCGCATAGGAGCCGACATGCGCCACGATGAAGGTCGTGTCCGGGTTGCTGCGGAGCAGGTCGTCCTGTGCGGTCATCAACTCCTCATACCGATAAAACATCGGGTCAACAAACGCCCAGTCCGGATGCTCATCCAGTTCCTCGAAGCGCTCATTCGTATGGTCGATGGTGGTGAAAAACGCAACCGGGTCGGCGATGTGAATCGTCACGGGCAGCTTGTGCTTTGCCGCCGCTTCCCAAATCGGTCGCAGGCGAGGGTCGTTTGGTTTAATCATGACACCCTTGCTGTCCTTCACACGAAGGCCAAGGGTTTTATGGAACTTGATGCCCAAAGCGCCGCGCGCCGCGAAATCGGCCACGCGTTCCGCCACGTATGCGGCGAAGTCCGGCTCATCCACGCGGGATGCGTCAATCTGGATAAACACGCCAAAACGGTCGGGATGCGCCTGCGACAGACGCGCAAGTTGGATGGTGTCCGCGCCGTTCGTTTCGCCGTCGAGGTCAACAATACGTTCAACATTGTATTCGTCCATCGCCGCGAGAAGCGCGCCGACATCCGTCACATTCTTCAAATGGTTGTGCGCATCGATTACGGGGAACTTGGAGCGGGTGATATGGTGCTCCGCCACGCGGAGACAGCTTTTCGGCCGGAATTCCTTTAATGGTATCAATGGTTTCATCCTCTCTTTACATGCTTTTTATCATTATATCACGTTGCGTTTTTCTTTTCAAGCTTGACGGATGATGCCGCTCATGTAAAAAACTTAGTTAAACGATGCCAACAACATTGCCAAACGCGCAGTTTTTTGGTATACTGAAAGGAAATTGCATTTACAAGTGTATCAAAGATTGCCGATAAGGAGCCGGATAGATGGATAAAAATGAGAAAAAAAGAAAACTGGTCAAGCGCTATTTGCTGATTGTTGGGTCGTTGGTGGTCGTATTTGGCCTACTTGCGGCGGCGTTTGTGTTTGCCTATTCCGTGGTGACGGGTGGGGATGAAAGCCATCTCGCTACACAGAAGCCCGTGGAGTCTGACCAAAGCGTGGAAACACCTGCACCCACAGCAACAAGCAAGCCCAATCCGATTGAAGATATTTTCCGTGCGCCGGACAGAACAACGGCCTTGGTGCTGGGGTTAGATGAGCAGGGCTTGCTTGCGGATTTACAATTGCTTGTGACCTATGACGCACTGGCGAACCGTGCGGATATTATTTCTGTTCCGCGTGACACGCGTATTGTCCTCCCGCAGACGGAGGTGCGTGCTATCCAGCAGGACGGGCGAAGCTGCCCGGACGATGGCGTGATGAAAATTAACGAAGTGCACGCACGCGCCGGGACGGAAAAGGGCCCCGCCGCCGCGCAGCGGCAGATTACGCGCATGTTTGGCGTGGATATTGATTATTATGTGGTGGTGAATGTGGCGGCCTTCCGCGCGATCGTGGAAGAAGTGGGCGGCATTCCTTTTACCGTACGGCCGAAGGGGTATTATTATAACCCGCCTGACCAGGATTTGGTCATTGATGTTCCTGGCGGCTTTCGCGTGTTGTCGGGTATCGAAGCAGAGGGCGTCGTGCGCTACCGGGACGATTACGGCGGCGGCGATTTGGAGCGTATCGGCGTGCAGCAGGAGTTTCTGAAGGCGTTCCTTGAGACGGTGCTGGGTGAAGAACGGTTGATGAGCAACCTGCCTGTGTTGCTTTCCACGATGGTGAGCTATGTGAAAACAGATTTTGGCATTGACAGTATCCCGAAATATGTGACTTCTTTGCAGTCCATCAACATGGATAACATCCACTTCCATCAATTGACAGGCACCGCGCCGACGATTGACGGTGTATCCTATTTTGTATACGATGAGGTAGCGACAGAGGCATTGATTTACGAAATTTTCCATAAAAACAATGTGGAGCAGGCGGAGAATGATGCAGAAGATATGGATGTCAGCACACTGCGCGTGCAGGTGTTGAACGGGGGCGCGACGGCCGGTATGGCTGGCACGACGCGGGACGCGTTAAATGCGAAGGGATACAATGTCACCGCCACGGGGAATTATTCCGGCACGCAACGGGTGCAGACGCGCATATTTGTACGGGAAGAAGCACATGGCGCGCCTTTTGTGAAGGAATTCAAGTCTGCTGTGGTGGAGATTGATAAAGATATCCCCGCAGTGTATGATGTTGTGATAGTGTTGGGTAAGGGCGAATAAAGCATGGAAAGCAACGGAGGGCAAACGATAGATGGAAGAATATGAAAGGGAAGAAATGCGCGCGGAGGCGCAGACGGAATCGTCCTACCTCGGCGCGATAGGGTTTTCACAAACACCGGAGGAGCACACGTTGCGTGGCCTTCTGGAAATGGTGGTGAACGACCCCGATTTCCGGTATGAATCGCCAAAGGACGCGCAGGGCTTCAGCGAGCGGGAATGGTACAAATGCTTCGGCGAGGGCTTTGGGCTTGCCGTATACGGCACGGTGCGGCGTGGCCGGCCGAAGCCGCATGTGTTTGTGGAGGATTGGTCGATTTTCGCCGCGGGCGGGTCGATGAATGCGGCTGATTTTTTTGTGGATAGCAGCGAAGATGGTCGGTTGTATGCTTTTTGTGAGGAAGAAGAAACCGGTAACGAGGTGGAGTTCCGCCTGACGAACCAGCATGATTATGATTTGCATTACCGCGAGGGACAGCCCGGCGACCCGCTTTGCATTAAAAATGTGGAGCTGGCGGCGCTTGCCTGCACCGGGACGGTGGTTCTGCCTGTGGAACGCACGGAGGAAACCCTTGCGGAGCGCGAAGAAGAAGAATCGGCGCGGCGGGAAATGCTCGCGCGGATTCGCAGCGGCGATAAGCAGGCCGCCGAAGAGATGGACGAAATGTTCCGCCAGATGAACGCGGTGATTGAGGAGCGGTTGTTCGAGGAGGATTACCTCACAGTATTTGAAAGCTATCTCTCACCGGTGGAGGACAGACCGTGCGTGTATGCGCTGCTGGGCGACATCACAGCCGTTCATGAGGAAGCGAACTGGCTGACCGGCGAGAGTGTGCTGCGCTTGACGGTGGATGTGACGGGCGTTCCGTTCCAATTGCTCATCGGGAAGAATACGATTGTCGGCGTTCCGAGTGCGGGTATGCGGATTTTGGCGAAGGTGTTCATTGTGGGGAAGGCGAACTTCATTGGTGCTAAACCGCCGAAAAAGCGCCGCCGCCCGAAACCGGAAGAGGAGGAACAGGTATGACATTTCATTTTGACCATGGGAATGTGAATGTTACCGATGTGGACAAAAGTATCGCGTTTTATCAAGAAGCGCTTGGCCTCACACCGTCTATGCGCTGGGATGCGCCCGATGGACACATTACGATTGTGTACCTGACGGACGGAAAGACGGATTTCAAACTGGAGCTGACATGGCTGCGGGATTTCTCCGGTGCATATGCGCTTGGGGATAACAAATGGCACCTCTGCCTGAAGTGTGACGATTATGAAGGCGCGCTTGCAAAACACCGTGCGATGGGCTGCATCGACGACGACAGCGAGGCGGGGCATATTTATTTCATCAAAGACCCCGACGGCAACCGGATTGAGCTGCTGCGCGCATGACGAATCGTTATACGCAAATGAATGAAGCGTTGTTGCAATGGTTCGCGGCAAACAAGCGCGACTTGCCTTGGCGCAAAACGACGGAGCCGTATTTTATATGGCTCTCGGAAATCATGGCGCAGCAGACGCGTATCGCGGCGCTGCTGCCGTATTACGTGCGGTTCACGGCGCGGTTCCCGGATGTGTTTACGCTTGCCCGGGCGGAAGAAGCCGAGGTGTTGAAATGCTGGGAGGGGCTGGGCTACTATTCCCGCGCGCGGCTTCTGCACCGTACGGCGCGAATGGTTGCGGACAACGGCGGTATATTCCCCGCAAGCGCATTGGAATTGCAAAAGCTGCCCGGCATCGGTGAATACACAGCCGGCGCCATCGCCAGCATATGCTATCAGGAAAAAACACCCGCAGTGGACGGCAATGTCCTGCGGGTGTTTGCACGGCTGCGAAATGATGACAGTGATGTGAGTCTACCCGCCACCAAGAAATTGCTGACGGCCATGCTTGCCGCCATCATGCCGGACGATGCGGGCGCGTTCAACCAGGCGGTGATGGAGCTGGGTGCGCTCATATGCGTGCCTGGGCAGCCGCGTTGTAATGTATGCCCGGTCGCGGCATTTTGCGAAGCGAAAAAAATAGGCCGAGAGGTAGAATTGCCGGTCAAGGCAAAGAAGGCGCCGCGGAAAATATTGGATGTTCTCGTATTGCTCGTCGTGAACAGCGCGGGCGAAATCCTCGTGCGGCGGCGTACGGAGCGACTCCTGCAAGGCATGTGGGAATATGTCGTTGCGGAGGACGCACCGTCCCCTGAAGCTGTTTTGTGCGGATTAGGCATGGAATGCAATGCGGCAGAGCCATTAGGCAGCGCGGTGCATATCTTCACGCATCTGGAATGGCATATGACAGGGTATCACTGCATAGTTGATGCCGATAGTGCGCCGGAGGGGTACGAATTTGTGCCGTTGCCGGTTTTAGCGGATTTGGCGCTGCCGTCCGCGCTGGCGTTTTATACCAAACAAGTGCGGTAATATGAGCGTTGACGGAAGAATTTGTCGGACGAAAAGGCGTGTGAAAACTGGTAATATATGGTAAACTACCCTTTGGGGTGATACCATGCATATACCGATGGATATTGGCGGTCAAAAAATATTTTACCGCGTGCCGTTGCTGCGGAGCGTGATGGTGCGGCGTTGGCTGGATGAGGTCTGCGATGTGTATATCGCGCGGGCGGACGATCTCGCTCGGGAGAAACGTTTGCAAAGGCTATTCTTGCATTGCATTCATTGTGCGCGGGCGGACGCGTATGAGCTGTATATGGAGATATTGAAGGGTGCAACTTTGGCGGCGAAGATGCTGGAATGCCCGGAGCCATCCGCACTGTCCGCATTGACGGAGCGTATCGCGCTGCATCATGTGGCGGCCTTTGTGCAGGAAAAGGAGAGCGGTTTGGCGCAACCCGTACTGCTTGACGCGGCGCGGCGTGTATTTGCCCTTGACGAGGCGGCTGTTCATGCGCTACACTATTATATGGAGATGGCGGCGGAAAGCGCGTCGGCGTTCTGTGTGGCCTACGCGCAGGACTTCGCCGGGAGATTACAACGCGGACAAAACACCGCGCCGATGCCTGTGACGCAAGCGTTTGTGTGCGGGTTTTTCAACCGTTCCTATGACGGTTTCTCGAAATCACTCTCCAAATATGTGCCCTTTGGGGGCGGTGGCAATGGCGGCAAAATTTACAGACGAGCAGCGGCAAGCGATTGACGCGCGGGATTGCGATTTGCTCGTATCCGCGGCGGCGGGTTCCGGCAAGACCGAGGTGCTCATCACGCGGTTGATTGAACGAATAACGGATGTGGAAAAGCCTGTCGAACTTGATAGGCTTTTGGTCGTTACTTTTACGGATGCTGCGGCGCAGGAGATGCGGAAGCGCCTTGGCGATGCGCTGCGGGAGCGCCTCCGTGAGACGCCGGATGACCCGCATTTGCAACGGCAGATGCTCCTGATGCCGAAGGCATCTATCACGACGATTCATTCCTTTTGCCTGCAAGTCGTACGGAGCAGCTTCGCGCAGTTGGGGATTGACCCCGGCTTCCGCGTGGCGGATACGACGGAGGTTGAGTTGTTGAAGGCCGAGGTCATGCGAATGTTGTTTGAGCGGCTCTACGGAGACGAAGATGACGGCGGCGATATTATAGACGAGTCCGTATTCGGCACAGGCGGACGGGCAGATTTCCTACGGCTGGTCGAATTCTATGGTGACGCGGTGAAGGATGACGCTTTGCAAGCGCTGGCGCTGAGCCTGTACGAATTCTCCCGGAGCAAGCCTTGGCCGGAGGCGTGGCTGCTGGCACAGGCGGATAGCTTCTGCTTGGCGACGGCGGCGGATATGGAGCAAACGGATTGGTATTCATTTTTCAAGGGAGAAGTAACGGCGGAATTGGACGAACTTCTTATGTTATTAGATGAAGCAACCACACTGGCGCAGAACCCGAATTGCAACGCGAAAAATATCGATATCTTGAACGATGAGAGCAACATGCTCCTTCTGGTGCGGCATGGGCTGGCGGAAGGTTATGACAGCTATCTTCACGCGATGGAAGACGTGCATTTTCGTACATGGTCGGGTGCAAAAAGCAAAACCGAGGACGGCAGCCTGTCTGACGCAGCCATAGAAGCACTGAAGGAAAATGTCAAAGGCATCCGTGATGAGGTGAAGAAGCGTTTCCTCGCGCTGCGGGGGCGCACTGCCATCAAGCCTGCGGCGGATATGCTGGCGGATATGAATGACCTCAGCGGGGTGATGTGCGCGTTGTCCGGTGTAGTCAATCTTTTTGCGGAATTGTTCGGACAAGAAAAGCGGCGGCGTAATATCGCGGACTTTTCGGATTTTGAACATCTTTGCCTTGAAGCGCTGCTTGAGGAAGGCTCCACGGAGGAGTCGCCCATCCCGACGGCGGCGGCGCTGGCCTTGCAAGCCAAGTTCGAGGAAGTCTATATAGACGAGTACCAAGATTCCAGTTGGGTGCAGGAGCTGATTCTTCTCAGCGTATCACGCAAGGGGCAAGGCGCACCGAACCGCTTTATGGTCGGCGATATGAAACAGAGCATCTACCGTTTCCGTATGGCGAATCCGGAGCTGTTCCGCCGGAAATACGCGAGCTTTTCCCGCGAAGCGGGGAGCAAGGAGCGGCTCATCGGCCTGTCGATGAACTTCCGCAGCCGCGACGGTGTGCTGGATTGCATCAACTACCTGTTCCGCCAGATGATGGACGACGCGTTGGGCGATGTGGTGTATGACGCGGATTCCATGCTGTACTGCGGCGCGGAATATCCGGCGTATTGCAATGAGGAGGACCGTGCGGCGGAGGTTTTACTGGTTGAAACAAAGACGGAGGATATGCCCAAGGATGAGGATGACGATAGCGTGGACGATACGCTGCCGGAGCTTTCGAATATGGAAGCGGAGGCACGCGCCGTGGCGGCACGGGTTTATGAGATGGTGAACAGCGATATGCCTGTACAAATCAGCACAAAGGACGGCGGGTATCGCCCGGCGGAATACCGCGATATTGTGATTCTGATGCGCTCGGTCAAGGGCCCGGGGGAAATCTACGCAGAGGAGCTGCGGCGGCTTGGGGTGCCATCCTTCGCGGGGGCGTCCGGCGGGTATTTTGAGGCGGCGGAAGTGCTGACAATGCTTGCGTTCTTACAAGTCATCGACAACCCGCGGCAGGATTTGCACCTGATAACTGTGCTGCATTCGCCTGTGTATGGTTTCACAGCGGATGAGCTTGTCATGATTCGGCAACGCGCGGACGGGCTGTTTTACGACGCGGTACAGGCGGCGGTGGTATCGGGCAATGTGCCGGAAGCGCTGCGGTTGCGGCTTTCCGTGTTTTTGGCAACATTGGAAATTTGGCGCGACCGCGCGATGCTGACACCCATCAGCAAGTTGATTTGGTCGTTGTATGAGGAAACGGGGTACCTGCGGCGTGTGGGTGCGATGGCGGGCGGACATGTACGCCGCGCGAACCTGACTGCGTTGTTTGAGCGTGCGGTGCAATATGAGAAGACGAGCCTGAAGGGTTTATTCCATTTTATTCGATACATAGAGCGTTTGCAAAAAAGCGGGCAGGACATTGGCGATGCGAAAGTACTTGGTGAGAATGAAAATGTCGTCCGCATTATGAGCGTTCACAAGAGCAAGGGTTTGCAATTCCCAATCGTTTTCTTCTGCGGGCTTGGACGGCGGTTTAATGAAATGGATACGCGAGCGCCGTTTATGATGCACGCGGATTTCGGCTTTGGGCCGAAGCATATCGACCTTGCGCAACGCGTGGTGTCGGATACCTTGAAGCGTAATGCCATCGCTATGCGCATCCGGCGGGAAAATTTGTCGGAGGAATTGCGGCTGTTATATGTCGCGCTGACGCGTGCGCGGGAACGGCTGGTGCTGAGCATGGCTGTTGGGAGCCTCGCGGCGGAGCTGGATATATGTGGACGCGCGGTAGGTTCGGATACGCTGCTGCTGCCGAAAGGAGCGCGCTTGCGTGCCAAGCGGTTTGCGGACTGGATACTTCCGGCGCTGGCACGGCATCGGGATATGGCGGCACTCACAGGGGCGGCGTACGGCGCGTGTGAGGCGGCCTGGTGCGATGCGTCACGCTGGCGGTTCACGGTAGGCGCGAAGGCAGAGGCGACGCGTGAGGAGCAAGCAGCGGCGGAATCCTTTGCGTCACGATTTGCAACGTTGCATGAAGTATCGGCTGCTGACAAAACGGAGCTGTATGATGAGGTGAAAAGGCGGCTGACTTACCGATATGACACCATCGGCGCGGAGTTTGTGCCGTCGAAGCTGTCCGTATCAGAAATCAAGCGTTTGTACAATACGGACAACCGTGCGGAAAGCGCGGCTTTGTTGGCCAACGCACCGTATACGGAGGGAAAGAATATGGATGAATTGCGCCCGCCGCGCTTTGTGACGGGTGAAGCGGCGGTGAGTGCCGCCATGCGGGGCACATTCCTGCATACGGTGCTGGAGCATGTCAATTTTGTCACGGATATGACGGTGGAAGCGCTAGACGCACGTATAGCGGCGCTGGTGCGGCGCGGGTTCCTTCATGAGGAGGATGTGTTGCAGATTGATACAGCGGCTATTTTGGCGTTTATGCAATCGCCGTTGGCAGAACGCATCCGCCGGTCGCCGGATGTGCGGCGGGAGGTGCGCTTTGTGTCGGGCGAAAAGCCGAGTGACATCACGCCGGAATGGGACGCGCGCATTACCACGCCCATCGTTGTGCATGGCGTGATTGACTTGTTATTCCGCGAAGGAGACGGCTTTGTGCTGGTGGATTATAAGACCGACCGTTTCGCTGCGGACAAGCTGGATGAAGTAACGGCGCGGTATGTGCCGCAGATACGACTGTATCGCAGGGCAATCAAACGGTTCATGGGCGTACCTGTCACAGAGGCAGCGTTGTACTTTTTCCACAGGCAAATCGTCAAAATACTGTCGTAAATGAACAAATTTATCATTTTTCGATTTCGCAAATTGCGAAATCGTGTTGGATATGGTATACTATCCTTATGTATAACGGGTTGATATGTGGAGGAGGGGATGGCATGGCGGAATCATTGCTGATGGCGGTGCGTGAAAAAGCAAAAGCATATGCGATGATGATTGCGGAGGTTCTGCGGCTGGATGTGGAGGTCGTGGATGACATGCTGGTACGCGTCGCGGGCACGGGCAGCTTGAAGGACGCGGCGCCGCTGGTGTCTGACGGCGTGGTCTATCGGCAGATTCTGCTCTCCGGGAAGCCGGCCATCATTCACAACCCGCGGAAGCATGAAGTTTGCGCGGGTTGTGCGTCGCGTGACCGGTGCTTGGAAAAGTTGGAGATTTGTTATCCCATCACCTTCGAGGGCGGCATTGTCGGCGCGGTCGGCATGGCGTGCTCATCCATGTATGAAAAAAATGTGCTGATGGAAAACATCCGCACACACATTAGTTTTATTAGCAAAGCATGCGATATGCTAAGTGATAGTGTCGCCGTGGCACGGGAGCTTTCCTTCGCGCAAAAAGAGAATGCGGCGCACCGCGCGGCGTTGGCACGGTATGCCGAAGAAGGCTATACAGGTGAGGTATGTTCCTTGGAGGCGCTGGAGAAGCGCGAGATTGAAAAAGCGCTCCGGTGCTTCGGGAGCGATACGAAGGGAAAGCGCCTTGCAGCCGAAGCACTTGGCATCGGCGTAGCGACTTTATACCGTAAGTTGGGGAATATAACGTGATAATAATCCCGGGGTGCTGTTCCATACCCTGCAAAAGGTAGACACCCATGGAACCCGTAAAAGCCGCGCATCAGCGCGGCTTTATGTCTTGGAGGAGATGCTGATTATGGAAGCAAAGCGAATATATCAGCGGTTGATGACGGATTTCATCCGCGACGGCATAACAGATATGGAGTGGGCGGCACGAATGCCTGGCCTGTCAGCATATTTGACAAGCGATTTCAAGCAAAGCGGCATGGGTGTCATGTGTGATTTTACCAATCGTGTCGAACGCGTCTTTACAACGGTGTTCCTGTCGGATAAAGTGATGGAAACGGTGCTTGCAGCGAATGTTGAAAACGCGATGATTTTTTCACACCATCCGACGAATTGGAGCATTGCACACCACGGCGGAAATTATGCCGCGACGGAACGTTATATCGCGCAGCTTCGGGAACGGCACATATCGGTTTTTGTCCTACATCATCCACTGGACCATTATAGCAAGTATTCGACGGGTAAGACACTTGCCGATGCACTTGGTATTGGAAATGCCCAACCGAATTTTCTGTATTGCGGTATAATGTGCGGCGTTGTCGGCATGACGGAATACGGCGATGTCCATGCATTGCACAAGCATATGTCCAATGTTATCGGTCACAAAACGAGCGTATACGCATATGGACAGTCTGATTTGCGTGGTGAAAAAATCGCAATCTGTCCCGGCGGCGGTAATGTATCGTTCGTTGTGGAAGAAATGCGGCAAAACAACATACATACGCTTATTACCGGCGTGACGCTGGTCAATGACTATTCGAAAGAGGTACACACCCTGGAGAAGCGAAACGGCATCAATGTCCTTGGCGGCACGCACTACTCAACTGAAAAATATGCACCGATGGCGATGTGCGGTTACTTCCGTGATTTCGGTCTTCCTGCGGAATTCATTGCGGACATACCCGATTTGTACGATTTGTAAGCAAAAATATAAGCGGCGCTTGCTGTCTATCTCACAAAATTCGTCCACTCGCGCGGGTAGGGGACAGGTTGTGGTACGGCGTCCTTGGCATAAGATAGCGTTTTCATCAGCCACGCCATATTCAATGCCGTATTGCGCAGGATGCAAATCCCCTCGGCATCCTCGCGGAGTTGTTCCGCATTCGCGCCATGCGCTGTATTCCAATAATATGACGGTGCGATGAGCATGTTTTGCAGATTGTAATAATGATTTAGGTGATCGTAGGTCGTCACCGCGCCGGAACGCCGCAGCACCGCAACTCCCGCGCCTACCTTATACTGCACCGGCGCGCCGGAGAAGAAAAAACGGTCAAGGAAGCATTTCATACCACCTGCAATGCTTGCGTAGTATACAGGCGAACCAAGGATGAGCCCGTCGCAATCCGCCATTTTGATCAGACATTCATTCACGATGTCGTTGTGTACGCAGCGATGCCCATTTGCCCGGCATCCGCTGCAGCCTGTACAGCCCTGTATCGGGCCATTTCCAATCCATACGATTTCCGTATCAATTCCTTGCGTTGCAAGCGCATCCGCCATGACGGACAGTGCCTCGTTTGTTGTACCCGCCTTATGCGGGCTTCCATTGATTGCGAGAACCTTCATACGTATTACCCTCCTATTTGACACAAAAGACCTTGGCGCATTGGCACAAGGTCTTTTGTGAATGAATTATGCCCGTAAGCGGTCGAGTTCTTCGATAAGGTACGCATTCGTCACACGTATGTATGTGCCCTTCATGCCGAGTGACCGCGTTTCAATGACAACCGCGCTTTCCAGCTTCCGCAGCGCATTCACAATGACGGAGCGTGTGATGCCGACCTGGTCGGCCACTTTGCTTGCTACGACGAGTCCTTCCAAATTCGGCAGAGCAGCGAAGATGCTTGTCACCGCTTCCAGCTCCGAATACGATAGCGCGCCAAGAGCCGTGCGTACGACTTTTTTCTGACGCTCCGCATCCGTGCTCGCGACGGAGAGCGAAAACCGTGCCATAAGTCCCGCAACTGTCCCCAACCATTCCGCACAGATGAAATCGTCTTCTGTCAGTGCATCTGCCTTGAAAAGAAGTACGGAGCCGATTCGAGTATGTTCCGCTTTCAACGGCACGACATACGCGGACATATCATCGGTGCTCTCCGGCAGCAGCTTGAGTGCTTTCAAAGTGGTGAGCGCTTTTGCACCCTCTACCATGTGCAATTTTGCACAGGTGAGTTTTTCCAGCTTTTCTTCGTTTGCGGCGAACCATACACCGCTGTGTGCCACACTTCTGCTGTCCTTCATACAGACAAGCAGATTTACCGAAAGTGCCTCAGCAAGCGTGTCGCATACCTTGTTCAAGGCTCCAGTCCCGTAAACAGGCGATTCTTGTAAAGAACCGTTCAGTGCTTGTAAAATTTCGTGTGCATTACATCCCATAATTATGCCTCCCATGATGATAATAGAATCACCGTTTATAAACGGTTCTCCTTGTATGCAATGCGGGCGCAATGCCCTGCTTGCGGACCTGTTCCAATCCATCACTTCCGTTTTTATTGCTCGTTATCTTCCGGTAGTTCTTCTGTGTAGCCGCATTGTTCCCCGACACAGCAGATTTTTTTCTTTTGTGTTCCTTTAATGACAAGAGGTTGGTTACAGCGTGGGCAAACCCCACCAGTCGGCTTCAACCATGACATGAACGTACACTCGGGCGATTTCTCGCAACCGTAGTATTTCCGTCCCTTCTTCGTTTTTTTGATGAGCACCTTGCCACCGCAAAGCGGGCAGGTAACCCCGGCATCCTCAAAGAAGGGTCGTGCGTTCTTGCATTCCGGGAATCCCGGACAGGCGAGGAATTTTCCATAACGACCAAGCTTCACTACCATCATCCGCCCGCAGAATTCGCAAGGGATGTCTGTTTCCTCCGGCTTTAGTTCAATTTCACCGATACGTTCCTCGGCTTCCTTTATTTTATCCATAAGTGGCGCATAAAAACTGCGTATGATGTCCTTCCAGTCGGCCGTACCCTCCTCCACTTCGTCCAGGTTCTCTTCCATTTGTGCTGTGAAATCAATGTTGAAAATATATGCAAAGTTTTCCACCATGATTTCGTTGACAATTTCGCCAAGCTCCGTCGGGTAAAAAACCTTGTTTTCCTTCATGACATAGCCGCGGTTTACGATGGTGGAAATCGTCGGCGCATACGTACTCGGCCGGCCGACGCCGTTTTCCTCCAATGTTTTCACCAGCATCGCCTCTGTGTAACGTGCGGGTGCCTGTGTGAAATGCTGCTCCGGATGGAGGGACACCGTCTTGAGCTTGTCCTTCTCCGAAAGCTCCGGCATGGTTGTGCTATCGGCTGTTTCATCCTCGTCCTTCACATAGACCTTTTTGTAGCCGTCGAACTTGATGACGGAGCCGCTTGCCCGGAACTCATGCGCGCCGTTTTTCAACCGCACGGATACCGTGTCAAACACCGCTGGGGTCATGTTGCTCGCGATAAACCGCTCCCAAATCAGGTTGTAGAGCCTGTATTGGTCGCGCGAGAGGGATTCCTTTGCTTCTGCCGGCGTGATGGTGGCATACGTCGGGCGGATGGCCTCATGCGCGTCTTGTGCGCGGCCGCGTGTTTTGTATTCCGGTTTCGTCTCCATTGCGTAGTTTTCACCGTATTTGTCCCGGATGAAGCTTTGTGCATCGGTAAACGCTTCATCGGAGATACGGACAGAATCGGTACGAATATAGGATACCAGACCAACCGTGCCGTGTCCCTTCACGTCTACGCCCTCGTACAACTGCTGTGCAAGGAGCATCGTTTTGCTTGCCGCAAAGTTGAATGCTTTCGATGCTTCCTGTTGCAATGTGGAGGTAGTAAATGGCGGGAGCGGTTTCTTCGTCCGCTGGCCGCGTTTGATTTCATTGATAACGAAGGGCTTGTCCTTGATGTCTGCCAGTACCGCATCTGCGTCGGCTTGTGATTTCAAGTCTGTTACGCCCGCCGTGTCGTGATACTTCGCGGTGAACACGGCAGATTTACCCGCTTGCAGCTTCGCCTCCAGCGTCCAGTATTCCTCGGGGATGAAGCTTCTGACCTCGGCCTCACGGTCGCATATGATGCGGAGCGTGACGGATTGCACACGCCCGGCGGAAAGGCCTTTCTTTACCTTTTTCCAAAGTAAGGGGCTGATTTTATAACCCACCACGCGGTCAAGCAAGCGGCGTGCCTGCTGCGCATCCACAAGCGGCATCGCGACTTCACGTGCCTCTTTGATAGAGCGCTTGACGGCGGTTTTTGTGATTTCATTGAATGTGATACGCTCCGTCTTGCTTGTATCGAGCTTCAGCGCGTGAATCAAATGCCACGAAATCGCCTCGCCCTCGCGGTCCGGATCGGTTGCGAGATAGATTTTATCCGCATCCCGTGCAGCCTTGCGGAGTTTGGCCAAAAGTTCGCCCTTGCCGCGGATGGTGATATATTTCGGCTCGAAATCCGTTGCCGGATCGATGCCGAGTTCGCTCTTCGGTAAGTCGCGCACATGCCCCATCGACGCTTCAATGGTATAGCCGCTGCCTAAAAATTTCTTCAACGTTTTCGCTTTTGCGGGAGACTCTACAATTACGAGGCTTTTTGTTTTTTGCTTTTCTGCTGTTTTTTTTGTCGCCATACAGAAAGACCCTCCGTTATATGGTTATTCTCAATGCAAATTCATGCCGTCCGCGCGGACATACCGTTGCCCCTGCGTTTGTCGGATGGCTCCCTTAATTTCCAACATAGCGAGACTGCTCAGCACCTCGCGCACGGGCAAGCCGGTTGCCAGTGCAAGCTCATCCACCGTTATTGCTGTTTGGTTGATGTGTGCGATAAGCTTTGCCTCTGCCCCTTGCATATTACCGGGAAGGGGCGTTTGCGTACGTATTGCCTTGGGCACGGGCACCTTTGACGTGATGCCAAGATATTCCGCCGCGTCACGGCCGCTTGTGACGAGACGCGCGCCTTGGCGAATCAATTCGTTTGTTCCACCGCTGCGCGGGGAAAAGATGCCACCGGGCACGGCCATGATTTTTCGGCCTTGTGATTGTGCATGTTTCACAGTGGTCTGCGTACCGCTTTTGATAGCAGCTTCGACCACAATCAAGCCGAGGCTGAGCCCGCTGATGATACGGTTTCGCCGGGGGAAGCGATACGCCTGCGAGGAAGTGCCTGCTGGATATTCCGACACAATCGCGCCTTGTTGCAAGATATCCTCCATCAAACGGATGTTTTCCCTTGGATAGCAAATGTCAGATCCGCAGCCAAGTACAGCTACGGTCAAGCCGCCCGCGTCCAGTGCGCCGCGATGGGCACGGCTATCCACGCCGCTTGCCATACCGCTCACCACGACAAAACCAAGTGCGGCGAGTTCATATCCAAGCTTATAGGCTGCTGCCTCCCCGTATTCCGTACAGGTGCGGGAACCGACGATGGCGACCATGGGAGGCATGTCCGACAAACGCATACCTCGGACATATAGCGTCTCGGGCGCATCGGGAATGCCGCGTAGTGCGGTCGGATATGCTGCGTCGCGCAGGGTAAACATCATGATGTTAGCCATAACGCGCCGCCTTTCCAGCTAGAAAATGAAATAACCCTTCCTTAATCATATATAATATTGAGAGAAATTACAACCAAAATTTATAAATCAATATAATTTTCTGGATTTCTGTTGTTCATTATACGGATTTCATGGTATAATTGTTCCCATACTTCGCACTTATTCGACATGGCTGAGACTTCGGACGACATATCCGGCCATCAATAAGCCCGCCACAGACGGCACAAAGGAAACACTGCCAAGTGGCCGCTTGCCTTCCTCCGGTGGTTCGAGCAGGATAGGCGTCCGCGCCGGTTCGGCAGAATAGCAAACGGGCAACCGCGGCACATTGCGCTTGCGGAGCTCCGTCCGCATGACGCGTGCGAGAGGACAAGTATTTGTTTCGTACAAATCGGCCAACGTGATTTTTTCCGGATATAACTTATTGGCCATGCCCATGCTGCTGATTTCCGGTATACCGTGCGTGTGGCAGTACACGGCGAGGGCGATTTTGACGGTGATATTGTCAATCGCATCCACAACGAAAGCCACGCCGCCCGAAAGCAAATCAGGTAGGCTATCCGCCGTGGCGAAGGCATTCAACGCACGCACATCGGCCTGCGGATTGATGCGCCGGGCGCGGGTGGCCATAACATCGGCCTTCCATTGTCCGATGGTGGTTATATCCGCGTGGAGCTGACGGTTGCAATTGCTCTCTGCGATGGCATCGCCGTCTATGAATGTAAGTGTGCCTACACCGGCCCGCGCGAGCGCCTCTGCCGCGAAGGAGCCGACGCCACCGATACCGAACACAATGACGTGTGATGCCCGCAAAGTGGCGACACCGTCAGCGCCGAGGAGCATTTCCGTACGGAGGAAGGTAGTATTGAGTTGTTCCATGCCATGCGCCTCCATTTCGGAACTTAAATTGCAATAGAGCGTATTATATCATAAGATGCGAAATTCGTCAAAGGAAAACAATTTAGGGGAATCAGAAAATGAAAAGAATGTTTATTCGGGCGATTGCGCCTGTTTTATTGCTTGCATGTACACTGACCGCGTGCCGCGCGGGAGAGCCGATTGCCGACGGGCAGCGGTATGGAACAGACAAGCCCACCGATACGCCGGTAACTGTGTCTACGCCGTCTCCAAGCCCATCACCCACACCTACGCCGACGACAGAGCCGGAACCAACGGCTAAGCCTGTCAATTTCAGTGTGGTGAAGCCGTACGAGGTCGGCCAGACAATGGTTATCATGTACCATGGCATTGTGGATAGCCGTGCGGATAACGAGGTATACCAGCGCACGCGTGAAGAACTGCGGAATGACCTGCAAGCACTATATGACCGTGGCTATCGATTGATTTCCATGAAAGATTTGTACGAAAACAATGTGACGACAGCGGCGGGTTATACGCCGGTTGTGATTACTTTTGACGACGGGCTTGCCTCGTCTTTTTCACTTGTGGAGGAAAACGGCGTACTGGTGCCCACGCCCGGCTGCGGGCTTGATATCATCATGCAATTCGCTGCGGAACATCCCGATTTTGGCATGGCGGCAACTTTCTATGTCAATGGTGCACCCACGCCGTTCGCGGGTGCGGGGACAGTCGCGGAGCGGTTGCAATTCCTTATCGACAATGGCTGCGATGTCGGAAACCATACATACAGCCACGCGGATTTGTATACACTATCAGCGGAGGGAATCCAGCGTGAGATGGCGTTGGTGGATAAAATGATTCGTGAGGCGCTGCCGGATTACGAACCGATAGGTGTGGCATATCCGCTAGGAAAACGCCCGGAAAGCGACATGTTGCGGCCGCTTGTGTTCGCGGGGGAATCGGACGGCTGGGCATACACATACGAATACGGCCTTGCCGTGGGGCAGAGCGGGGTATCCTCCACGCCGAACCGTGTGAGCTTTAATCCATGGAACCTTTCCCGCGTTCGCGGCGGACATGGCTCCGAGATGGACTTGTGGTGGTTTATCGAACAGCTTGACGAGTTCCCTGAACGGCGGTATATCTCCGACGGCGACCCGAATACCATCGCGGTGCCGAATGAGTACGCGCATAATGTGGATATGGAAACGATAGGGCAGAAGGAATTGTTACTGTACGACTTGCCAACGGAATAAAGGAGATACCAATGGAGCTGTACCACTATTATGAAAAAAGCATTGGTCCTTTCCGGACGCTGACCGCGTTGCCGATGGCGGAGGCGCGCACTATTTTGTTGGCGCAAAGAGCTGAAGGTAAACCCGTGAATCCAGACATTGACGGCTTCTTGCAGAAGCGGTACGACAGAGATAAGCAGCTACGCGATATGTTTATCGACCGGGGCGGACAACCGACGCGGACAGCACCTGTGTATATGATGTTGGGGGCGCATGCGCAATGGGCAACAGCGTATGGTGAACCTGCTGTCGTTCAAATCCCATTAGACGCGTTCCCGCGGGAAAGTATTTCTTTTACTTACGGCGATTCTTTCGCTGCGTTGAATCCGGCGCTGTTCGGGGAAGAAGAATACTGGGGCAAGTTGTATTTTGCAAACGAAATACAGGATGTCATTGCGCGGCATGGTTTTCCGCCACAGGTGGACTATGACTTCAAGCGCGGCATATATCCAAAGGATAAGCATATCACCCAGCATCGGCTATACGTAGAAGCGCATGTATGGAGCGATGAAGTGTTAGATAAATATCGATAGCAGGAGGCGGCTATGGACATCGATATGAACGAATTAAAGCTTGTGAAGCCTTGCCAGACGTATCGGGAGAGCTTTATCGCTGCGATTGCGGAGTATAGGAAGCACAAAGTGATTGACTTCGGATACCCGGAAGTGGAGCTGGACGAGGATTTTTATTATTTCCTGCGGCGTTGTGATGAGCGGCGAGAGGGGAGAAATTTGCCTAAAGGCTATGTACCGGATTCGGCGTTTTGGCTGACCGATGGCGTACATTACCTTGGTAGCGGAAACGTGCGGCATTTCTTGAATGAAGATTTGAAAGGGTACGGCGGGCATATTGGGTATTCCATCCGCCCGGCGGCCTGGGGACTGGGGCTGGGAACTGTGCAGTTGCATCTGTTGCTTGACGAGGCGAAAAAGGTTGGTATCACAACCGCGCGCCTGACATGTTTTGATGACAATGTTGGTTCCTACCGTATTATGGAAAAAAACGGCGGTACGCTCATCAACAAGGTCTGGAACCGTGTGAATGGCCGCAAGCGGCTGACGCGGATTTATGAAATTGGATTGTGAAGACAAGACCGTAGGGTTTCCCCGCTACTTCCCTTGCGAGGGGATGTACGCCTTCGACTCCCAATAATAAACCCGCGCAGTTTTTGCGCGGGTTTATTATTGGGGGGCAACGCCTCACGGTCGTATCTTTTAGCATGCGGCCATGCTTACGAAGTCGAAACCAACATCGTCTACCGCATCGGCGACATTGTCCTCTTTCAACTCATTATCCGTCGAGACAAAAGCAATCCCTTCCGCAAGGTTGATGCTGACGGCGGTCACACCGCCGAGTGTACCGAGTTCCTTTTCCACTGCTTTTGCGCAATGTGCGCAGTGCATACCATCAATTCTGACTGCGTATTTCATATCAATCTCTCCTTATCGCATAAAATCTCCCAAAGTCGGGTATGTTTTCCTGGCAGCATACGGCTCGAAGCGGTCATAGCCGTTTCGCTCCGCATTCTGTGCGAATTCCAAACGCTTGAAGCGCATCTCAATTTCTACCGGTTTGGCATATCGGGCATTTGGAAAGGCGAAGCTGTCTTTCTTAAATGCGTTGGCGGCAGCTTCCGTTGCAGCTTCGATTTCTTTTGCCGCGCGTGCGGGGTGCTTGAAAATGGATGCGCTGTAGGATAGCGATTTTTTCGTCTGGTATGTACGCACATGCGGCAGGAAATCGTTGGTCTGCTCACAGGCGTTGTTGTCCGAAGCGACGAAAATGAGCGGAATACCTTTTTCACCCAGCAGCATCGCGTCGATATCAATTTCGCCATGCTCGCGCCCGTTTACCTTGATGTACTGGTACTCGATAGAGCTGTAGCTGTGCGAAATAACCGCGTTGGCTGTGTTGTCCCGCGAATGGTAGCCGATGAAAAGCGCCGCGTCAATATCCATGCCGTCCACGAAAGAGAAGCGCCCCAGACGGCCGTTGCCGTTCAAAAATTCACATTCCTCCGGGAAAGGGTCGTAGCTGAGATTCAAGGCGCTGGAATGATTGTCCCACACGAGGACGCGTTCCGCACCGGCTGAGAATAACCCCCGCGCTGCCGCGGCACCTTCCCTTGCGCCTTGCTCGCAGGCAAAAGCATAATCGCGTGCGCTGCCCAAGGTGGTGTTCGGCTCGCCATGCACACCGGCACAGCCCTCCAGGTCGATGCAAATCAGGTAATTCATACAGTACCTCCTTATTGGATGACTTTTTTTTGTAGGTACCGGTTGTACACATTTTCAAACCAATCGTCATAACCGGACGGAATCGGGCGGACAGGTTTCCAGTCAAAGGCACATGTCCCTGCGGATGCGTCCAGGCTGACTTCGCAGACCTTGCCGCTGAATGCGTCGCCGTCAAGCTGCGCAGGTATGCCGTTTTGCGCGGCGGTATCCACCGCAACCGCACCGTCTGTGATGAGGTAGCTGCCCCGGCTTTGCCCGCCTTGCGCGATGAATTCCAACGTAGCGGCGTAATACGCAATCTGCGCCAGCAAAATGTCGCGGTTAATGAGCGCGGCAAGTTGCTCCGGCTTTGTGGGCGCATATGTCATCGCACCGAGATTTTGCACAGCGTGACGCGCATCGGCCAATGCGGCTTCCATCTTCTCGCGGTTGCGGATAAACGCGCCGCAATTGTCCATGACCTTCTGGAACCGCGCGCGGAGCGCCAGCGGTCGTTCCTTACCCGCGCCGTCTTTGGCAATTGCATCAAGATACGCGGCAATGGCATCAATGTCATGCCTTGCGGCGGTAAGACAATCGCTGTTGGCGGTTGGTGAAGCCGGATAATTCTGTGCGATAAACTGCGCCGCGCGCATACTGCCCACCTGTGTGGAGTTGAGCGCTGAGCCGCCGGGACGGTACACGCCGAAGGTGCCGTTCACCTCACCCACGGGGAAGAAGTGGCGGAGGTTGCTCTCCCACCAGGTATTGCCCATGAGGCCGCCGTTGTTATGCTGCGCACAGACGTCGATTTCAAGCAGCTCCGTCTCCAGGTCAATGCCATTGCTGCGGTACAGGTCGGTCGCAAGGCTGTTCATATGGTTCAGCCGTGCGATTGGCGTGACCTGATTTGCGCCGGACTTCACGAGGTAGTCACGCGTTTCGTTGTTCATCTTTTCCATGTCGAGCACGCCGTCTTTGGTTGCCTTTGTCGGGTTTGCGCGGAAGTCCATGAACACGCGGCGGCCTTTCACGCGTGTTTCTGTATAAACGGCGATGTCCACGATGGAGGAGCCGTTCTTTGCCAGCTTGCGCGGGTCAAACGGCCACTGGTAGCCTTTCAGGAAAATGGCGTTCACCATGTCCGCGGTGGTTTCGAAATAATCATCCAAGAATTCCCTCGCGTCATTGCCATCCGCATCGGTGGAAATATACGTCGGGATGACTTGCTGGTACGTGCCGGAGAGGTTCCAGCGGAATTTTGTGGATGCGATACCGTATTGCGATTCCGTCAGGTTGATACCCTTTGCGCCCGCTGCCAAGGCCGTGCCTGTCGCGCAGGTTTGGCTCTCCGGGTACACGGAGGAATAATACAGCGCGGACGGGCCGCCTGTGGCGTATACGATGTTTGTACAGGCGAAAATGGTAAACTGCGACGGGTCGTCGCAAAGTACAGCAAGAAGGCCGATGGATTTTTTTGTTTCACCCTCACCCTCCGTCAGGACGGAAACGACACGGTAGCCGTCGTAAATCGGAATCTGCTTGTCCATAACGCTGGCTTCCAGATGCTCCGTCATGAACTTCGATGTGAGCGGCCCGCAAGAGGTCGCGCGCTGGCGCGGGTCGTGGTCGGTTTTATAACCCACAAACTCACCGAACTCATTGTGCGGGAACGGCACGCCGAGGTTCACGAGCTTATAGAAGCCGCGTGCGCTCATGGCCGCCTCGACCAAGGCGATGTCGCCATGCATACTACCGCCTGCGAAGAGTGTCTCCGCCATTTCATGCACGGAATCCTGCCCGCCGCCCGCGAGAGTCAGCTTGTAATACGTCTGCTTGTCCGAACCCGTGTTGCGGCTGGTGCCCATGCGGATGCCTTCCGTTACCATCACGATGTCCTTCTGGCCGAGGTTGTAGAGCGTGTCGGCTGCGTTATACGCCGCGCAGCCCGTGCCGACAACGGCGGTGTTGCAACGAATGAATTGTATATCCATATTATCCTCCTTTATTCTGGTCTTGGGTTGTTTGGCTTCGCGATTCCGTTTTCATCTATGGGGTATGCTTTCAGATGAAAGCTTATACACCCGTCAGGACATGACAGTCCCATTTCATATTTGTCTTTTTCACCCCTGTGTGTAAAATCGCCGCCGCAACGTATAACTTCGCACCATGTATACAGTTGCGGCATCATTTTGGGGCACATACCGGTGGGGCATTCGTATTGGAAAATGAATATATCTCCTTTTTCCAAACCAAGCCTGCAATGTCCGGCCTCCCCGTTTGTCGCGGTGAGTGTAAACTCCCAATCCTCTGTCACCCATTTTTGCATGGTTCTCCCCCTTTTTACATATCAGATGTTTGCTCCGTCATCAGACCCCAGCGGAAGCCAAATTTGTCCAGCAGGCTCACCGCACAGGCGCTGTACGTGGTGCTATGCATCGGATAAATGATGGTGCAGCCGTCTTTCATGACCTCATACGCCGCGTGCACTTCTTCCGCTGTGTCGAATACGACGGTCAGGAAGCTGTTCTGCGTGCGGGAATCATCAGGCACAGAATTGTCGCCGAACATGAAGCGGTGCCCGCCAATGTGCATTTCCGCATGGTAGACATAATTTTCCTGCCCCGGTGGAATGGGGTCGCTCCAGTCCGCCTCGTTGCGGTCGGTGTAGCGTAATATGAAGCCCGCTTTCGTGCGGAACGCTTGTTCATATAGAGCGATAGCCTCCGCCGCTTGCCCGTTGAAATGGAGCGTGGGGATAATTTGCATTGTATGGCCTCCTTATGTATCCCAGTCAAATCCATTATACCCAATTCCTGCGGAAAAGGCAATTGCAATTCCGCGCGGATTTTGGTATCATAGGAAGAGCATATAAAAAGGGGGCAGCACAATGGAGTTTGCACGTTTCAAATACCCGACATTAGAATTCTTGCGCACGGATTTGGCGGCGCGGGGGTTGACATTGCCGTTATCTGACGACCTATCCGCCCTGGCGAAGCCGCATGAAATCAAGGGCAAGAAGGTACACAACCGTATCGTTTACCAGCCGATGGAGGGTTGTGATGGGACGAAATCCGGTTCGCCGGATGAGCTGACAATACGGCGGTATAAGCGCTTTGCGCAGGGCGGGCCGGGCATCGTGTGGTTTGAGGCCGTGGCGATTACGCAGGATGGCCGGGCGAACCCGCGCCAGCTCTACCTCACGGAAAACAATCTGGACGATTATAAAAAAATCGTGCAGGACATTAAAGAAGATTGCTTCAAGTCGAACGGCTTTGAGCCGCTTATCTTCATGCAGGCGACGCATTCCGGGCGATATTCCAAGCCGGAGGGCACACCCGCGCCGATTATCGCGTACAACAATCCCGTCTTCGAGGGAGATAAGCCCATTGACGCATCGTGTATCATCACCGATGACCGCCTCAAGGAGCTTGAAATAGCCATGGCCGCGTCCGCCGTGCTTGCCGAAAAAGCGGGCTTCGACGGTATGGACATCAAGGCGTGCCACCGCTATCTGAATTGCGAATTGCTCTCTGCCTACACGCGGCCGGGCATGTATGGCGGCGATTTTGACAACCGCACGCGGTTCTTCCGTAACTGTCAGAAGGCGGTCACGGCAGCGGTGTCGGGTGATTTCATCGTCACAAGCCGCATGAACGCGTATGACGGGTTTGAGTACCCCTACGGCTTCGGTGTGACGGAAGGCAACGGCCTCGCCGCCGATTGGTCAGAGGCGAGTAAGCTTGTCAGCCTGCTGCATAACGGCGGGATGGACATCGTGAACATCACCATGGGCAACCCGTATGTGAACCCGCATGTGAACCGGCCGTATGACCAGGGCGGCTATACACCGCCGGAGCATCCTTTGGAGGGTGTTACCCGTATGATGGGTGGCATTGCGGAAATCCAAGCTGCGAACCCAGACGTGCAAATCATTTCCTCCGGGTATTCGTACCTGCGGGAATACGCCGCCAACTTGGGCGCAGGGATGCTGGAGACGAACGGCTGCGCGTATGTCGGCGTTGGGCGCATCAACTTCGCGTATCCCGATTTCGCGCGTGACGCGGTTCGCGGTATTGTTGATAAAAAGCAATCCTGCCTCGCCTGTGGCAAATGCTCACAAATCATGCGCGCAGGGAGTACGCCGGGCTGTGTCGTGCGGGATTCCGAAGTGTACATGCCGCTGTACAAAGAGTTTTGTATGCAGTAACAAACCGTGGGACCTCCGCCCCACACCCTGCCAAGGGTTGCACCCTTGGAACCCATTACTTACGGCGCAATGCATTGCGCCGCGTAAAAGGGTCAAGGGACATTGTCCCTTGCGAGGGGTTCGGGGGCGAGAAGCCCTCGAGGTCTTAATCTTTTTGACTTTAGGAGGATAATCATATGTCTAAGAAAGTAGCAGTCGTGACGGGCTCGTCCCGCGGAATCGGTTTTGGTATTTTGGAAAGTTTGGCGAAGGACGGCTGGACAGTCGTGATGAGCGACGTGTTCGACGAGGATAAGGTTGCGGAGCCGCTGGCAAAGCTGACGGCCAACGGCGTGGACGCGTCATATGTGAAATGTGACATTTCCAATGCGGAAAGCCGCGAAGCCGCACTGGTGGCATTGGATGCGCGTTATGGCCGCGTGGATTTACTGGTAAACAACGCGGGTGTCGCGCCAAATGTGCGCCTGAACATACTGGAAACAACGGAAGCCAGCTTCGACCGGCTTATCAACATTAACCTGAAGGGCACGTTTTTCATGAGCCAACTTTTCGCGAACAAGATGATTGCGTGGAAAGCAGCGGGTGTAGAAAATTATCAGCCGCGCATCATCAATACATCGAGCTGTTCCGCGTACACATCCAGCACGAACCGTGGCGAATACTGTATCTCCAAGGCGGGCATCGCGATGGTAACAATGCTGTTTGCGGACATGCTTGCGGATTCGAATATCCCGGTGTTCGAAGTGCGCCCGGGCATCATCAAGTCGGACATGACTTCGACGGTGGAGGAGAAGTATAACAAATTTATCTTCGAGAACAATGGTTTGCCTACGAAGCGCTGGGGCGTGCCGGAGGATATTGGTAAGGCAGCGGCGGCACTGGCAAGCGGCGCGTTTGACTATAGCACCGGTCAGGTCATCAACGTGGACGGCGGATTCCATATCCGCAGGCTGTAGGGGAGGAAAATGCGTTATGACTTCGAGAGAACGGTTCCGCAAGGTCGTCATGCACGAGAAGGCAGACCGAGCGGTAATTGACATCTGCGGCTCACCGCAGACGGGTATTGACGAAGCGCCGACACGTGAAGCCATCACGTGTATCCTGGGCGTAACGGGGGAGAAGCAGGGTAATTTCCTGCTGGACGACCGCGCACTGGTGAAGCTCGGCGTGGACACGCGCAGTGTCGGTGGTATGCCTACACCGAGCACGGTGCACAACCGTGTGGAGAACGGCGTGCATTACGACAGTTATGGCATCGGGTACAGACGTGTGAACGGGCATGATGAAATCTGCCACAATCCTTTGAAGGATTGCGAGATTGACGAGGTTGTTGCCTATCCCCTGCCGGATGCGAAGGATTTGGACATGAATCTCATCCGCCATTGGGCAGCGGAAGCGGAGCGGCTTTATAAGGAAACGGATTATGCTATCGTAGCGGAGCATCCGGTGCTGGGTGTGTTTGAGATTGGCTGCTGGATGTTCGGGTTTGACGATTACCTCTATCGCCTCGCGGCAGAGCCGGAGGTCGTCCATGCGTTTTCGGAACGGGTATTGAAATATCAAAAGGCGGTCATCGACGCGTATTACGGCGCGCTGGGGCGGTTTATCGACTGCACCACGTCTGGCGATGATTTCGGGATGCAGACAGGGCCATTTATGTCCACCGGGATGTTTGACGAGCTGGTCGCGCCGTATCTGGCTGCACGGATTGCGCATACGAAGAGTTATACAGACGCGTTTTACAAGCACCATACTTGCGGTTCGGTACACGCATTTATTCCGACGCTTATTAAAGCAGGTGTGGACATTTTGAACCCCATCCAGCCGGGTACATACATGATGGAACCGGAGCGGTTGAAAGCGGATTACGGTGATAAAATCGCGTTCTGGGGCGGTGTTGACACGCAGCAGGTGCTTCCTTATGGTACGACAGACGATGTGAAAGCCGAGGTCAAGCGGATACTGGGGATTATGGGTGAGTCGGGGTATATCCTCGCGCCCGCACACTGTATACAGGCTGATGTACCGGCTGAGAACGTTGTCGCTATCTACGACGCGGCGGCGGAGTACTACGGGAAAAGATAAGACCGTGGGGGCGCTACCCCCACGTCCCCTGCCAAGGGACACGTCCCTTGGAACCCATACCGACCCCGTGCAAAGAAGCACGGGGTCAAATTATTTTTTGAAACCGCGCGGGGTTTGCGCGGTTTCTGTTGGGGTCAAGGGGATGAATCCCCTTGCGGGGTGTGGGGCGGCGCCCCGCTGTTTTGGCCCTACCTCGCACAGAAGAAGCTCTCGACCAGGCGCAGGTCAAATCCAGTGTATACCCAGCCGAACCGCGACCAGCGGAACCCGGAAATCGACCGCCGCCCGACAAATGTCGGAAACATCCAGAACGCCTGCCCGTTCGTGAGCCAGACATACATGAAGCTGTTCAGGCACCCGCTGATGGCGCCCGGGTCAACGGCACGGCTCGCCCGCGCCCGTGCAGGCACATAATCCGGCGGCGGCGTACGTGGCGCATCATTTCGACCCGGTGCGCCGGGCGGTGTCAACGGCGGATTGAACGGCGGATTGAACGGCGGATGCACAGGCGGCCGATTCGCCGGCCTGTTTGGAAACGGATTTGGAAACATTTGTAACCCTCTCCTCGTATATAGCTATGATGGTGTATTCTATGCGGATGGGTTGGAAATGGCGATTTGTTTTACTTCCCTTTTTGATAAATGTATAGTATGATAGGATAATAGGCAAATACTGTATATAAGGCACGGCATATAAATAATCCGATTGAAGGGGCATACCGATATGGCAAGCAAACCAATTGTGAAAAGACTATTCGCGCTGACAGCGCTGTGTGTGTATTTAATTATCAGCGTTTTCCCTATCCGCGCTGCGGCGTTGCCGCGTGTGTTTGCGGATACGTATATTTTGTATGAGCCGGACCGCGAAATGATTCTGTACGCGAAGGACGAGCACCGGCGCATCTATCCGGCGAGCATGACGAAAATTTTGACTGCGATATTGGCGGAAGAATACATCGGTCTGGACGAAATTATTATCGTAGGGAACGAGATTGACTATATACCAAGCGACTCGTCCCGTGCGTACCACGAGGTCGGCGAGGCCATCACAGGTGAAAACATCCTGCGCGGGTTGATTATCCCCAGCGGGAACGAGACGGCGTGTATCGTGGCCATTAACATTGCGCGGGAAATTTCGGGCAACCCGAATATTTCCTATCCCGATGCGGAAAAACTGTTTTGCGACTTGATGAACACGCGCGCGAAGGAGCTTGGCGCGTTGGACACACATTTCACGAACCCACACGGCTATCATTCCGGCTCGCACTACACCACGGCGTACGACTTGGCGCTTATTACGCGTGAGGCGATGAAATCGGAAACCATCATGCGGTTGGCGCTGGAGACGGATTACGTCGGGCTGAGTGTTATCACCAATAATGAAGCCCTTAAAGTCGTGCACCATAACTGGCCGTCACATAACAAGCTGATTATGGCGGGTGCGGAGGGTTACGAGTATGCAACGGGCTTGAAAACGGGATATACCGATGAGGCAGGCGAATGCCTCGCCGCCACGGCGACGAAGGATGGCGCGAATCTGATTGCCATCGTTTGCAATTCACCGGCGGATATGCGTTGGGCGGATGTAAAGGAACTGTTCGAGTACGGTTTCAGCGAATTTGCCGACCGCCAGATACAGGAGGATGGCGTGCAGCTTGGCGTGATAGACGTGTCTGACCCGCGGCTGGGCGATGAGACGACATTGACGTATTATGCCGTTGGCGCATACAGCGTGTTCTTAAACGAGGAGCAATACGGCAACATTGTGTGTGACATCACGATTGATAAAACAAGGATTGCACTGCCTATTGTGGATGAAGAAACGGGCGAGACGGACGACACGCCGCGTATCATGGCACCTATCACGGAGGGCGATGTCATAGGTTCTGTCGCGTATTCGTTGAGGGGCGAAATACTGTACACGGGCGATATTATCGCCGGGCGCACGGTGGAGGAGCGGACATTCAACACAGATATGGATTATTATATCGCGGAAATGAAGGCAGCGGCGTTTTCAGCCAAGGCGATTCCGTATTGGATTGCGGGTATCATGATACCTATATTGATTGTTGTGTTGATTGTCGCGCTTGTAAGGCGCGGCCGGCGGCGGAACAGCGGCCGGTATCATTTCCAAGGGCGACGCTGGTAAGAGCAAGGGGGAAAGGTATATGAACGACAGAACAATCACGCCGGAAATCACGACCGAACTCCGCAAAGGGATTGTGGCCGTGCCGGATATTATACGAAAAAATGCAAGTGGCATCACGATTTTTGGGAAGACAATCTACTCGCTTTTATTTTCGACAGATATTGCGATTATCAAGAATACAAACGCAGATGCCATCATCGCAGTATACCCGTTCACCCCGCACCCGGCCATCACGCAAGCGATTATGTCCGTGGCGGATATACCCGTGTTNTGCGGGGTGGGTGGCGGATTGACGAACGGCCTACGGTCGGTGAATATCGCGCTCCACGCGGAGTTTCAGGGTGCGATTGCGGTGGTATTGAATGCGCCGACGCCGGAGGAGACCATCCGGCAGGTGCGGGAAACCGTGGATATTCCAATTGTTGTGACAATTGTGTCCGGATTGACGGACATTGATGAAAAGCTTGCGGCGGGCGCAAAAATATTGAACGTGAGCGGCGGTGCGGATACAGTGAACATTGTGCGCGCCATCCGTGCGAAGAACGCGACAATCCCTATCATTGCGACCGGCGGGCCGGATGACGAAACGATTCTGCGCACCATTAAAGCCGGCGCGAATGCAATCACATTTACGCCGCCGTCAAATGGTGAATTGTTCAAAATCAAGATGGAGCATTACCGCGCGATTGAGGACGCGAAATACCATAGTGAAAATTGACCGCAAAGTAACAAACAGCATAAACCAGCCCCTGTGCAATGTTTGCACGGGGGCTTTATAAAGCTTTTGATTAAACTTTTCGAGAAAAGTTTACAGCGTTCGGGACGGAGTCCCGAGAGTATTGATTTGCACCTCTGCTTCCAGCCGATACACGGGCATCCCCATGCCGTGGAAGCGTGTTTCATATTCGGTCATCACATTGTCCGCAGCGTATGTACTGTTATGCAGGTCATCGGTCGTGTTTCGCAGTGTCCAGCCGTTTTCCCGCAGCTCACGGCAGGAGAAGCGGAACAAATCCTCACTGTCCGTCTTGAAAAAGAGCTCCCCGTGGGTTGATAGCCGTGCGTACACCGCGAGATAATTGTGGTGCGTCAACCGCCGTTTATGCCACTTGACACGGTTCCGCCACGGATCGCAGAAGTTGATATACACCCGAGACAGTTCACCATCGGCGAAATACTCATTAAGCTTTTGCGCGTCGCCCCATATAAAACGTAGATTCGCGGGAAGTGTTTCGCCGCTTCGCGCTGATTTCATCGCCATGGCAATGATTTTTTGCTCCCGCTCGATGGCGATAAAATTCATCTGTGGGTTTCGCCGCGCTGTTTCGTTGATAAATTGCCCTTTGCCGCAGCCGATTTCGATACAAATGCCGTTTTCATTCCCGAAGACCGTCTGCCATTTGCCTTTGTACTGCTCAGGCTCCGCCATGCGTAGCGGATTGTCCTGTACTTCCGCCGCAGCCCATGGTTTCCCGCGTAAACGCATCATACTGTGCAAACCTCTTTCTTCCTTGCGTGTTACGCAAGGGATTCTTTTTTAAAATACTTAACCAAGAATTTTTCCGCAAAATCCTCTGCAGGCAGCGGACGGCTGAAGTAGTAACCTTGCAAAATGTCAGCCCCAAGCTCCGTCAGGATGTCAACCTGGTTCTTCGTTTCCGAACCCTCCACGCAAACGACGTATCCCATACTGTGTGAAAGTAAAATAATTGATTTCACGAAATCGCGGCTGGATGGATTGCTTTCAATATCCAGAATGAAGGAACGGTCAATTTTGATTTCGTTTATCGGCAAATCACGTAGATAGCTCAGTGAGGAATATCCCGTGCCGAAATCGTCAATGGCCAGCAGAATGCCGTTTAGTTGCAACTCCCGCAGCATATGTATGTTTGTTTGCATTTCCATAATCAACGATTCCTCGGTGATTTCCAGCACGACGTTATGTTCCCGCAGCCCGGCCTCACTGATGACCTCGCGCACCTCGTCCAGCAGGCTCTTCGCAATCGCGCGGACAGGTGAGAGGTTGATGTTGATGATAAAGTTACTGGGCGCACCTTGTTTCACCCACTCACCGCATTGCAGGGCGGCTTGCTTAAGAATCCAGCTTTCTACCGTGTGGAACAGGCCGATGCTTTGCAAGCACGGGATGACCACGTTCGGCGGGACGACATTGCCCGCTGCGTCACGCCATCGCAAAAGTGCTTCCGCACCGACAATGGTTTTTTCCTTCGTGGAATAAATCGCCTGGAAGAAGGCGGCGAAGCCGCAAAAATCATCTTCTACGCATTCGCGAAGGCGGGTTTCCAACTCCAGCCGGTGCAGGTAATCGTCTTTATCCGCCGGGTTAAAGGTTGCGACGCGGTTCTTGCCAGCTTCCTTCGCCTTGCGGTTGGAAATTTCAGCATTTGTGATGATTTCATCCACCGTGTTGTTCGGCGTGTAGAATACAACACCGACGGAGAACGTGAAGCGGATGTTTTTATCATCCACCAGCAATTCATAGCTGGAGAGTGCGCAGAGTTGTTCCGCGAGAGAATATGCATATTCTTCGTCGTTCATCCGCAGGTGCACCATGAACAAATCGCTTCCCAAATGATAGAGGCTTGTGCTGGCCGGAATGCTGATGGTGAGGAGCGCGCTCAGCTCCGTCAGCATCCGGTCGCCGATGTTCAAGCCGTAAAGGCTGTTGACATTCTTAAAATCATCCACGTCGAGCATGATGATGTAGCCCGGTTCATCCGTTGTGAGGTGTTGCGTCATATCGCGGTAGAACGAGAGGCGGTTCGGTAGGCCAGTAAGCCTGTCCGCCATGGACAGTTCCTCGATATATGAGTTGTAGTTACCCATCGCGCTGATGTTGAAGAAGGAACCAGCCATCCGCACAAATTCGCCCTTCTCATTAAACGCGGCTTTACCGCGGCACGCAACCCAAACCGGGTCGCCGACGGAGCGAATCATGCGGTATTCCAAACGGTGTATATCCGTTTTGCCTTCTTGAATCTGCCGGATGGACTCGAGGAACATACCCCTGTCCTCCGGAACAATGATATTTGTCCACGCTTTTAAGCCGTTTTCATTCCGGATGTCCGTCAAGGTGGAAATATCCTTGATTTTGGAAGAAAACTCCAGCACGTCAGTCTCTGCGTCGTAAATGAATACGCAGTCTGAACAGCCCTCAATGATGAGGCGGTTCGTTTGCCGTGTTGTGACTTGTTCCGTTGTGTCCAAAATGGAACCGGCGAACATGGCGGGGCGGTTGTTCGCACTCCGCCCGGCGACACCGCGCATACTGACCCAACGCATACCCTTGTGAGGGGAAACTAAGCGGATTTCAATGGCGAAATCACTTTCTTCACCCGTTTCAAGGGCTTCCATTGCATCGAGGAAGAATTGGCGCTCCGGCTCGTATATCAACGAGGCGAACAGTTTCTCCCCATCGGCGACGAGGTTGTTTGTCAATTCAAAATCCTCACAGAACGGCTCATTGAAGAACATTTCCCGCCGTTCGAAATCAAAGTAATACAGGTATGTCGCGCTGCCCTCAGCCATAAGCTCGGTGATTTCTTGCATGTGCATCTGTTCGGAGAAATCGCTGAAAGAGCCGACTGCCACTATCGTCGGCGCGTCAGGCAAATCCTCGTGCATATATGAGCACATCATCGAAACCCAGTTGTACATGCCATCTGCCTTGCGGAGGCGGAAGACGTTTGCCACAGAGGACAATTCGCCTGCGTGGGAAAGAATCAATTGCATCTGCCGCTCAAAAGCGGAGCGGTCATCCGCGTGGACGTAATCCATGAAATCCAGGTAGTTCTCCAGCTCGGATTTTTCAATCCCCGTGAAATCCATAATACTTTTCGAGAAAGAAAGAATACCTGTATCCAAATCGACGGAGAATACGGCTATCATCGCCATTTGCACAATCTTTTGCAATTTTTCCAAATCTTCACCTGCGCCGGGAACAGCAATCACAGGTGCGCGCGGTGCGACAAAGGAAATATCCGAATCCGCGAGGTTCGCGACGACGCGGTTGCGCCCGGTGCGTTTGGCCTGATACAGCGCATCATCCGCAAGGGACACGATGGAATCATACAGCTTCGTGCTGACGGGGATACGCGTCGCGAGGCCGATACTGATGGTTACATACGGGCTGCTCTGGCTTTTGGGGTTGGGGATACGCATGGCTTCCACACCGCTGCGGATACGTTCAATCAAGCCCATCACAGATTCGCCTGTTGTGAAGGGGAGAACCGCGACGAATTCTTCACCGCCGTACCGCGCAAAAAGGTCAACGGCGCGGTTGAAATGTGCTTTGATGGATTGCGCCACGCGGAAAAGGCACTCGTCGCCTTTCAAATGGCCGAAAGTGTCGTTGTATGATTTGAAATGGTCAATATCCATCATGAGAATCGTGATAGGCTGCGCACTTCTTTGGCAGAGCCCCCACGCGTGGTTGGCGTAATCGTCAAATGCGCGGCGGTTTGCGATTTTCGTAAGCGGGTCTGTCGTGGAGATTTGCTCCAGCTGGTCGTTCACTTCGTTTAGTTTATCGTTCGCTTCTTCAAGGCGGATGTTTGCTTCAATGATGTCACGGTTATTGATAAAGCTTTTTACACTGTTGCTTCTGGCAATCAANCCGAAAATAAGCGCTAGCGTTGCCAAGAACAGCATCATGAACGACACGCTTAATTGCATGGATACAAATTGTGACGATATCAATACACCTAAAATTGAGCAGCCCGTCAAAAGATTGAGAAGACCCAGTGTGTCACGCCGGCGGGACAAAGGCGTCAGCACAAGGACAAATGCGATGGCGACGAAGCGGTACACCGTACCCACCAGCATAAATTCAAATGCACTGTTGATAGATTCCATAAAGGTAAAAAGTAAAAGGTATACAAAAACTAGCTTACTCGCGCGGTCATGGTTTAGAGCAAGACTGCTTCTTGCATTATTCAACAGACGACTGGACAAAAGCGCGACAATACAGTAAAATAGAGAAAAGAAGGAGAATATAATGACCGGCAAGCTGGCGGTGGATAAATGTAAAAAATCCACATCCAAAGAATAGGTCAATAATTGCGTGAACGGCAATGTAATCGGGAACACGGCAAGCTGCTTGACGGCCTTCTCTGTCTGGGAATAGCGATATGCCTGCTGGTAATGGGCGGGTACGTCGCCGAACAACGATTTATCCTTTAATGAGGTTAGTAGAGTTTTGAATGTCGAAATCACGCGGAGCTCCTCCTCGGTATGTAGGATTCGGGTAATTCGAAATGCCGGATGTTTTATGACTCTGGTTGCAAGTTTGAAACATCACATACTACCAGTATAGCACATTTTCAGCAAATTTCAAATGTAAACAAAACTTTTTCTTGGGAGGTCATAAAATGATTACAGACATGTTGAAAAACGCGTCACAATATGAATGCCTTGGGGAGCGGTTCCAACGAGCGTTCGCGTATTTACAGGCAACGGATTTGACTGCGCTGGCGCCTGGACGGTATGAAATAGACGGGGACAAGCTATTCATGTTGATACAGGAATATGAAACGCGTGCACTGTCGGCCGGGAAGTGGGAGGCGCACAAGCTTTACGCGGATATACAATATATTATCAAAGGGAAAGAGCAGATGGGATACGCGGTGCTGTCCGCCATGGACGGTGCGGACGACCAGACCCCTACGAAGGATATTATCATTTTCACGACGGATAATGGCGCGGGGAGCTTTGTTCGGCATACGGCGGGGCAGTTTTCCGTCTTTTTTCCGCAGGACGCGCATATGCCGAATATTGCGGACGGGAATGTGACTTCCAACAAGAAAGCGGTTGTGAAGGTGCTTTTATAAACGGGTGAGAGGCACAAACGGGAGGGTTATAATGGGACGCAAAATATTGGTTGTAGATGACGAAAAGAATATCGTGGACATCGTAGCGTTCAACCTGCACAAAGAAGGCTATGAGGCGCTGTGCGCGTATGATGGGCAGCAGGGGCTAGCGTTGGCGCTGGCGGAGGAGCCGGAGTTGATTTTGCTTGATATTATGATGCCGAAGATGGACGGCTTCGAGGTGTGTCGGCGGATACGAGAAAAATCACAGGTGCCGATTATCATGCTGACGGCGCGTGCGGAGGAAGTGGATAAGGTGCTGGGGTTGGAGCTGGGTGCGGATGATTATGTGACGAAACCGTTCTCTGTGCGGGAGCTGCTGGCGCGGGTGAAGGCGAACTTGCGGCGGCTGGAGCCTGTAAATGCGGCGCAGGGTGGGCTGCTGACGTATGGGGAGATTGTGGTTGACCCGAATAAATATGAGATACGGCGCGCGGGGGAGCTGCTTGACCTCACGCACCGGGAGTTTGAGCTGTTGAAGTTCCTCGCGACGCAAAACACGCAGGTGTTTACCCGGGAAATTTTGTTGGAGAAAGTGTGGGGCTATGAGTATTTTGGCGATGTGCGGACAGTGGATGTAACCATACGACGGTTACGCTCCAAAGTGGAGGAGAATCCGGACCAGCCCAAGTATATTCTTACCAAGCGCGGTGTGGGGTACTATTTCGGGATTTCATAAAACCAGAGGCAATACTGTGGGACTAGCCCCACGAGGGGGCTAATCCCTTCGCCCCCAACAAGACCCCGTGCAAAGATCGCGCGGAGTCAAGGGATGTATTCTTGCGCCGTGCGTTTTTTGCGCGGTGCTTAATAGAGTTCCAAGGGATATATCCCTTGGCGGGGTTCGGGGCAGCGCCCCCGAGGGTTTATCATTTGATTTTGACTATAGGAGAATCGCCATGGTAAGCATCCGCTGGAAGCTGGTTATCATGTACATTGCGCTTGTGTTCATCGTGATGATTGCAAGCGGCACATTCATGGCCGCCAGTATTTATACAAACGAGAAACAAAAAGCTGAAGACGACCTGAAAGGCGTTGCGCGGATGGTCGAGGACCAGATATTAAGCAATTATCCGAATATTGCGGATTTTTTAGCCGAGACGCAGGACGAGCAGTTCACGCACGCTATGACGGAGGACTGGAGCATCATCAACTCTTCCATGCGCACGGTGTATAATAGCCTTGTGTCTGATATGATTCGCTTGCCGCAATTCAAGACGACCGTGTTTGCCATGGCGCTGAGCGGGGCGGCGGAAACAGGCGTCGGGCGCTCATACCCGAACGCAGATGGTGTCATCAAACGCTGGGCCGAGTTTGCGAAGCCTTTGAAAAATGCGGACGGCACGGTGGACTATGTGCTGTACATCCGTAAGGATGCGGGTTATATCTTCGACAACATGACGCAGATTGTACGCACCATCACACTTGCGGTTTTGATGGCGTTGATTTCAACACTCGTTATCGGCATATTGTTTGCGAACACGCTGACAAGCCCCATCGCCGTACTGACGCGGAAAGCGAAGGAGTTCGCCGAGGGTAAGCTGGACCAGGTTGTATCGGTCAACGCCAAGGACGAAATCGGTCAGTTGACCGAGAGCTTCAACAACATGGCGAAGGATTTGACACGCACGCTGTCCGATATGGAAAGTGAGAAGAACAAGCTTGAAATTGTGCTGTACAATATGACGGACGGCGTTGTGGCGTATGACGCATCAGGCAAGGTCGTGCATGCCAATCATATCTGTGCAGAGCTTCTGGATTTGTCCGACATTGAAAGCGTACCGCTGACGGAAGTGCTGACGCACCTCGGGATTGAAAATGCGGAATCGGTGGAGCTGAGCAACCTGCGTGACGCAACGCTCTCGATTGGCGAACGGTATATTCACGCCACGTTCAACGCGTATAACAATAAAGACAATGTGCCGGACGGCGTAATTATCGTGTTGCAAGACATTACGAAGCACATGAAACTGGACAATATGCGGAAAGAATTCGTCGCGAACGTGTCGCACGAAATCCGCACGCCGTTGACAACAATCAAGAGCTATACGGAGACGTTGATTGACGGTGCGTTGGACGAACATACATTGGCAACAAATTTCTTGCAAACCATCAATACGGAAGCCGACCGTATGACGCGTATTGTTAAGGATTTGCTGGAGCTTTCGCAACTGGACAACAATAAAATGGAGTTGCATTTTCAACCGGTCAACCTCGTTGAGCTTGTGCGCACCAATGCGGAGCGGCACGCCGTCACGGCCGCTCGGTTGCATAGAACAGTCAACTTCACCACGGAAACAGAAGACATGCCGGTGGAAATTGACCCGGAGCGAATCAATCAGGTGTTGAATAATATCGTGTCGAATTCTCTAAAATACAGTGGTGAAAACGCGGTCGTGAATATACTGCTGGAGGAAGCGGGGCATTATTACCGTGTGTATGTAAAGGATAACGGCATGGGGATTCCGAAAGAGGATTTGCGCCGGATATTTGAGCGGTTCTACCGTGTGGACAAGGCGCGGTCACGGCAGCTTGGCGGTACGGGGCTTGGATTGTCTATCGCGAAGGAAATCATGGAGGCGCATGGAGGGAAAATCTCTGCGTCGAGCGAGCTTGGGCGCGGGACAACAATGATTCTACGATTCCCTAAGGATGCAAGCATACAATTGGAAGATTGATAAAGTGCGAAAAGCCGGTGCCCATAGCACCGGCTTTTCGTCAAGGTTGTGAAGGCATCTATTCTGTCTCTTCCAATCTTGCTGAAAGAAACGCGAGGCGCAGCGACTTGTCTTCGTTTTCCTGCTTGAGCCGTTCAATATGCGCCCGCAGGAGCGCTTCATCCGTTGCGGGTGTGGTGCGAAAGGGTTCGTATACCTCATCTTGCGGCGGTACCGGCGCAAGCGAAAGGAACGGGGGATAAAATTCTCCCGAACGGATGTCAAGAAACTGCGGTTCCCAGGGTCGGGTTTTGTGTACATACAATTCACTGGCGGCGAAAGCGGCATCGCCCACAAACGGCGGTGCGAGGTATTGCGCTTTGCCCGTTTCCGAAGGCAGTGCGTTGCGCGGACGAGCGTAGCGCGGGAATACGAGGCCTTCTTTTATGGTGCAACTGAATAGCTGCCCGCCGCAGAGGCAGCATGCGGTCAAATGTCCCTCGGTGGTATACAGCAGGCACATTTCCATCCGTTGCGACTCGCGAAGTATGAGTGGTTCGCTCAACCCAGCATCATCCTTGCGCCGGTAAATGAGTTGGCAGGAGAAGGGACTCTTTACGATAAACAGCGCGTGGAGTGTCTGTTGATGCCAGGAATGACGCGTCCGCAATGCGGTAGCCTGTTGTATGCAAGATATGAAACGCACCGATGCGTGACGGCGTAACCTCCCGATACCCCAGCCCGCGTTCCGGCTCCCTTGATTGGTATAGCAGGAGAGCGTGATGCAGGCCGATGGTTTGCATGCGGAACAAGCGACCTCCAAGCGGCTCAACGCTACCGAGGCGTATGGCTGCGCCTGCTGTGTGTGCGTCTGTGCCGAGTATCTGCGATACCAGTTGCAAGCCGCGCCCGCCGCCGGGGGCGGGTATGGCATATAATAGATGCATGCTTTTATTGGAAATCAACACGTGTATAGGCGTGTCCATTGCAATCCCGGCTTGCCGCAGGACGATGCGGTCACTCCAGCCATCTTTCGTTTCTGTACAAAGGTGTGTTTCACCGGCAGTATCCTGCGCAAATACATACAGCCGTTTTTCATCTGCCATATTCACTGTGAAGTTATCACGTGCATCATGTAAAATCGTCAACGGCTGTGTCCAGCCGTCGTGCGTGTAGGATCGAACAATGATACCTGTGTCTGCGGTGTTGTAAAAACAAAGCAGGCGGTCATCTCTCGTTCGTACAAGTACTGGATTCCCCATACATTCACCCCGAAATGGTTTGTTGTTCCAGTG
>JGI994J12354_10000370_pt1 | contig 44448 bp, 42 predicted proteins | sample IntmicLarv3ML3BL_FD_12354 | JGI IMG/M metagenome (IMG submission 12354) | reverse complement strand
GATGAAATAAATACATTCATTATTGGGGGAATTTTTTCAAAAGATGTCTGGGGCGTAAGTTCGGAATATGGAGAAGGGTTTGTTAAACAGTTTTACCAGCCTCACATTATTGCGTTTTCGGCTGACGGAAAAAGGGTTTTGATAAAAGAATATATAGAGCCATTTAGCAATGAAAGAGTAAATTACAGAATATATGAAGGACTTGAGTGTATTTATGATTATGATTATTATGAAATTGTAGATCGAACTCAAGCAAATTATTCGACTAATCTCAAGTACATTAGTGAGCTTAGGGATAGAAGCTATTATAAGAATATTCGAGAGGATGCGGGTTTTTTGCTATCCGGAATTTATTACGAATATCCGATAACAGATATTCGAGATATAATGTATTACAAATATGTATTGGCAGAAGAGGGTGAAATGCATATTGAAGTTAGAAATATTTTGGAAGATACACTTTTTTTCAAAACTGAGAAATTGGACATGTATCCAAGTGCCGTTCAAATTTTGGATAATAAGTTGATTTTGGGATTTGGAAATCAAACATCTGATCTTACTGAAAAATCTGATGACGATACATTTAATTATTTAAATTATTTTGTATTAGATATGAGTAACGGCAATATTAACTATCTATTTACAAAACCAGAGGGGACGTTTTCTCCGGACTTAAAATATTTTGCATATTCCAGTTCATATACACCAGACAATGGGACGAGATTTTTTGATAAAGGTTATTATGTTTATGAAGTAGCTTCCAAGGAAACAATTTTTTATAAAAGTCAAACAAGAGACACAGAGGAGGATTACTATGTTGAACTGGATGTAGTTACTGATATAATATGTTGGGTCAACAGAAGTGAATTAGAAAACTATATCGTGAATTAGCGAGCAGGCAGAGAATTTATCGAATGTTCTTTTATGAAAGTTTCCATTGGTCTGTTTCTTTTACATCCATATTATTTTTGTTGTAATTGTATATTATTATGGGTTTGTTTTTCTTTACAGTTTGCTCAACTTCCTGCCAGGTCATGTGTATTCTTGTGGCTAAGTTTTAAAACAGTACGTACCGATGCTGAAAAGAGTGGCCAATCAGTAACGACTTATGCTTATGACATTAATCGAAGCGATTCTATCACTGGCTACTGTAGTTTTGAAATTAAATTCTTTATCTGAATATATATTACTTGATTTTTGGTTCGAATTTTTTATGTAAAGAGGGGATAGGTATAACTTTGTACTTTTACGGTTTTTAATATAGTCGGAAAGTGTTCTATACGACAAAAATGCTTGCCTTGATTTATCTCAAGGCAAGCATTTTGAATTATATGTTATGAGAAAGATCTGCCGCACGATTTATTCGTCAGGCGTTAGTGTGATTTCCTTATTTGAAGTATCTGTTGTAGAGACCCAAGAAACCTTTACCGTGCCTTGCCTCGTCACGAGCCATTTCATGTACGGTATCATGGATTGCATCAAGATTTGCTGCTTTTGCGCGTTTTGCCAAATCCACTTTGCCTAATGTTGCACCATGTTCCGCATCAATACGCAGTTCGAGATTTTTCTTTGTAGAAGCAGTAATAACCTCGCCCAGAAGCTCAGCAAACTTTGCCGCATGTTCGGCTTCTTCCCAAGCGGCCTTGTCATAGAATGCACCAACTTCAGGATAGCCTTCACGGTAAGCCGCACGGGCCATTGCCAGATACATACCAACTTCTGTACACTCAGCTTCGAAATTCGCTCTTAAATCCATGATAATATCTTCGCTGGCACCCTCTGCGACACCAACTACGTGTTCAGCGGCCCAAACCTTATCCTCAGTCTGCTCGATGAATTTTTCGGGACCCACTTTACAAATTGGACAAACATCAGGCGCATGAGCACCTTCATGTACATAACCGCATACGGAACAAACAAATTTTTTCATAGTTCTTCCTCCTTTGATAAATTATTATTACTTAATAATGATTATAAACCGGAGACGTGTTTTTGTCAATATACCTATGAAAGTTTTTCGGATATTTATATATAAAATGCGATGGGATATAGCTGAGAAGCAGATATATGCAAGATGTAGGCTGTGATTTATTGCAAAAGGAATCTACATCAGCCATTGAAGTTGTAAAAAGGCGTATCTGCATAGATATAAAAGAGAGAAGTGCAAAAGGTCAAAAATCATATTGGGTGAGCGCGTGGGTGGGTTCGACCATGAAAAATAGAAGTGTTTATATCAAGATGCAGTGAACGAGTTTCTACTTCGATGATAAAGGAGCGGTTTGGATAGCGCAAACAACTTCGGAGATTTGAGATTTCAAGATAAGCCGGCAAAAGGATTTAAAGCAATAGGATGTGATTTGTGTTTTGATATCGTTGAAGTAGAACATCTTGATTACGGAGAAGAGATATTTTGTTAAACGACGAGAAGCCGCTGAAGCAATAAAAAAGGATGTCTGTATATAAAGACATCCTTTTGATTATTAAGTTAATTAAAATCCGTAAACTTCTTTTTTTGGAACAAAGCAGATACCGATTGTTCCAGGGCCTGTGTGGGTGGCGATAGTTGCGCCAATTTGAAAAGGCTTCAGGAAATTCAAACCGGGCGTGGCCTCTGCCAGCAATGCCTGGCACTCGGAAGCCTCATCCCAGAGATTTGAAATGCCGATGGCACAGTAGCAATCTTCCGGGCGGATGGATGTATTTTGGAAGTATTCTTTTGTGATCTCCACAATGCGTTGAATTCCTTTTTTTCGGCTTCGAATAACGCCGCCGACACCAATTTCACCATCTTTAAGAATAATCAAAGGCTTGATTTTCAAGATGCTTCCGGAGAGTGTAGCGAGTTTTCCAATTCTCCCGCCTACTTCCAAATAGCTTATATCGCCGACCATAAAGTGGATTCTTGCATCAACACGCGCTTTTTCCACATATTCTTTGGCCTCATCAATGCTTCTTCCTGCATCTCTCATTTTTGCGATTTCCATTAACAGGAGCAATTGTGAACCGGTAGCATGCCAGGAATTCAATACATGAATTTTGGCATCCGGAAAATCTTCCTGTAACATGTTTTGAGCATTTACTGCTGATTCCAAGGATGCGCTTAGCGTGCGCGTGAGGGTCAAGCAGATAATATCTTTACCAGCTTCCAAAGCGGGGCGAAAAGCATCAATATAATCTTGGACAGAAGGCAGAGATGTTTTTGGATATATTTTTTTTGAAACCATTTCAGCGTAATAATAATCCAAAGAAAGTTCTTCAATTTCTTTCTGATACGTTTTATGATCCAGTGAAACATAAAATGGGATTAAAGAAATATCATATTCCTCTGCCCACTCTTTTCCGATATCACAAGCACCATCACTGAAAATTTGAAAATTTGACATGAGTATCCTCCCTAATCGAATTGGCGATATTTCCTTATAATATAACAAATAAGTAATTAAAATGCAACCATAAAAACGTAGCATGTAGTATGAAAAACTATATAGAAAATATATATGCCCGCAGAAAGACGGAAGAAGAGAATAATTCATCTGTTTTCTGGAGAAACTCATCTAAAAGGAGGGGTTCTATGTTTCAGGCGGGTCAGTGTGTCGTTTATCCATTGCACGGGTTGGGGTATGTTGAGGAGATAAGAGAGGTGGCGAGGAAGCAATATTATGCCATCCGCATCCCTTCGGGAAATATAATGATTCAAATTCCGGCGGAGAGGGCGCAAAATTTCGGTATGCGCTTGCCAAAGTCGAAAGCAGAGGCGGAGGAAATATTGAAAAAACTTGGCGGATGTGAGGTATCCTCATCGGACAATTGGAATCTGCGCTTTAAGGAAAATTGGGAGCTGTTGCGTTCAGGGAACCTGGAGCAGGTAGTGGCGGTTGTGAAATGTTTACAAACGCAGGAGAATAAAAAGAGATTGTCTATGGTTGAAAATCGACTGTTTGGCATGGCGAAACAGATACTTTTGAGCGAATTGGTATTCTCATTAGAAATTAATGATGAAAAAGCGGTAGAACTTCTTGCAAAATGGCTAAATAGTTGATAAGATTTTATCATAATGGTTTTAGTTGTTTTTCACTAAAACATTTCATTGACTTAGAAAGGAGGTGAACGTGATGAAAAGATTAATGAAAATCATTGTAACTTTAATTGCCATGGCGGCGGTTTACGGATTGATGCATATTTTCCTTGCATCGGATATGTTCTCCTGGATGGCAAACATGCCATCTTATGTATCAATCGTTGTCGCGATATTCATCGGACTCATATTTTATTTTATTATTTCATCTTCCGTGACGAAAATGATACTTGCCCGCTTGGCGCAGCTTGAAGAAATTCTTTCCCACATGAATGTAAAGGAATTGATGTTTTCTGTTTTTGGATGCTTAATTGGTCTGATAATTGCCAATTTAATTGGATTGGCGTTTAGTGGATTTGGTGCAACAGGAACGTTTATTGTGGTCTTGCTAAATATTTTTCTTGGTATTTTGGGTATTCGTGTTGCAAGCCGTAAAAAAGACGAAATCAATGTAAAAGGTATGATGAAGGCTGTACTGCCTCAAGTTTTACACTCAAGTGAAAAAGAGAGAAATGTGATTTATGGCAGACCTAAAATTTTAGATACCAGCGTGATTATTGATGGTCGCATTATGGATTTATTACAGACAGGATTTATTGAAGGTAAAATTATAATTCCTGATTTTATTCTGCAAGAATTGCGCCACATTGCGGATTCGGCAGATGCTTTAAAAAGGAACCGCGGCAGAAGAGGATTGGACATTCTAAATGAGATACAGAAACAATTGGCTGTTTCGGTGGAGATTATGGAGTTTCCGATGAAACAGCAGACAGAAGTGGACGCGAAGTTGTTAAAGATGGCAGAGAGTTTGGATGCTTTTGTTGTAACGAATGACTTTAATTTGAATAAAGTTGCAGAGTTCCAGGGTGTTCGTGTATTGAATATCAATGAATTGGCGAATGCGATTAAGCCTGTTGTACTTCCGGGCGAGGAAATGGAAGTGACCATTATCAAAGCAGGGAAAGAATCGAGCCAGGGAATTGCTTACTTAAATGATGGTACCATGATTGTTGTGGAAGGTGGTAACCGTTATATCGGTGACACGAAAAAGGTGGTTGTGACCAGTGTGTTGCAGACGGCGGCAGGGCGTATGATATTTACAAAAATGATTGCCGCTGCGTAATTGTAAATTGTCCCCCGGTGACATTACTGGGGGATTTTTTGAGGGGGCGGGTTTATGCCGTTTTGTAGTGCCATTGTGGTGGCCGCCGGACAAGGCAGCCGTATGGGAACAAAAATCAGCAAACAGTTTCTCTTATTGAAGGGTAAGGAAATTCTTGCCCATACAATCGGGCGTTTAGAGACGTGCGAAGAAATTCAGGAAATCATTTTGGTTGTGCCATCGGATACGATGAGCGATACGAAAGCCATGGGCAAAAAATATGATTGGAGAAAAGTGCGGAAATATATTCCCGGTGGAAAAGAGCGCCAAGACTCGGTATGGAATGGTTTGTGCCAGATTTCTAAAGAGACAGAAATTGTTTTGATTCATGATGGCGTGAGGCCATTTGTCAGTGGGGAGATGATTCGTCGATCGATTGTAATGGCTCATAAGGAAGGCGCTTGTGTTGTGGGCGTTCCCGTAAAAGATACCATCAAGATTGGCAATGATGAAGGGTTTGTAGAAAGTACGCCGAGAAGAAGTATGCTTTGGCAGATTCAAACACCTCAGGCATTCAACAAGGACGTGCTAATGTCTGCCTATAAGACCGGTATAGAAGCCGGATTTTCCGGGACGGATGATGCATCTTTTTTGGAATATGCAGGCAAGCGCGTCAAGATAATCATGGGTGATTATCATAATATGAAGATTACAACCCCTGAGGATTTATGGTTCGCGGAACGGTTGTTGGAGGAGGAGAGGCATGAAGACAGTAACAATCTATACTGACGGTGCTTGTTCGGGAAATCCCGGAGCGGGCGGTTACGGAGTTGTTCTTCTCTATGGCGAAGCGAGAAAAGAACTTTCAGAGGGATTTGTTGAAACGACGAATAACCGCATGGAGTTGTTGGCGGCGATTGAGGGGCTGTGTGCGCTGAAAGAACCTTGTGATGTGAAGCTTTACAGCGATTCAAAGTACGTTGTGGATGCCATTGAAAAAGGCTGGGTAGCGAAATGGCAAATGCAGGGCTGGATGCGAAACAAGAAGGAACGCGCATCTAATGTAGATTTATGGGAACGGTTGCTGGATGAGTTGAAACGGCACACGGTATCATTTATTTGGGTAAAAGGGCATGCTGATAACCTCGAAAATGAGCGATGTGACGAACTTGCGCGTATGGCAATCAAGAATAGTCCACTTAAATATGACGAAAATTACCAAAAAATGTAGAGAAAAGCTACTTTTTACGGTGAAATTTGCATTGACACTTTTTGAAATATATGGTAGTATCAAAATTGTAATGGGTTTATATTTATTTATGTAGGAGGATACATCACATGAAAAAAGGAACAGTAAAATGGTTCAATGCGGAAAAAGGATTTGGTTTTATTTCCGTACCGGGTGAAGATGACGTGTTCGTACATTTCTCTGCAATTCAGGTTGACGGCTACAAGACTGTCGAAGAAGGTCAGGAAGTAGAATTCGAAGTCGTACAGGGTGCGAAAGGCCCTCAGGCAGCCAATGTAACACGTGCTTAATCTTCTGACTTTTGTATTGAGGTGCTTTATGCATTGAGAATATATAGGATTGATTTAGTTATGTGAAGAAGAACTCTCCCGAATAAGGAGAGTTTTTTTTGTAGTTTTTCAAAAGAGTATTTGCATAGACATATAGGCTATGATAAAATACAATGATGTAANCAGACAAATTTTGATATAAGAATGGAGCAATACGGAATATGAAACAGCAAATGGAAACGATTCGTAACGTGGCAATNATTGCACACGTGGATCACGGCAAGACAACATTGGTAGACCAACTTTTACGTCAAAGTGGTATCTTCCGAACAAATCAAGTAGTACAAGAGAGAATCATGGATAGCGGAGATATTGAGCGTGAAAGAGGAATTACCATTCTTTCCAAAAATACAGCTGTTTATTACAAAGATACAAAAATCAATATTGTTGATACACCGGGACACGCAGATTTTGGCGGTGAGGTTGAGCGTGTGCTCAAGATGGTGGATGGTGTTGTGCTGGTGGTGGATGCCTTCGAAGGACCGATGCCGCAAACAAAATTTGTATTGCGAAAAGCAATGGAGCTAAATCTCAGTGTTGTGGTTTGTGTCAATAAGGTTGACCGTCCGGAAGCACGTCCGAATGAAGTGGTAGATGAGGTTTTAGAGTTGTTTATGGAATTGGATGCCAATGAAAAACAGCTGGATTCCCCCTTTGTTTTTGCCTCTGCAAAGGCCGGATTTGCCGCTGAAGATCCGATGACGCGCGAGGGCGATTTGAAACCGCTGTTCGAAGTGATTTTAAATCACATTCCTGCGCCTGAGGGTGACCTGGAAGCGCCGATGCAGGCGTTGATTTCTACGATTGATTATAGCGAGTACATTGGGCGAATTGGTATTGGCAAAGTGGAAAATGGTGTGATTCATGTGAATGATGAGGTCATCGTTTTGAATATGCATGACGAAAGTACGCAGAAAAAAGTACGTATCACAAAGCTGTATCAATTTGAAGGCCTTCAGAAAGTGGAAGTAAAAGAAGCGGGCGTTGGAAACATTGTTGCGTTGAGCGGTATTGAAAACATTATGATTGGTGATACTATTTGCTCACCGTTAAAACCCGAAGCGCTGCCTTTTGTAAAAATATCTGAGCCGACATTATCGATGAACTTTTCTGTCAACGATAGTCCGTTCGCCGGCCAGGAAGGGAAATATGTGACATCTCGTCATTTGCGTGACAGATTGTTAAAAGAGCTTAATACAGACGTTAGTTTGCGGGTTGAAGATACGCAGAGCATGGACTCAATGCGCGTTTCCGGACGCGGAGAGCTGCATCTATCTATTTTAATCGAAGTTCTCAGAAGAGAAGGATATGAATTTCAGGTATCTAAGCCAGAAGTATTATATAGCGAAATTGATGGAAAGAAATGTGAACCGATTGAGTTGGTTACCATCGACGTGCCGGAAGAATTTGTTGGTAATGTCATTGAGAAGTTGGGCGGGCGAAAAGGCGAAATGATAAACTTATCCCCCGCAAAAGGTGGATATACACGTTTGGAATTCCGCATTCCCGCAAGAGGTTTAATTGGTTATCGCGGCGAGTTCATGACAGATACAAAAGGAAACGGTATTTTGAATTCGATATTTGATGGATATGAGCCGTATAAAGGTGAAATTCCTATGCGTTTGCAGGGGTCTTTGGTCGCATTTGAAAGCGGAGATGCAATTGCCTATGGTCTTTACAATGCACAGGAGCGTGGGGATTTGTTCATTGGCGCGGGTGTTCGGGTATACGAGGGTATGATTATCGGGCGAAATGCCCGCTCTGATGATATGGAATTGAATGTTTGCAAGAAAAAACAGCTGACCAATACACGTGCATCAGGATCTGATGATTCGTTGCGTTTAACAACGCCGATTACCATGAGTTTGGAGCAGTGTATGGAATTTATCGGCGATGATGAATTGCTTGAAGTCACGCCACAAAACTTGCGCATGCGCAAGAAGATACTGGATAGCGGATTACGTAAAAAAAGTCGTGTGCACGGGAAATAATTGTGACTGATTGCCAAGAGGTGAGAAGATGACGAGGATAAGAACTGCCAGCAGAGAGAATGCATTTGTAAAGCAGGCCGGTGTATTGGTAACGGCCGGTCTTTTGGCACGTCTAATTGGATTTGTTTATCGAATTCCGTTAACGAATTTGATTGGTGATCCGGGGAATGCGATTTATGCTGCCGGATACTATATCTATGCGTTTTTGCTTGTTCTTTCCTCTGCAGGTCTGCCTGTGGCAATTTCAAAAATGGTTGCAGAGCGTATCGCTTTGAAGCAATATCGCAACGCCCATAGGGTGTTTCAAACGGCAATGGTAACTTCCTGTTCGTTGGGAACGTTTTTTGCAATAATTTTGGTGATATTTGGCAAAGAGATTGCGGCCCTTTCCGGAAAGCCGGAAAGTTATCACGCGATACTGACATTGGTGCCGACGTTGGTACTTGTGGCGGCTATGTCGGTGTTCCGCGGCTATTTTCAAGGTATGAATACGATGGTACCAACGGCGGTTTCGCAGATTGCGGAACAGGCTTTGAATGCTATATTCAGTGTTTATTTGGCATACGCTTTTTTACAGATTGGTGTTGCGCAGGGCGAAAAGAATATTGCGCTCGGTGCGGCGGGCGGTACGGCAGGCACAGGCGTTGGCGCGTTGGCGGGATTGATCGTTGTTGTGTTTTGTTACAGCCTGATTCATTCCAAGATACAAAAGCGCGTAAGACATGCAAAGCAGACGGCTGAGGAAAGAAAGCTTGATTTACTTAGAGAGCTGTTATTCACAGCGTGGCCGATTATTTTGGGAACCGCTATTTTCAGCTTGACAAATATCATTGATGTAGCGACAATTTTGCATATCTTACAAGGGTCGCTTGCCTACACGGAAGAGCAGGCATCTATTTTATACGGACAATTTACAGGAAAATATCTACCGTTATCGAATTTGCCGGCGGCAATTTCAACAGCATTGTCAATGGCAGTGATTCCGAGTATTGCCATGTCGATGAAGTTGAAGGATAGGAGAGCGGTGAGTCAAAAGACACATTTGACTTTTCGCTTGTCTATGATTGTCTCAGCACCTGCGGCAGTCGGACTTGGATTTATGGCGGAGCCTATTTACAAAATGCTGTTTTTTGAAGAACCCGGCGGGGCAGAAATTATGATGGTAGGCGCGGCGGCGATTGTATTCATTGCTGTATTTAATACAGCCACCGGTATCTTGCAGGGAACAGGTCACGTGAAATTGCCGGTTATTGCGGCGTTGGTAGGTGCGGTGGTAAAAGTCGTTTTGAATATTGCGTTGCTTCCTATACCGCAATTGAATATTTATGGTGCGGCGATTTCGACAACGGTTTGTTATCTTGTGGCGGCGGCGTTAAACTTATATTTGATTAAACGATTTGTTGGAATCACCATCAGGTTAAAGGACATTTTGCTAAAACCATTGATGGCATCTATACTCATGGGGATTTTCTCCCTCGGAGCGTATTATGTGTTTACGATGATTTTTCCAAGCGCTACGTTTGCGACGTTGTTTGCGATTATGTTTGCGATGATATTTTACGTGCTGTTTATGCTTCTTATCGGCGGATTTAAGGAAGAGGATATACGCAGTTTGCCGAAGGGCGATAGAATGGCGAATCTATTGATAACACATCATTTGATTTGACCGAAAAAATGATTTTTCAGCAAGCGCTGTCATTTGTTGGACAGAACACAAATATGCGATTGGTTTTGATATATAGCGAAAATAAAAAGGGAACTTGCGGTGTTTAGCCGAGAGGCTTCCCTTTTTTGGCAGGAGGAAGGTGAGAAGATTGTTTGACATTGCGGAAGAATTGAAAAAACTCCCTCAAAAGCCGGGTGTTTATTTGATGAAGGATGAAACCGGAGAAATTATTTATGTGGGTAAGGCCATCAATTTGCGAAACCGTGTTCGACAATATTTTCAAAGCGGAAAAAGCCAGACAACAAAGACGAAATCGATGGTTCCTCATATTGTAGAGTTCGAATATATTGTGACGGATTCCGAAATCGAAGCGTTGATTTTGGAATGTACGCTAATCAAGCAATATAGCCCCCATTACAATGTGATGTTGAAGGATGACAAGAATTATCCTTACATCAAGATTACGTCAAACGAAATGTTTCCGAGGATTTATACGACCAGGCGGGTGGAAAAAGATAAAGCGAAGTATTACGGACCATATACAGACGGCCTGGCGTTGAAGGAGACGGTGGAGATTTTGCACAAACTCTTCCCGATTCGCAAATGCAAAAAACGCTTTCCGAGGGATTTAAATAAGGAGAGGCCGTGTCTGAATCATCACATCGGTCAGTGTATGGCGCCGTGTAATGAAGGTATTGCGGCACCCGAGTATGATGTGTATGTGAAAGAAGCAATGGACTTTCTGGACGGCAAACATGACGCGTTGAAAAACAAAATGAGAGCAGAAATGCTGGATGCCTCAATGAATATGGAATTTGAGCGGGCGGCGATTCTTCGGGATAAACTAAAGGCAATCGAAAGCGTTGCGCAAAAGCAAAAGATGGCGAATATGTCTCTTGCGGATGCGGATGTGATTGCGTTGGTTCGTGCTTTTCATGAATGCCTTGTTCAGGTATTTTTCATTCGGAACGGCAAAATGACTGGACGAGAGAATTTCACAATGACGGCGCCGCAGGAGCAGTCTCGAAGCGAAATATTAACGGCATTTGTCACGCAGTTTTATACGGGAACGGCGTATATTCCCAAGGAAATTATATTGCAGGAAGAGCTGATTGCTGAGGAGAAGGACTTACTGGGAGAATATCTTTCTGCAAAGAAAGGCGCAAAGGTTATCTTTCATGTTCCGCAAAAAGGCGAAAAGTATAAACTCGTTGAGCTTGCTCACAAAAACGCAATGCTGGTTTTCGACCAATTTGGCGAGAAGTTAAAACGAGAAGAACAACGAACAAAAGGCGCGGTTGCCGAAATTCAGCGAGCATTGGGATTGCCGCAAACGCTTCACCGTGTGGAGGCGTATGACATTTCCCATATTCAGGGGTTTGCCTCCGTTGGTTCTATGGTTGTGTTTGAAGAGGGAAAAGCAAAGCATAGCGATTACCGAAAGTTTCGAATCAAAACGGTTATTGGTACCAATGACTATGCCTCCATGAAGGAGGTCATCACACGAAGACTGAACCATGCGTTGAAAGAGAAAGCGGAACAGAAAACCAGTAGTTTTACACGCTTGCCACAGTTGATTTTGATGGATGGCGGTAAGGTTCAAGTAAATGCTGCGGAGGAGATTTTATTTTCTTTCGGTATAAAAATTCCTGTTTGTGGTATGGTAAAAGATGATAGACACCGCACCCGTGCACTATTTTTTATGGGCGAGGAAATCGGAATGCCTGCGAATACAGAAGGATTTAAGCTCTTGACCCGCATCCAAGACGAAGTGCACCGTTTTGCTATTACATATCATCGGCAACTGCGCCAGGAAAAAGCGCTGCACTCTGTATTGGACGATATCAAGGGGATTGGCGCGGCTCGCCGAAAGGCTTTGATGCGCCATTTTGGGGATATCGAAAAGATAGCGAGGGCAGAAGTCGGGGATTTGCTGGAGGTTCCCGAAATGAATATTCCGTCTGCCGAGGCGGTATATGCTTTTTTCCACCGTGAGGAATTGCAAAACCGGTAGGTTTCAGGTATGATACAAGTATAGAGGGATCTGAAGGAGGTTTGTATGTATACCGCAGATTTAGATAAAATTATCGATATATTTGGGTTGGAAAACGCTGTACCCGAAGTCAATTTACAGGGGCGTGTGATTTCCAGAAAAGAAATCAATCGTCCGGCGCTGCAATTGACCGGATTTTACTACCGTTTTGACAACGACAGAATGCAGGTCATCGGCAGAGTTGAGCACAGTTATTTGCAAACATTGAGTCAAGAGGAGCGGGAGCTTGCAGTCTGTCATCTTTTTCAGCACCATATTCCCTGTCTAATTATCTGTAAGAATCTGGAAGTATTTCCGGAGATCATTCATTACAGTAAAAAATATGAAGTGCCCGTTTTTCGCACGGCAAAAACGACGACGGATTTCACTGCGGAGTTGGTTATGTATTTACGCAGTGAGCTGGCCGACCGTGTCATGATGCATGGTGTGTTGGTTGATGTTTATGGAGAGGGTGTTCTAATCACCGGAACCAGTGGCATTGGAAAGAGTGAGACGGCATTGGAGCTGGTGAAACGCGGGCATCGATTGATTGCCGATGATGCGGTGGAAATCAAAAAAGTGGCTGATAAAATGCTGGTTGGAACATGCCCCGAGCTTATCCGTAACCTGATTGAATTGAGAGGCATTGGTATCATCAACGTAAAAGAATTGTTTGGTATTGGTGCGGTCAAAATTCAAAAAACGGTGGATTTGATTATTCATCTCGAAGTTTGGGACGGTGGAAACAGTGGCAACAGTTATGACCGGTTGGGACTGAGTGAGGAATATATTGAGATATTAGGGAATAAAGTACTTTGTAATAAAATACCGATTCGTCCGGGGCGTAACGTTGCTGTTATTTGTGAGAGTGCGGCGATCGCCAACCGTCAAAGAAAAATGGGTTCGAATACGGCAAGGGAACTGGATCAAAGGGTTTCAGAGGCAAATGATATCTGCAAAGAAGAGAGTGATTGAAATTGACGGAGATCGTGCAGGGTTTAAACGATATATTGGGTCATGAGAATGTTTTTGTAAATGAGGACATGGCGAAGCACACCACTTTTCGTACAGGAGGAGCGGCCGAATTATTTTTGACCCCTGTAGATGGGCAGATGCTGCGGGAGGCGATTCTATATTTAAGAAAGCACGATATACGATATATTATCATTGGCAACGGAAGCAATATTTTGGTTCGGGATCATGGGATTCGCGGGGCAGTAATTCAAATTCATCAAAAAATGAGCGGCATTATAATTGATGGCGAAACGGTGAAAGCACAAGCTGGGGCGTTGTTATCCAATGTCGCGGCAAGAGCGGCAGACGCATCTCTTGGCGGCTTGGCATTTGCAGCAGGAATACCGGGGGCTGTCGGCGGTGCAATCACGATGAATGCGGGGGCTTATGGCGGAGAAATTAAGGATGTGCTTACGGAAGTTGAAGTATTAACACAGGATTTGGCGTTTCGAGTGCTTTCGGCAGACGAATTGGCGTTGTCGTATCGCCATAGTATCATACCTGAAAAACAATATATTGTGGTTTCGGCGACATTTACGCTTTGCAGACAACCAATTACAGAAATCAAGGCGGAAATGCAAGATTTGGCTCAACGCAGGCGTGACAAACAACCGCTGCAATATCCAAGTGCGGGAAGTACGTTTAAGCGGCCGGAGGGGTATTTTGCCGGTAAGTTGATTGAAGACTCCGGTTTGAAAGGAAAGCAGATTGGCGGTGCGCAAGTATCGGAAAAACATGCAGGATTTATTATCAATCGTGAACATGCGACGAGCAAAGACATCTTAGATTTGATTGCATACTGTCAGGAGCAAGTTTTCGATATGTTTGGTGTTCAAATGGAGACGGAAGTTAAAATCATTGGCGAATAAAATCAAATGAAGTTGAAGGGCGGCTGAGTTCTATGCGTTTTGTAATTGTTACCGGTGTATCGGGGGCAGGAAAGTCAACGGTTCTGAAATTTTTGGAAGATGAGAATTTCTTCTGCGTAGATAACTTGCCCCCTACGTTGATTCCGAAGTTTGCTGAATTATGTTTTGAACAAGAGCATGAAGGAGAAATTTCTCGTGTTGCCATGGGCATTGACATCCGAGGAGGAAAGCTGTTTGACGACTTGTTCGACGTATTGTCTGAATTGCGGGAAAAAGGGTATGAGTACGAAATTTTATTTCTGGAAGCCTCTGACGAAACTTTGATTAAACGCTACAAAGAAACAAGAAGAACGCATCCGCTCTCAAAACATGGATCCATTGAAGAGGGGCTGGGCGCAGAGAGAAAGATTTTACAAAGCGTGAAGAGATGTGCAACGTACATCATTGATACGAGTAATGTTTTAACGAGAGAGTTGAAGGAGCAAATAAAGCGCATTTATGTAGAAGGTCATAGTTTTGAAAGCATGATGATCTCTATCGGCTCTTTTGGTTTTAAATACGGCATTCCGACGGACAGCGATTTGGTGTTTGATGTACGGTTTTTACCGAATCCTTATTATGTATATGAGTTGAGAGAATTGACAGGGAATGATGAGGCTGTCAGTGAATATGTTATGGCATTTCATGAGAGCCAGAAATTTCTGAAGAAATTAACAGATATGATTGAGTTTCTGATTCCTCTGTATGTGTTGGAAGGGAAGAATAACTTGGTCATCAATATCGGATGCACAGGTGGCAAACATCGTTCGGTGACGCTTGCCAATGCGTTGCATCAAGTGTTGGACAAGGATAGATATTCGATAAACACAAAGCATCGGGATATTGAAAAAGATGCGAAGACTAAACGATAATGTTGTTAATGAAATATAATAACGCTTGCGCGGGAGGTGTAAATTTGTCATTTTCATCTAAAGTTAAGCGAGAGATATCTGAACATTTTGGGAATGGAAGACATTGTGATATCGCGGAGCTATCCGCATTTGTGAATATGTATGGACAATTCCGGGAATTCGGAGGGAAATTTTGTCTAAAAATACAGACTGACAATTTAGAAGTTGCTAAAAAAGCCTTTACATTACTTCAAAAAACTTTTAATATGAATATAGAAATATCTTTGAAATCCAATGGGAAGAAGCGCAGTAATAAAGTGTATATTCTTCTTGTCAGAGGGGACGAGGAAGTTCAGCGCATTTTAAGGGCGACGGGTATTTTGTTAAAAGAAAATGATGTTGACTTGATTGAGAAAAAGATATATCCAACGATTGTCGGCAGTATTTGCTGTCGACGGGCATATATTCGCGCTGCGTTCATTTCGACAGGCTCGGTGAATAATCCTGAGAAGAATTATCATCTGGAGTTTGTTTTGCCGACGGAAGTGTTGGGCGTGCAATTGCGAGATTTAATCAATACGTTTGAACTGGATGCCAAGATGGTGGTGCGTAAAAGCAATTACATCGTTTATTTAAAAGAGGGTGAACAAATTGTAGATTTACTCAATATTGTTGGGGCACATGTAGCATTGATGGATTTAGAGAATGTCCGTATTGTAAAAGAAATGCGAAACGATATCAACCGCAAAGTCAACTGTGAGGCGGCGAACCTCAGCAAAGTGGTTGGTGCGGCGGTAAAGCAAATAGAGGACATAGCCTATATTGACGAAACGATAGGACTACATAATTTGCCGGAGCAGTTGGAGGAAATTGCACATCTCAGACTGGAATATTCAGATATAAGCTTGAAGGAGTTGGGTTCATACCTGGCAGAACCGGTCGGAAAATCCGGCGTTAACCATCGGCTTAGGAAAATCAGCAACATAGCAGAATTGCTCAGAGAGGGTAAAGGTGAATCAAAATGACACAAAAGACAGTGACGATCAAAGCATCCTTAGACGCAAGACAGGCGGCTTACTTTGTACAAACTGCCGGGAAATTTAAATCTGAAATTCAGGTTAGTGTTGATGAAAAGAAGATTAATGCGAAGAGCATTATGGGTACGATTGCATTAAATATGCAGGAGGGACAAACAGTTTTGATTACAGCGGAAGGTGCTGACGAAGCGGCGGCAGTGGAAGAGGTAGCAGCGGTTTTGGCTTAAAAGCAGCGTTATTATCTTTATTATTTTAAGAAATACTGAAGTTTGTAAACCATCAGGTGACTGATGGTTTTTTATATTCGTTTAGATGAGTCCATTATGAAAAAGAGGTATGCATATGTTCGGATTTGGTGATAAAATGCTACCTGTCTCATTCGCTGTGAAGAGAGAGCAAAATAGGCTGAAGAAGCTTGTTTTGCAATGTTGAGGTTTGCCGGTGTTGCGAATTGGAACTTTCCATGCCATAATAAATGGGAAAAGTGAATAAACACCGTATATCTTTGAAAGATTCTTGTGGAAACAGCAAAGATGGTTCTTGTTGTTTCGGTGGAATCACCTTATTCTAAATTATTTATATAATGNTATGAATGACTTGATTCATGCGAAATATAGGATAATGCAATTAAAGTGTAATTAAATGTATTTTGAAATTTTTATTAAAAAATAGAGAGCTTTATGGGAAATTTAATTGTGAAATGCAATTTCAAGAACAGATAATTTGGATAGAAATGACAAAATTCAGCGGTTTTTATCATATAAACAAAAAATATATAAAATTCACATTATTGTAATTGTTATGTAAAAAATCTGCGCTATACTTGAACAATATGGGAGGAGGAATTCCTTTGGATAAAAATAAAAAAACGATTCGCAGGATTGCAGGCGCTATTTTTGCGGCGATTCTTTTCTTCTCTTGTTATGTGATTGTTCAAAATTTTATTCAGCATAAAGGTGAGTATTCCACAGAATTGTACTATATGATGAGTACGGGCAATATGAAATCTATTGATAAAACCGTTTATGCGGAGGAAAATGTGGAGGCGGTTGAAGCATTAATCCATGAATTACAGTTTGGAACGAAACCGGAGGGTGCAATTTCATTCATTTCCGAGCAACTGGAAATTCGGGTTCTGGCGCTTGATGATAATACGGTATATCTCGCTCTTTCGCCTAATTATTACGAGTTGAACGGTGCAGATGAGGTGATTACCCGATCGGCATTGGTATGGTCTTTGACCTCACTGGAGTTTGTTGAGAATGTAACCATGTTTGTTGAGGGTATGCCCGTGGTATCAAAAACCGGGGATGAGTATGGATTGATGAATCGACAGAATGTCTTGATTGATACGGCTGTTTCTGCTATAACTACGGAGTATGCTATCTTAAAACTCTATTTTTCAGACGAAAATGCGACAGGTCTAATCATCGAAAACCGCATGGTTGAGGTAGATGCCAATCAGCCTCGAGAGCGGACGATATTGGAGCAGTTGATTCTTGGCCCGTCAGAGGAAGGATATTATGCGACCATTCCTCCGGAAACGAAAATCCGAGATGTGACGACGACAGAGGATGGTATTTGTTATGTAAATTTGAGCCAGGAGTTTGTAACGAAGCATGCGGGTGGCTCAACGGGTGAACTGTTTACAACATACTCTATTGTGAATTCGCTTTGCGAGTTGAATGGTATTGAGAAGGTACAATTTTTAGTCGAGGGTGAAAAACTGGAAACTTACAAAGGGCATTTGGATTTTAGTGTTCCTTTTGAATCGATGGAGATTCTGCAATCTATAGACTAAATGGATTGGAGATAGAGGTAGGATGAAAAGACCGGCTGTTTGGGCGGCAATATTCATAATATGTGGAATTTACTTTAGGCTAGGCATGTCCATAATGATATGCTTAGTCTTTTTTATTTTAATACTGTCAACAACTGCATATTTCGTGATAAAAACGAAGAATAAAGCCTATATTTTATTTGTGTTGTTTGTTATAGCTGGATTTCTTGTGGCCGAAAATAAAGCCAAGAGTGATATTGACGAATATCAGTTTAATAAAACTGTTGAGGCTGAGGGGATGGTCGTGAGTCGATCGGTTAGCAGCAATGGTTACCAGAAGTTGAAGGTGAGAGTCGATGATTTTACCGGAGGCGGAGAAACAATTTTTATATATATGATTGTTTCGAGAGAAAATGAAGTCCGTATTGGGGATCATATTGTGTTTAGCGGAGAGTTGCTGTCGCTGGAATCATCCGGTATACCGGGCGGTTACGACGAGAGGAAGTATTTGCTATCACAAGGCATTTCCGGAAAAGTATTTCCTGATACGATTGTGATTATGGAGCACAAGACGACGTTGCATTCTGTTATTTTTGGGGTGAAGGACGCGCTCTATAAACGGATTATCCAAATCTTTCCCGAGGAAGAGGTTGGTGTGGTCATGGCTATGCTAACAGGTGATCGTGATTATCTTTTGGATGAAACAAAGCAATTGTATAATCAAGCGGGCGTGATGCATATCCTTTGCATTTCAGGACTGCATATTTCATTTTTTGCCCTGTATGTCGGCAAGTTGTTTGAGGAATTTCTTCGTTTAGGAAGGCGAAAATCCGCGGGACTAGTGTTAATGGTCATGTTGACGTTCCTGTTATTTACCGGTTTCTCGGCCTCGGCGGTTCGTGCGACAACGATGGTCGCCATCGGTTTGATTGGAAAAATCGTTTTCCGAAAAGGTGAGTGGCTCAATGGAATTGCGATTGCCGCGATTGTGCTGCTGATAGCACAGCCATGGTATCTCTGGCTAGCCGGATTCCAGCTCTCGTTTGTGACGGTAATCGGCATCTGGGCGGCAAGTCGATTGTTTGTTGAAGGAAATGATTGGCAGGCCAAAGTAACAAATACCTGCATTGTCTCTTTGTTTGCATCACTCTTTAGCTTACCTATTGTTGCATATCATTTTTATTGGATTTCGATTTCAGGAGTTCTGGTGAATTTGTTTGTGGTTCCGCTTTGCGGAATATTATTGATTTGTTGTTTGATAAGTGGGATTATGAGCATCGTTTATCTGCCTCTGGCACAGTTTGCAGGCGGCAGTGTTTACATCATTTTGTCGTTCTATCGCGAGATTGCACTGCTTGCAAGTAAACTACCGTTTGCCTATGTATTAGTCGGGCGTCCGTCCGACTTGTTCTTGATTAGTTATTTTGTTTTGCTTATGGGTATTTGTTTCTATGGCACAAAGTGTTGGAATAAAAAAACGCTGGCGGTTACTTTTGGCATATTTATCTGTGTTTGTGGTGCCAATCGTTTCGTTTTTCGGCAGAATACAATTGCTTTTCTCGATGTTGGACAGGGAGATGCTATTGTCATTACCACCTATGATAAGCGCTGTATCATCATTGATGGCGGCGGGATAGTATATAGGGCATTTGGAAATAATACAGGGGTGCGTGTTGTGAAGCCATACATGGAATATATGGGAATCAAAAATCCTGACGCAGTTATGATTACGCATTTTGATGCTGATCACTGCATCGGCGCGCTGGAGATTATTGCTGAGACGAATCCCAAAGCGGTATATATTTCTGCATACCCTACACATAAATCCATATACTGGGAACAACTAAAAGAACTGATGGAAAACAGAGACATTCTGTTGTATACTGTAAATCAAGGTGACCGTTTTGTGTGGAGTGATGCAGAGTGGTTGGAGTGTGTATCGCCGCAAGAGGGTATTGTGTTTGATGACGGCGATGAAAACCATGCTTCTCTGGGATTGCGCTATGCGTATGGCGGTGTCAAGGTTTTGTTCACCGGAGATATGAGTATTTCTGATGAATGGCGTTTATTGGCGCAGGATTTGGATATCCGTTCGGATATCATAAAGATTGGGCATCACGGATCAAGATATTCCACGGGAAGTGAGTTTTTAGCCACAGTTATGCCCGAAATCGCCATTGTTTCCAGTGGTGAGAATAATCGCTATGGACATCCGCATGAAGAGGTTTTAGGGCGTTTGGAAGCGGCCAATATACCGTTATACCGGACAAGTGAGGCAGGAACGATTTCAGTGCATCTATCGCCTTCGGGAGAATATTCACTCTCAGGGGTGAGGGAGGGGAAAACAGTATATGAAAGAATTACGGCAGCAGTGGGAAAATCATGAATTCGCTCCATGTTATTTGTTTTATGGAGAAGAAACATATTTAGTTAAATTGTATGAAAAACTGCTGACGCAGGCAATGATTCCAAAAGATGCACTTGCGATGAATTACGATATGTTCGAGGAAAAACGTGCAACAGCGGCAGTGCTTATGGATGCATTGGAGACAATGCCGTTTTTGAGCGAGCGGCGCTTGGTTGTCATTAGACGAAGTGGATTTTTCCAGAAAGGGGCACGCAAAGAAGAGGGCGAGAAACTGATAGAATACATAAAAAATCTCCCTGAGAGTACGTGCGCTTTGTTTGTCGAAGAGAAGGTTGAAAAGAATAATCGTTTATATAAAGCTGTTCAAAGTACCGGCAAGGTGATGGAGTTTAAGAGACCGACAGAGAAGGAATTGATCCATTGGATTAGGAAACAGTGTAAAAGTGCGAAATTGACCGTTTCAGACAGCGTGGTTCAATTATTTTTGCAAACGGTGGAAAAAGACATGGAATCCATTGAGGGTGAGCTGCAAAAACTGATGGCGTACAAAGAGGGCGGCGGTACTGTTTTGGCTGAAGATATTGCTCAAATCTGCACACCATCTTTGGAAGCGAAAGTTTTCGATTTGGTACGAATGGTGGTAGAGGAGAAACCGGAGAAGGCGCTGGCGCTCTATCGCAATTTGCTCATGCTAAAGGAGTCGCCGTATATGGTATTGTCTTTGATTTCCCGACAGTTTCGGCTGATTCTTGAGAGCAAACTTCTTTCAGATATAGGTAAGAGCAATCAAGAAATTGCAGAAGTGTTGGAGGTGCGGGACTTTGCAGTGCGGGAATATATTCGTCAGGCAAAGCGGTTTCCAACTTATGTTTGGAGACAGAGTATGGAGGATTGTTTACAGGTAGATGTCGATATTAAATCGGGTATTATGGGTGAAGAGATTGCGGTAGAATTATTGCTGATGAAATATAGCCGGAAGCAAAAAGCAGCATACTGATAAAATCAGTATGCTGCTTTTATATTTTCGTGCTTGTGCAAAATGTCCATGGAAACCTCAAATTTACTTTGCCGCAAATTCATGGATTGCTTTTCTATATAATGGTGCGCGCTATCCTCACTCATTTGAAAACATTGCATAAGTACGCATTTGGCCTGATAGATAATGCGGGTTTCGCAGAGTTGTTGCCGCAGTTTCACGTTTTCTTTCTTGATAATGCGGCAGCGTTTTTCGAATATATAGGAGAGTGTCATCATTTGGATGAAATCAATGCGCCGAAATGGCTTTGTCAATATCATCACGCCTAAGTCTTCGTAGTATTCCAGGATTGAGTCTGCGGTTTCTTTTTTTAGCAAGAGTATAACGCTGGCTGAAGTTGACTCTATAATCTCTTTTGCGAGAGAATGTTCTTTTCCGTCTTTGAGCGGCGCATTTATAATGATGACGGAAATGTCTCTTTGCTGATGAAGCGTATGTTTTGCTTCATCATAAGAAGATGCGTAGCATATTTGTGTAAAAGCACGAGGCATTAACAAGGAGGATATGTTCTCCTTGCTGCTTTGTGTTGCGGATACAATCAGAACAATGGGCATGAACTTTGTACCTCCTTAAAAAACATCAATACATCGCAATATAAGCATCTCGCTGTGCGCCGACCGAAACGTATTTTATGGAGAAACCGACTATGTTTTCAATAAACCGAATATAGTCCAACGCCTCCTTGGGTAAATCATTCGGTTTTCTGCAATGGCTGATGTCACAATTCCAGCCTTTGACGGTTTTTATGATAGGTTTTGCTTCAGAGAGAATCGCGGAATAGGGGAAATCCGAAATTTCTTCTCCGTCGAGCAGATAGCTTGTACATACAGGGATTTCATCCAGATAAGACAGCACATCCAGTTTGGTCAGAGCGATTTCTGTACAACCTTGCAGGAGAATGCCGTACTTACTCGCGACAGCGTCAAAAGGGCCGACACGGCGCGGGCGACCTGTTGCTGCACCAAATTCACCGCCCGCTTCGCGCAATTGTTCCGCCTCTTCGCCAAACATTTCGCAAGTAAATGCGCCTTCGCCAACACAACTGGAATAGGCCTTCATAATACCGATGACAGTATCCACTTTCACCCATGGAACGCCTGCACCGATGGGGGCATATGCAGCGATAGTTGAGGATGAAGATGTATACGGATAAATACCGAAATCAATATCCCGCAGGGCACCCAATTGTGCTTCGAATAAAATTTGATTTCCATTTTTTATCTGTTCATCAAGATAGATTGTTGTGTCGATGATATAATCTTGAAACGCATTTCCATATGTTTCCAGCCACGTCAACATTTTGTCATATGGAATGGAAGGAGCGCCGTAGACTTGTTCAATGGTCAAATTTTTATAATCCAATAGGGATTTCAATTTCTCTTTGTATATCTTTGGGTAGCGCAAATCTCCCATGCGAATACACTTTTTCATGTATTTATCTCCATAAACAGGAGAGATGCCACGTCGTGTAGAGCCAAATTTTGCATCACCCAAGCGTTCTTCTTCCAGAGTGTCCATTAAACGGTGATAGGGCATACAAATGATGGCTTTATCACTAATTTTCAGATTTTTCGGCGTGATATCAACACCGGCGTCTGTCAAACGCTTTATTTCTTCGTAAAGGTGTTCTAAATCGATGGCCATACCGTTGCCCATGACATTTACCACGTCTGTACGTAGAATGCCGGAGGGTAGAAGGTTCAAGACGAATTTTCCTAAATCATTGATAACGGTGTGTCCGGCATTGTTGCCACCTTGATAGCGGCAAACAACAGGGTATTCTTGAGAGAGCAGGTCAACCATGCGGCCTTTTCCTTCGTCTCCCCAGTTGATTCCGACGATTGATGTGAGCATAAATATCCTCCTTGAGTGATATTGTGTATAGGAAAGAACTATAATAGTCTCTTTGATTTTATATAGCAGATTGTTGAAAGTCAAATATCTGAAAAGGAATAATTATTCGAATAAAATGAATGATTATAAGTGGTGTGGAAATAAAAATCCTGATATTTCAGAGGCTGATTAGAAAAACATTGATTAAATATGGATGATTATACAATTTGTATTTGTGTGCCGGCAAAAACTTGTCCATAGCAATTTTTTATACCAAAGATAAGAAAAAAGAAACCCATCACAAAAAGTTAATCTGTGATGGGTTTCTTTTTTGCAGCTATGTCGTATGTATGGTTTTGTCCCAATTTATAAGCGCTGCGAATCAAACGTTTTTCCTCAGGCGTTAACGTGCGTTCGAAGTTTGAGGACATATGTTGAAGCAGAGCGGGCATATTGACACGCGCAGTTTTCTTTTTGGGTGCCAGCATGGTTTGCGGCATAAAGATATTTGGTTCAATGGCATTCGGATGCACACGGACGAATACTTCTGCTGTATAGCGTGCATCGTTTAGCGCATCGTGAAAATCTTCTTCCATCTCCAGTCCCAAAGCGGTCACCGCATTTTTGAGACCGATGGCTTTTCCTTGCTCTGACTCCAGATGTGCGGATGCGTAGGTTTGCACATTGATGTACTTTTTTGTAATGGTGCTTATATCTAGTTTATAGTAGAGGATATTTCGAAACAATGATTTGATATCATCAGCACCCCATGTACAAAGGATGGATGGTTCATTGCCGATAAAATTCAAGAATGCCTCGAAAACATCCGGAAAATGAGGCTTTCCCTTCAAATCAGAACTTGTAATGCCTGTAATTTTTCCGACAAAGGGATGTATCCGTGTATAAATTTGCGGTTCAATCAGATGATTAAAAGAATCCAGTTGTTGAAAATTTTCATCTAGCTTTATTGCGCCGATTTGAATGATTTCAAAGGGGCACTCGGGAACCGATTTGGCGGTTGCCTCACCATTGAAAGGGAAGGACTGGTTAAACTCCAGATCCAAAACGATATAATTCATTTTCTTGCCTCCTTTACTCTGAAAAGTATACCACTTTTTTATATAATTGGGGAGAGAAAAAAGAATTTTCTTGTATCGTTCATTTTATGATGATAAAATATTTTGTAAGAGGAAGAAGAAGGAGGAATTATATGAAGCTGTATTTTACAGAGGAACAGAAAAATGCAGACAAGCATCGGATTTTTTTGGAAGAAGAAGATTTGACGTTAGAAGGCGAATATATTGAGGGTAATCGTGAAGAATATCGGATTTCCGGCGCGGCAATCATCGGCGAAGAGAGATATCCTGAATTTACGATTGCTTTTGGATTGGAAAAAGAAGTAAAGGAAGAAACGATAGAAGATATTTTAGCAGAAGAATGGGATTGGTATGATTTTATATTTTAAATTTTGGAGGGATACAAATGAAAGGTTTTCACTATTTTATGCCGGCTGATGTATATTTTGGCAAAGACTGTATTTTAAAGAAGAACGAAATTTTTAAAAAGTACGGACAGAAAGCATTGCTTGTAACAGGAAGAAGTTCTGCGAAGAAAAACGGAGCACAAAAAGACGTCGTTGAAGCATTGGAAGCGGTGGGTATTTCGTGGGTATTATTTGATGAAATCGGCGAAAATCCGGATTTGGAAACAGTAGAGAGAGCAGGATTGGTTGCGGTTCAAGAAAACGTAGACTTTATCATCGGCATTGGCGGAGGCTCGCCTATGGATGCTTCAAAAGCCATTGCGGTATTGGCTGCAAATCCCGGCGCGCCGACAGAGATTCTCTTTGCTGAAGAGAAATCTGCGTATTTACCTGTTATTGCTGTACCAACAACAGCAGGCACAGGCTCAGAGGTAACACAATTTGCCGTTATGACACTGCATAAAAAAAGAACAAAAGCGCCTATGGCGGCAAGGGTATTCGCGGAAGCAGCATTTTTGGATTCAAAGTATATGGAGACATTGTCGCCGAAAGTGACCAATAACACAGCGATAGATGCATTGACGCATTTGATTGAAAGTTATTTAAGCGCAGCTTCTAATTTTATGAGCGAACAGATTGTGGAGGCGGGACTAAAACTATTTAAGGACTGTATTCCGGCGTTGAAAGCCAGAGAATATGATGAAGAAACAAGGGACAAACTTTTGTTGGCGTCAACCTTTGCGGGCATTGCCATTGCGCAGACAGGTACGTCTTTGCCTCACTATTTGGGGTACTATTTGACGTACGAGAAAGGCATTCCACATGGCCGGGCAAACGGGATGCTCATGAAGGAGTACTTGGCATTATTCCCTCAAGGTGACGCAAAGGTAGCAGCGGTGCTGCAATGCTTGGGTATGGATAACATCGACGATTTGGATAAATTCATGGAAGAAGTGCTGGATATTACAGAAACATTTACGGCAGATGAATTAAAAGATTTTGCAAAACGTGCGATGGAAGCACCCCAGAGACTATTGTCATTTTCCGCATATTCCATATTGGAGGAGCATGTGTACACGCTTTATGAAAGAAGTCTTTTAAAATAATTAAGACAACATATAATCAGACTCCCTCTCGCATAGATTGAAATAAAAAAGAGAGGGAGTTTTTATGCCTAGAGTTTATTTGAGTCCGTCGTTGCAAGAGTATAATCTGGTGATTGTCGGAGGTACAGAGGAGGAGTGGGCAAATCGTGTGGTAGATGCCATGGAGCCGTATTTATATGCTACAGGTATTGAATTTACACGAAATGATCCAAGCATGACGCTGATTGAGGCGATTAATCAGTCCAATATGGGGAACTATGATTTTCATTTGGCGATTCACTCCAATGCGGCTCCGGAGTCCTTGGTCGGTATTTTGCGAGGACCGGATATTTACTATTATTTGGGAAGTTATTATGGACAGGAGATGGCAAGAATTATTGCGAATAATTTTGCGCGTATCTATCCAAACCCTGCGGATATTGCCACTGTGCCAACGGTGACATTAGCGGAGCTTAGAAGAACGCGGGCGGCGGCGGTTCTTGTCGAAATGGCATATCATGACAATGAACAAGATGCCATCTGGATGACAGAAAACATCCACGCCATTGCCAGAGAATTGTCACGGTCGCTGGCAGAGTATTTTGGAATTCCTTTTGTGGAGCCAACGATAATATAGAAGAGAATGACCGCTTGTTAAAAAAATGGATTTGTTGCAGATATATGCATTCAAAGACGCTTTCTTTTTCGAGCGGTTTTTTTGGACAAAATGCACAAAATTATGCCACGAATCATAGGGGTTAAATTGAAATGAATAGTATAGATTTCCGAATATACTTTTTGTGAGAAAAAATAAAGGGGTATAGCCATTGAATGAAGTATTTTTTAATTAATGTATATCTCGTCTGGACTATCGACATTGATATACAAATCTAACCCCACGGACAAGTCATTTGTCCTAAAAAATATAGGCAGGAGGTAAGAGTTATGAAAGAGTATACTTCGGAAAATGTTAGGAATGTTGTTCTGTTAGGTCACAGCGGGTCCGGTAAGACGGACGTGGCAGAAGGTGCACTGTTTTACTCAGGTGCAACAAACCGCTTCGGTAAAGTTGATGAAGGAAATACAGTCAGTGATTATGATGCGGAAGAGATTCGCAGAAAGATTTCAATTAACACTTCAGTACTACCTGTTGAATGGAACGGTACAAAGATTAATTTTTTAGATACGCCTGGATTTTTTGATTTTGCGGCAGATGTAAAGATGGCGATGAGCGTTGCGGATACCGCATTGATTGTGCTGTCGGCAAGATCCGGCGTGGAAGTGGGGACAGAGAAAGCTTGGGAATACGTAGAAGAGATGAATATGCCAAGAATCATTTTCATTAACCAGATGGATGATGAAAATGCTGATTTTGAAAAGACATTGCAGGAGTTGCGTGCTACCTTTGGCAAATCGGTTGCGCCGCTTCAAATTCCCTTTAATGACGAAAATGGCAACTTCATAGGCTTTATTAATTTGATTAAACGTGATGCGAGAAAGAAAGTGGACGGCAAGTTACAGCCTTGTGAAATGCCCGAAGATAAAAAAGACGAGGTTGAAGTGCTTCGTTCTATGTTGGTTGAGGTTGCGGCTGAGAGCAGTGATGAGCTGATTGATAAATTCTTTAACGACATTGAATTGACGGAAGAAGAGATTTATGATGGTTTGGCGGCAGGTATTGCAAATCGCAGCATTGCGCCGGTTATGTGTGGTTCCGCTCGTTTGGGCTATGGCGAAAAGCTTTTGATGAATACGATTGTGCGTTTTACACCTCCTGCATATAAAGTAAAAGAGCAATTCCATGCGTTCATTCATGGTACAGATACAACGCTTTGCAAGAGTACAGACGATAGTTTTTCGGCTTTTGTATTCAAAACCATTTCCGATCCATACATCGGTCGTTTGACATTATTCCGGGTTATGAGCGGGAAGATTGATTCTTCTACGTCTATTTATAACGCTGCGAAGGATTCTACGGAGAAGGTAGGACATCTTTACACCGTTCGCGGCAAAGAACAGATAGAGGTAAATGTGCTTCATGCGGGTGATATTGGTGTTTTGGCGAAGTTGACAAATACGTCCACACAGGACACGTTGGCGACAAAAGAAAGACCGATTGTTCTTCCAAAGATTTCGTTGCCCGATTCTGTATTGTGTATGGCGATTCAGCCCAAAGGAAAAGGCGATGAAGATAAGCTCTCATCTGCATTGGCTAAATTGCGAGAAGAAGATCCAACGCTGAAATTGGAAGTGAATAAAGAAACAAAGCAAACGCTTGTTTACGGTGTTGGTGAGCAGCAATTAGATGTTATGGTAAATAAGCTGAAAAATAAATATAAAATCGAAGTTGACTTGCTGGATCCTATTATTCCTTATCGTGAAACGGTCAAAGCGAAAGCGTCAGTCAGAGGCCGCTACAAGAAGCAATCCGGAGGTCATGGCCAGTTTGGTGATGTTGTGATTGAGTTTGAACCAAGCGGCGATCAGACACAGGCTGTCATTTTTGAAGAAAAAGTATTTGGTGGTTCTGTGCCGAGACAGTATTTCCCTGCGGTTGAGAAAGGATTACAAGATGCGGTATTGAGCGGTGTTTTGGCAGGGTATCCTGTTGTAGGGCTGAAGGCAACATTGGTGGACGGTTCTTATCACCCGGTCGATTCTTCTGAGATGGCGTTTAAGATGGCGACAAGTGTAGCTTTCAAAGAAGGTATTCCGCAAGCAAAACCCGCTATTTTGGAGCCGGTTGAACATGTGGAAGTAATTGTTCCCGATCGTTACATGGGCGATATCATGGGCGACATTAATAAACGCCGCGGACGTATTTTGAGCATGGATGCGGCCGGTAACAAGAAGTGCATTGTGGCAGAAGTACCTGCATCAGAAATGCACAAATATGCGACAGATCTTCGTTCTTTGACGCAGAGTCGCGGAGAATATAAGCACTGGTTTGAACGTTATGAAGAGACAACAATGGAAATCCAAAAGAAGATCATTGCAGAGAGAGAAGCGGAAAACAAATAATTTAATGACACTGATATACCACAGAAATAAATTCTGTGGTATATTTTTTTTAACAAGTGAAATTTTCTTGAAAAAACTGGTACAATAAAAGTAAGGAATAAAACAATTATAATAAAAGGAGGCGTTTGTTTGGTTGATATCGCAATAATCGGCAGTGGACCTGCGGCATTATCGGCAGCGATTAACTGTCGCCAGAGGAATAAAACCGTACAGGTTTTAGGCAGAAGCATTGATAGTTCGTTATTATTTGCGGCTGAAAAAGTGGATAATTACTTGGGGATTCCCGATGTGGATGGGGAAGAGTTATTGAACCGGTTTCACAAGCATGCGATAGCAAGTGGCGTGGTATTTCGAGAATGCCGTGTGACACAGATATTATTTATGGGCGATAAATATGTGATTAATGCGGAGAATGAGTTTATTGAAGCAAAGGCGCTTATTCTCGCGTTGGGCTTGAGCAAGAGCAAGGGCATCGCCGGCGAGACGGAATATCTGGGAAAAGGCGTGAGCTATTGCGCAACGTGTGATGGTATGCTGTACCGGGGGAAAAAGGTTATTGTTGTCAGTGAAAATGAAGAAGGCGAGTCGGAAGCTAATTTTCTTGCGGATATTTGTGCGGAGGTCATATATGTCCCCATGTATAAAAATATAACTTACACGAAGNATAATGTCTTTATCAAGGAGGGGAAGCCCAAAGCGGTATTGGGTGAGTCTGGGCGTGTTACATCTTTACAGTTGGAAAATGAGCTNTTGGNGTGTGATGGTATTTTCTTTGCGAAAAACTCNGTGCCGCCGGAAAGCCTTCTTTTCGGATTGGAGATGGATGGAAAAAATATTGCGATTGACCGCAGGATGCAAACCAACTTGCCCTGCGTATTTGCCGCAGGGGATTGCACAGGAACGCCGTATCAAATTGCCAAAGCAGTGGGCGAGGGTTTGATTGCGGGTTTATCTGCAGCCGCAGTGGTGGATCAACTGGATAGAGACAAGAACCGGTATAAGTAAATATGAAATATAAAATGGAGAAAATCAGCGTATGAATGAATTATAGAAAGCAAATATAAGAATTCTTGCCAATTTGCCCCAAATTTGGTAAAATATTGAGGAATATGAAATTTGAATGTTATTATTGAAATAGGATAATATAATATTACAATTAGCACTCGTTAAAAATGAGTGCTAATAAAATGCAATAAAAGGAGGAAAAAACATGAAGTTAACACCATTAGCGGATAAAGTTGTATTAAAACAACTTCAAGCAGAAGAAACAACAAAGTCAGGGTTCATTTTGACATCCCAGTCCCAGGAGAAACCTCAAATCGCAGAGGTTGTTGCTGTTGGTGACGGCGTAATTGATGCAGATACAAAGGTTGAGATGGTAGTAAAAGAAGGTGACAAAGTGGTATTCCCTCGTTATGGTGCGATGGAAGTGAAATTTGAAGGTGAAGAATACTTAATTCTGCGTCAAAACGATATTTTGGCGATTGTGAAAGATTGAAAAAATCGAGGAGGTTTGACAGATGGCAAAAGAAATCAAATATAGTGCAGACGCCAGAAATTTGATGGCGGCTGGTGTGGATAAGTTGGCGAATACCGTGAAAGTAACGTTGGGGCCAAAAGGCCGTAATGTTGTTTTAGACCGTAAATTTACATCTCCGTTGATTACAAATGACGGTGTTACCATTGCAAGAGATATCGAATTTGAAGATCCGTATGAAAATATGGGTGCACAGTTGGTGAAGGAAGTTGCGACACAGACCAACGATATTGCCGGTGATGGTACGACAACGGCAACCGTTTTGGCGCAGGCGATGATTCAAGAAGGGCTTAAGAATATCGCGGCAGGAGCAAATCCAATCATTTTGAGAAAGGGTATGCAAAAGGCAACAGACGTCGTTGTGGATGTGATCAAAGAGTGCAGCGTATCCGTATCAACGAAAAAGCATATTGCCAATGTTGCGGCGATTTCTGCCGGTGACGACGAGGTCGGTAATATGATTGCCGATGCGATGGAGAGAGTAACAAATGATGGTGTTATTACGGTCGAAGAATCTAAGACCATGAAAACGGAATTAGAACTGGTTGAAGGTATGCAGTTCGATAAAGGTTATATTTCTTCTTATATGGCAACAGATATGGATAAAATGGTTGCTGTTTTGGAGGATCCGTTTATATTGATTACAGACAAGAAAATTTCTAATATTCAGGAACTGGTTCCGCTTTTGGAGCAAGTAATGCAGACAAACGGCAAAGTTTTGATTATTGCGGAGGATGTTGAAGGAGAAGCTTTGGCAACCCTGCTTGTAAACAAATTGCGGGGAACATTTACTTGTGTTGCTGTAAAAGCGCCGGGTTATGGCGAAAGAAGAAAAGCACAGTTGGCAGACATTGCGGCGCTAACAGGCGGACAGGTGATTTCCGATGAATTGGGTCTTGATTTAAAAGAGGCAACATTGGATATGCTTGGCCGTGCAAAAACGGTTCGCGTGGAAAAAGAGCTGACCATCATCGCAGATGGTGCAGGTTCCAAGGATGCAATTGATTCCAGAATTGCACAGATTCGCGCACAATTGGATGAAACAGAATCTGAATTTGACAAAGAAAAATTGCAGGAAAGATTGGCGAAACTTTCCGGCGGCGTTGCTGTGATTAAAGTGGGTGCGGCAACGGAAACAGAAATGAAAGAGAAGAAATTGCGCATGGAAGATGCATTGGCGGCGACGAGAGCGGCAGTGGAAGAGGGCATTGTTGCCGGCGGTGGCACGATATTGATTCATGCGATTAAGAAAACAAAAGCAGCCTGCGCCGGTTTGGCGGGCGACGAAAAGACGGGCGCTGAAATCGTAACCAAGGCGTTGGAATCTCCTTTGCGTCAGATTGCGGAAAATGCGGGACTGGAAGGATCCGTTATCATTAACAAAGTGATGGAGATGGCAGAAGGCGTTGGTTTCAATGCATTGACGGAAGAATATGTAGAAATGGTTGAGGCAGGAATTCTTGACCCTGCGAAAGTAACGAGAAGTGCGTTACAAAATGCGACATCGATTGCATCTACATTCTTGACGACAGAAGCAGTTGTTGCGGAATTGCCTTCAAAGACGCCGGTACCAATGCCTGATCCGGGTATGGGCGGATATATGTAAAATTAAGCGGATGAATGTGAAGGAGAGCGCTATTTGGAACAGTTTTTTTGGCATACTGTTTCGAGTGACGATGGCGTTTAGACAACAAAGAAATTTGCCGGCGTACAGCATGATATAATCTTTTGATTGTACAAAAACATAACGACCAGAGGTACAGCTTCTTGAAGGAGCTGTATCTTTTTTTGTTTTTTTCGGATTAACTTGTATTTTTTGTAATAATTTTTTATAATGGAATAAAAACGGAAGGAGATTTGATTATGATAGTTTTGATTGCGAAGAATAAAGTTAATAAAAGTAATTTAGAAGAATTTTTGAGCCTTGCCCAAATTATGGTGGAGAATACGAGAAAAGAGGCAGGATGTTTGTATTACGATTTTGTGCAGGATAAAGCGGATGAGAGCTTATATTATTTCGTAGAGAAATATGTGGATCAGGCGGCGGTTGATGCACATAACAATTCTTCTTATTTTCAGACATATATTCCCAGAATACGTGAATTGCGAGACGATACGAGCTTGACCTCCTGTGATGTAGTGTTTTGATGAAGGAATATTGCATATGGAAGCGATAAAGCTGTACAGAAAGCGATTTATACCATCGGAGACGATACTGCTGAAGAATGATGTCGTTCTCTACCAAGATGAAGAACGTCTGCTGACGAGTTGGAATGTATTTCGTCCAAAGAAGAACTTCAGTCATGGGCTATCATGCTATTTTTTCCGTGATGGTTGTAAAATAAGTAAATTTTTTAATGATAGGAATGAATTTGTTTATTATTATTGTGATATAATAGATACAGAATATGACAAAGAAAACAATTCGTATGTTTTCACGGATTTGCTGGTAGATGTCATTGTCCATAAAGACGGACAGGTGGAGGTGCTCGACCTGGCGGAGCTTGCAGACGCTTTGGAAGAGGATCTGATTTCCATTGATATTTTAAAGTGTGCGCTGCGTAAGTTGGAAAGTTTGCTGAAAAAAATATATGCAGGGGAGTTCTTTGAGTATGCAAATCACTTTGAGACGGGAGAAGAGGCGTATGGAGAGTAACATTCATCGTGGTCATCGTGAACGAATGCGTCAAAGATACTTGAAAGAGGGCGCAGACGGTTTTGCCGATCATGAATTGGTTGAAATGCTGCTCTATTACGCGCTTGCGCAAGGGGATACCAATCCTCTCGCACATAAAATGATACAGGAATTCGGTTCGTTGTCAACGTTAATCGAGGCCGATATTCTTGATGTTTCGAGGCTATGCGGGGTCAAAACAAGCACTGCTTTGTTGTTTTCTTTGCAAAGAGAAATCAGTAAGCGTTGTATGCAATCGCGTTGGCGAGACAGAGTGGTTCTAAACTCCGTATCAAAGGCGTTGGTGTATTGTAGCTCCCTATTTATGTATCAAAATTACGAACAGTTTTATACCATTTGTTTGGATAGCAAACAGAGATTTATCCATGCTGCGAAAGTTGCCGATGGCGTGATTCATCAGGCAGTGGTTCATCCGAGGCTTGTGGTGGAGGCTGCGTTCAAGCATCAGGCCTCCGGTGTGATTTTGTCACACAACCATCCGGGCGGCAGTGAGCGGCCGTCTTTTAATGATATCGCCTTAACGACCCAGCTCAAGGAGCTATTGCTTGCGCTGGATATTCAATTGGTTGATCATATCATTGTCGCGGATGGAAAAGCATTTAGTTTTCGGGAGCATGGATTATTAAAAGATGAGGAGGAAACGAAATGAAAAAAAGGTTGTTCCGTTCTAAAAACGATGTGAAGCTTGCGGGTGTTTGTGGCGGTATTGCGGAATATTTTGGACTGGATCCAGCACTGATTCGTTTGGCTTGGGTATTGGCAAGTATTTTTCTAAGTGCGATTGTAGGCGGTGTTATTGCCTATCTTATTTGTATGATGATTCTGCCGGTTGATTCGGGTTATGTAGATGCTGAGTATAAAGAAAAACTTTAAGGTTGACAGATATAGAAGTATAAGCGGGTTGCGTGCGGTCCGCTTTTTGTTATGAGAATAGGAGTGGAAGTATGGAGCAGGAAAAGAAAAGAATATTCAGCGGAATGCAGCCATCCGGTATGATTACTTTGGGAAATTATTTAGGTGCGCTAAATAACTGGACGAAGCTGCAAGATGAATACAACTGTCTTTATTGTATCGTAGATATGCACGCCATTACCGTACGTCAAGAACCGGCGAAACTGCGCCAACAAGCAAGGGAGTTGCTGACACAATATTTGGCGGTAGGTATCAATCCGGAGAAGAATACGATTTATTATCAATCTCATGTACCTCAGCATGCAGAACTGTCGTGGGTTTTGAACTGTTATACGTATATGGGCGAATTGAACCGGATGACACAATTTAAAGACAAGTCCGCGAAGCATGTTGATAACATTAATGCAGGTCTATACACATATCCTGTTCTAATGGCGGCAGATATTTTGTTATATCAAGCGGACTTAGTTCCTGTTGGTGAAGACCAGCGTCAACATTTGGAAGTGACCAGAGACATTGCGATCCGCTTCAACAATCTATATGGAGATACGTTTACGGTACCGGAAGCCTATATTGGGAAAGTAGGCGCACGCATTATGGCGCTTCAAGAACCTACGAAGAAGATGTCCAAATCCGATGAAAACTTGAATAATACGATTGCTTTGCTGGACGATCCGAAAGTGATTATGAACAAGGTGAAACGTGCGATGACAGATTCGGATAATGAAGTGCGTTTTTCGGAAGATAAGCCGGGGATTTCTAATTTACTTAACATCTACTGTGCAGTGACAGGTTCGACGATTAAGGAAGCGGAAAAGGAGTTTGCCAATGTGGGTTATGGCACGTTCAAAGAAGCAGTTGGCGAAGCAGTTGTAACGAGGTTAGAGCCAATTCAGGTAAGAGTGAAGGAGTTAGCGGCAGACAAAGCATATCTGGATCAGGTTATCCGTGATGGTGCGCAAAAGGCGGAGCGCATTGCGGCGAAAACGCTTTCTAAAGTCCACAAAAAAGTGGGGTTTCCCGCTCGAATTCGATAATTATGAGAAATAATTAAGGAAATTTTAATTTTAGAATATTTACGATTCCCGAAGCCCTGAAAATCAATTTTTAGGGTTAGGGTTTTTTAATTTATATTCGAAAAAACCCTAGAGTACGGTGCTAAAATACATTTACAGAGATTGACGAATTCGAAGAAAAATGTTAGGATAGTAACAAATAATACATGTGAAAAATACATGATTTGTATGTATTCAATTAATAGGGAAAGTTTCGAAAAAAAGAAAGGAGTTGAGTATTAGATGAAAAATTTAAAACTTAAAGAAAAAGTTATTGAATCATTGGTATCCGTTTTGCCGTTGACGGCAATCGTGATGCTGTTAAGTATTACAATCGTGCCACTCGCTTCAGGCGTCTGGACGACGTTCCTATTCGGTGCTATGTTACTTACTCTGGGTATGGGATTTTTTACATTGGGCGTAGATTTATCCATGATTCCAATGGGGGAAGGTATTGGTGTTGAGATAAGTAAATCCAAGAGGTTATGGATTCCTATAGTTATATGTTTGATTTTAGGAATGCTGACAACGCTGGCCGAACCGAATTTAACCGTTTTGGCTGAGCAGGTTCCATCCATCCCCAGCCGAACAATTATTTTTTCCATTTCAATCGGCGTAGGTGTACTCTTGGCACTTTCCGCGATTCGAATTTTATTCCGAATTCCATTGAAAAATATCTTGTTTGTTAGTTATATCATCGTTTTTGGCATTGCATTTTTTGGGCCTGTTGACTTTATTGCGGTTTCGTTTGATAGCGGCGGCGTAACAACCGGACCTGTGACGGTTCCGTTTATTATGGCGTTGGGTGTCGGTTTGGCGACACTTCGAAGCGATAAGCACTCTAAAGAAGACAGTTTTGGTCTGGTTGCATTGGGTAGTATCGGTCCTATTTTTGCGGTATTGTTATTGGGTATCTTCTATAAACCCGGTTCAACAGAGTATGTTGGTGCAGCGATTGCGAATGCGGAGACGACCAGTCAGGCGGCACTTGTATTTGCTGAGGCATTTCCGCGTTATTTTTACGAAGTAGCTCTTGCGCTTTCGCCGATTGTGATTGTGTTTATACTTTTTCAGCTTGTATCAAAACGCTATAAGAAACGCCAATTGATGAGAATTGCTTTTGGTTTTGTTATCACATACGTGGGATTGGTGTTTTTCCTTTGCGGTGTAAATGTTGGATTCTTCCCTGTGGGTCTGTTAATTGGTGCGGGATTGGCGGGAAGCAGTATGTCCTATTTGTTGGTTCCGGTTGGCATAATCCTTGGTTACTTTATTGTAGCGGCAGAGCCTGCGGTACATGTATTGACAAAACAAGTGGAAGACGTTTCCGATGGTGTTATTACGCAGGGAACGATTAGAACTTGCCTTTCGATTGCAGTGTCATTATCTGTTGGATTGGCGATGCTGCGTATTTTAACGGGTATTCCGATTATGTATTTTTTAGTTCCCGGTTATGCAATTTCCCTAGGTTTGTCTTTCTTCGTTCCATCTATTTTTACGGGCATTGCTTTTGACTCCGGCGGGGTGGCTTCGGGACCGATGACAGCAACATTCTTGTTGCCGATGGCAATCGGGGCATGTACAGCGGTGGGCGGAAACCTTATGACAGATGCATTTGGTATGGTAGCGATGGTGGCCATGACGCCGTTGATTATAATTCAAATACTCGGCTATATTGGCAGCGTAAAAGAAAAAGCGAAAAGACGCTATATCGAAGACCAGTTGCAAAACTTGGAAGAAGCAATTATTTATTTTGACTAAAAGGAGGTGCAGTGATTGTGAAAAATTTAGAGATCGAGCCGTTGAAGATGATTATTTCTATTTTGGATCGAGGTCAAGGAGTTTCCTTATACAAATTATTTAATCAGCAAAATGTGCGACAACATTTTGTGTTGCGGGGAGTAGGAACTGCAACCTCGGAAATCATGAGTTTATTGGGTTTAGATGGCATTGAGAAGGATATTATTTTCAGTATCGGAAAAGCAACCATTGTGAATCAGGTACTGCACGATTTAAATAATGAATTACGTAGTTCAATTACGGCAAAAGGGATTGCGTTTGATATGCCTTTGACGGGCATGAGCAATCTTGCGGCTTTGGCAATGTTGGCGCAAGTAAAGAAGATACCCGGAAGGGAGGATGGAAAGATGGATGAAGCAGAATATGCGATGATCATGGTTTCTATGAATCATGGATTTACAGAAGAGGTAATGGCGACGGCCAGAACGGCGGGCGCAAGAGGTGGCACGGTTCTTCATGCCAGATGGGCGGGAGCCGAGAGCGTAGAGCAATTCTATGGTATTACGCTGCAAGAAGAAAAAGAAATTTTGTTAATTGTGGCGAATAAAGAAATGAGAGACGGAATCATGGAAGCAATTAATCTAAACCACGGCTTGAAAACAGAAGCCAAGGCGGTTATATCTTCTTTCGCAATTGAAAATATGGTACGGTTAGGATAAAAAAGCGAACGCCATCTGCCTAGGCAGATGGCGTTATTTTATGCAGGGTATGCAGGGAATAGAGCTTGACAGTATCGGAAATACTTATCTTGCAAAAGGAGTTGATGGCGTGTATTTTTTGTTTGATAATGGAGAATATCAATTGGAAGAACATCTTCAGCCAAAAGAGATTGTGGGAAAAGAATTCATTGCTGTCTATACGTATGAGGATTTTGCGGCAGAGGCGGAGCGTTGGGGGTTATCATTGGCCGGACTGAAGGAGGCTTGCAAGTTTGGATTTTCCAAAACAGATGCTTATGAGGAGTATACTTGTATCAGCTTAAAGCTGATGGACTTTAGCGATATTATGTTGCAAGATAGAAATGTCATCATCTATCTGGAAAAAGAACGAGCCTTTTTCTTTACATCTCACAAAGAAAAAGTCATACAAATGCTTGCAGATAGTGCAAAATTTTGGAGAGACAAAATCTCGTTGAAAAGAGCGATTCACTTATTTCTTGAGGCGCAAATCAAGGAGGATGAGTATATATTTGATTGTTTGGAAAAAGAGATTATGGAATTGGAGCAAGCATTGATTACGTTTCGAAAACGAAATTGTGTTTCCGAGATTATTAGTTTGAGGAAACGACTGATGATTTTAAAGCGTTTTTACGAACAACTTCTAAATACATTGGATATATTGGAGGAGAATGAAAATGAGATATTTGACCGTAAAACGCTGCGGGCACTCAAAATTTTTTCGAGACGTATAGAAAGGCGCTTTCAGGGGGTCTTGAATTTGCGGGATTCGGTAACACAGGTGCGGGAATCCTATGAGGCAGAGGTGGACATTGATTTAAACACAACGATGAAACTGTTCACGGTAGTGGCAACCATTTTCTTGCCGTTGACGCTGATTGTTGGCTGGTATGGTATGAACTTTGAAATGCCTGAGTATGGATGGAAGTATGGATACGGGATGGTAATTTTAATTTCGTTTATCCTTATTTTGGTGGGAATCGTTATATTTAAAAAGAAAAATTGGTTTTAAAAATTGATGAAAAGGAATTGACAAGAGAAAACAAAATGATATAATCAAAGAATAGAAAACGTTGATGAGGACAGTAGTTCTTTCCAAGCGGACAGAGAGAGGCATCAGAAGGGATTTCTGAGTGAAAATGCCTTGCGCGAGGGTTGAAACGAAAACCACCTCTGAGTGGCTCTAATAAAGCTCGGTGACTCCGTTATAGTTAAAAAATGAGTGGTTTTATGAACAATAAGGGTGGAACCGCGGGAGAATACTCTCGTCCCTTTCCGAATCAGGAAAGTGGCGAGTTTTTTTATTGGCGCTCGCTTTCCGAGGCCATTTTGAAAAGGAGAGAAGAAAATGAAAATTACATTGAAAGACGGTGTAGTAAAAGAATTCGACAGCGCTATGTCCGTGTTGGATATTGCGAAAGCGATTAGCGAGGGTTTGGCGAGAAATGCATGTGCAGGTATCGTTGATGGTGAGGTAAAGGACTTGCGTCACATTGTGGACAAGGATGCTGAGGTTAGTATTTGCACTTTTGAGAGCGAAGAGGGTATGGCGGCATTCCGCCACACATCCGCTCATATCATGTCTCAGGCAGTGAAGCGATTGTATCCGGAAACAAAACTGGCAATTGGACCCTCTATTGCCGATGGTTTCTACTATGATTTTGATCGTGAAAAAGCATTTACACCGGAAGAGCTGGAAGAAATCGAAAAAGAAATGAAGAAAATTGTTAAAGAGGATTTGCAGATTGAGCGTTTTGAATTGCCGCGCACAGAAGCGATTCGATTTATGGAAGACAAAGATGAACCGTATAAAGTCGAATTGATTCAAGATTTGCCCGAAGATGCAATTATTTCCTTTTATCAGCAGGGTGAATTTGTTGACCTTTGTGCAGGCCCTCACCTGATGAGCACAAAGTATGTGAAGGCTGCCAAATTGATGTCTGTTGCTGGTGCATACTGGAGAGGCAGCGAAAAAAACAAAATGCTTTCACGTATTTATGGAACGAGCTATCCGAAGGCGTCGGAATTGGAAGCGTATTTGACGTTGCTTGAGGAGGCTAAGAAGCGCGACCATAGAAAATTGGGCAAGGAGCTGAAACTATTCGCAATGTTGGACGAAGGTCCGGGTTTCCCATTTTTCTTGCCAAAGGGTATGGTTTTGAAAAACATATTGCTTGATTATTGGAGAGAAATTCATAAGGCGGCGGGTTATGTTGAAATATCTTCGCCAATCATTTTGAATCGTCAGCTTTGGGAGAGGAGCGGTCATTGGGATCACTACAAAGACAATATGTATGCGACAACGATTGATGAGATGGATTATTCGATCAAACCGATGAACTGTCCAGGTGGTATGCTTGTTTATAAGCAGGATATGCATTCGTATAGAGATTTACCAATTCGCATGGCAGAAATCGGATTGGTACACAGGCATGAAAAATCTGGTGCACTTCACGGTTTGATGCGTGTTCGTTGTTTTAATCAAGATGATGCACATATTTTCATGACAGAAGAACAAATCAAAGACGAGATCAGCGGCGTTATTCGATTGATTGACAGCGTTTATTCCCTATTTGGTTTCAAATACCATATCGAATTATCCACAAGACCTGAGGACAGCATGGGTTCCGATGAGGCATGGGAGATTGCTACGAATGGGTTGCGTGATGCGTTGGATGAAAATGAAATCGACTATGTTGTAAACGAAGGTGATGGTGCATTCTACGGCCCTAAAATTGATTTTCATTTACAGGATTCCATTGGACGGACATGGCAGTGCGGAACGATTCAGTTGGATATGCAGATGCCTGAGCGTTTCGATTTGGAATATACGGCGGCGGATGGCAGCAAAAAGCGTCCGATTATGATTCACCGTGTGGCATTTGGTTCGATTGAACGTTTTATTGGTATCTTAATTGAACATTTTGCGGGACAGTTCCCAACATGGCTGGCACCGGTTCAGGTGAAAGTATTGCCGATTTCTGAAAAATTCTCTGATTATGCAAAACAGGTTTCCGATACATTAAATGATGCAGATATTCGTGTCGAAACGGATTATCGTGCAGAAAAAATTGGATATAAGATTCGTGAAGCCAGAAACGAGAGAACACCGTATATTATCGTTGTTGGCGAGAAAGATATAGAAGCGAGCAAGGTATCCTTACGCTCCAGAACAAACGGAGATGAAGGCCAGCAAGATTTGGCAGATGTGATTGCAAGATTGAAAGAGGAAACGATAGCGAGAGAGAACAATTAAAATGAATATCTTGAAAAGAGAGTATCCTTCAATACTCTCTTTTTTGCTATGATGAATTCCAGAAAATACGAGGTTTTTATGATTGAACCGATGGGGCGGAGAATTGGGTATGTGCATAGTTGCTGCCAGGAAAACGACATAATTCAGCTTAGATGAGGAAGGATATTACATTTTTTGCTTTTGACGATTGTTTTTATCATCAAATCCGAAAAATATTTTGAAAATGGTTGACTTTTTGTTGGCAAAATGCTATACTTCCTTAGTAAAACAAAGAAGAAGATCCGCTTCTCACCTTATAACGTTGGAGTTGATAAGGTTAATACAGTGAAATGAAACAGGGAGATAACTCTGTTTTTCTGTGTGCGGCGGGATTCTTCCGGCGCTTTTTTGTTTGAAAAGCGTTTTTGCGAAACGGAATATAGTGGATATTATTTTTAGGAGGTGCTTTGCTATTACTGATTTAATGATTAACGAAGAAATCAGAGACAAAGAAGTGAGATTAATTGACGAGAATGGGGAACAGTTAGGGATTGTTGCAGGGAAAGATGCGCAGCAGATGGCTGATGATAAGAAATTAGATTTAGTTAAAATTTCACCTACTGCGAAACCACCTGTTTGCCGTATTATGGATTACGGGAAATACAGATTCGATCAGGCGAAGAAAGAAAAAGAAGCCCGAAAGAAGCAAAAAACCGTTGATGTGAAAGAACTTCGTTTGTCCCCTAGCATTGATACCCACGATGTTCAAGTGAAGGTTAAAAAAGCAAAAGAGTTTTTAAAAAATGGAGACAAAGTAAAGGTAAGCATTCGCTTTCGTGGACGTGAAATCGGACACTCGAGAGCCGGATTAACAATTTTGACAGATTTTGCGAAAGAAGTCGAAGAACTCGGCGTAATCGATAAACCTGCAAAGATGGAAGGCAGAAGCTTAGTTATGTTCTTAGCTCCAAAAAGCTGATTTCGCAAGCAGGAAGAACAAGAGAAATAGGACGGGGAAAATCCCTACTACCAATTACCAGGAGGATAAAGTTATGCCAAAGTTAAAAACAAAAAAAGCAGCAGCAAAGAGATTTAAAATCACTGGCACCGGTCAGTTGAAAAGACAGAAATCCAATACACAGCATATTCTTGGCAAAAAGTCCAGAAAGAGAAAAAGAAACTTGAGACATGCTACCACAGTTGACAAAACTGTATTAAACAGCATTAAAAAGAAACTGTTACCTTACGCATAATTTCAATTTTTTAGGAGGACTTTAATCATGGCAAGAGTAAAAGGCGCGCTAAACGCGAGAAAAAAACATAAAAAGGTATTAAAACTGGCTAGAGGTTACCGTGGTGCCAGAAGTAAACAATATAGAGTTGCAAAACAGTCTGTAATGAAAGCAATGGCATTCGCTTTTGCAGGCAGAAAGCAGACAAAAAGAGAATACAGAAGCCTTTGGATTACAAGAATCAACGCTGCGGCAAGAATGAACGCGATTTCTTACAGCAAATTGATCCATGGTTTAAAGTTGGCTGATGTAAATATCAACAGAAAAATGCTTGCTGAATTGGCTGTTTCCGATTCTGCTGCATTTACGGCATTGGTTGACACAGCGAAAGCAAAGCTGTAAATATAAAAAAAGGCCCTAGTGGTCTTTTTTTATTGTTTAAATCGGATATTTGTGGGGCATTGTATGAAAAAACATTTTTATTGACTTTTTTGGGGTCGGTCATTACAATAGGTGTATTATATTGTATGTTTAAAAAAACAAAATGTGGTGAATGTCTTTTGGTCGTTGAGACAGAGAAGATATGATTTACTTAAGAGAAAGAAGGGCAAAATTATGGCATTGAATACAGCAAAATGTAATGAATGGGTGGAGAGAGATAAGAAGGTGATTGCTCCATGTCAGCATTTGTCATACTATCCATTGGCGATTACGGACGTTGAGGGTGATATGATTCAAGATGCGGACGGAAATCGTTATATTGATTTTCTCAGCAGCGCTTCGTCTTTAAATTTAGGCAGTCAATTTCCGTTGATTTCTAATGCGCTGAAGGAACAAATCGACCATTTTACACAGTACACAAATGCATATACGTATAACCCAAAAGCGGTTGAGTATGCGGAGCGATTGGTCAGCGTATATCCGGGCGGGGTACAGGCGAAGGTTTGTTTTGGCAACAGCGGTTCTGATGCCAATGATGCAGCGGTAAAATTCGCAAGAGCCTACACAGGTCGAAGCAAAATTATTACCTTTATCAATGGTTACCACGGAAATACATATGGTGCGGCTTCCATGACAACGGTGACTACGAGAATGCGTTCTATGATGGGGCCGTTTTTGCCGGAAATTTATCCATTTCCGTTTTTTGGCGAAGAGGTGGATGATGCAACATGCGAAGCAGAATGTGTGAGAGAAATTGAGCGTGCCTTTGCGAGCTATTTGCCAGCGGAAGAGGTGGCGGCAGTGATTATTGAGCCAATCCAAGGCGATGCAGGACTCATTGCGGCACATAAAATCTTCATGAAAAAACTGCATGAACTTTGCCGGAAGTATGGCATTTTATTCTTTGCGGAAGAAGTGCAGCAAGCGTTTTTCAGAACAGGAAAGTGGTTTTCTATTGAACATTATGGCATCATACCAGATGGTATTATTTTAGGGAAGTCTGTTGGGGCAAGCGTTACGCTTGGCGTGTTTATGGCGCGTGAAGAAATCATGAATTCATTACCGGCACCGGCGCATTTATTTACGCTGGGCGGAAATGCGTTAGCCTGTGCGGCGGGCGTTGCGGCGTTTGATTATTTAAAGGGTGACGAATTCCAGANAATTCTTGTAGATAATACACAGCTTATGCAGACTTGCATGGATGCGCTAAGAGAGAAGTTTCCGGATACGGTGACACAAGAGAAGGGCATTGGTATGTCCAGAGGCTTGGCGCTTACTATGCGTGATCCGATAACAATGGAAAATATTCCCGATGCTACCGGGACATATAAGGTGTTGTACCGTTGTTATGAAAAAGGATTGATTGTAATTTCTCTTGCTGATAATGTGTTGAGAATTCAACCTCCGTTGAACATAACGGCGAAGAATTTGCAACGGGGATTTGAAATCATTGCAGAGTCCATTCAGGATTATTTGAATGGGGATATTCCTGACGATGTTATGCAGTTTAGAAACGGCTGGTAAGAGAGAAAGGGAAACAAAACAAAAGCAGTATTCTTGTGAAAAGAATACTGCTTTTTTATATGCAAATTATGCCGTGATGGAGTTTGGCAGTTGAGAAAACGTTTGGGATTGCATCATGCTATTTTTTGTTTCTGCACGAAATCAAATCCAAATTTTTCTTGTCGTGAGTGCAGATGAATCAGCAACGGCAACGAACAGAAGGGGACCTGAGGGGTGCATCTATGTTAATACGCTTAGCAAACATGGATAAGCACTTCATTTGCAGAAAAGACAAAACCTGTTTTCTCACTTGTATCTGAATATTTCGTTTTTAGGCGATATTTAAACATCTGTTTTTTCTTGTTATTTTGCGAGGCGAACTACCAAGATTATTCGTCTGCTGTGTGATAACCCACTTTAACATCTGGCAAGATTTCTTTTAATGCTTCGAAGAAGTTACCGAGCTCACCGTCTATGACAGAGAGTTTTTTCTGCGTTCCT
>JGI994J12354_10000369_pt1 | contig 44479 bp, 21 predicted proteins | sample IntmicLarv3ML3BL_FD_12354 | JGI IMG/M metagenome (IMG submission 12354) | reverse complement strand
GTCGGCAGACCCGACGGATGAACCCACAGCGTCACCGTCGGCAGACCCGACAGATGAACCCACAGCGTCACCGTCGGCAGACCCGACAGATGAACCCACAGCGTCACCGTCGGCAGACCCGACAGATGAACCCACAGCGTCACCGACACCTGACCCGTTAGCAACAGCTAATCCAACGCCAGAACCGACATATGAATCGGAGACAAACTCGCCGACAAGAGTGCCTGAGCGCACACCGAGACCGACATCATCGGCGACCGACCGACCGACACCACAGCCTACGACAGAACCGACAATACCGACGACACCGCCGCAGATTCAGTCGTATACACCGCCGACAAGACCGCAGTGGCAGGAGCAGGCTCTGACTATAATTACAGAAGATATACCGCCCTTGGCAAACATAGAGATTCCGATTGAATGGGAAGAAGAGTGGAAATTCCCGATTGAAGAAGAATTGTTGCCGCTTTCGACAGTCGAATTTGAAGAACCGGAAGAAGTATTGCTTGAGGCGGAATCTGTTCCCAAGGGCAATCCCAAAACGGGAAGATTTGAAAAAAATAGCGCAATTTTCATGATGCTGTTATCAAGTGCGTTTCTTCTGTTGGCAATTGTGTTGCCGAAAAAGAGAAAACAATATAACAAATAATTATTAAGTTCTAAAAAGACATAAGAATAAGGAACAGGGGACAATTCTGTGCAAGGAATCGTCCCCTGTTCCTTTGCAAGGATAGCCTATATTTATCAATATGAAAAGTATTACTTGCAAAAATCCCGATTTTATTATAATCTTATTAAGTAGGTAAGCGGCAGATCACAGTCGGTAAATAGACAATTGTCAAATTTTCTGTCATTCAGCGCTTGACGCGGAATCTTGCTGAGGAATGCGAGATTGCAGGTCAAAGCCCGCAATGACAGGTTGACAGGGAAAGATTGCAATGCAATTTTATGGAATTTTACTGAGTTTCACGAGTGCCTAAATCAGTAATTAGGCGAATGCGAAACAGAAACTTGATGGCTTATTAAAATATTTTAACGCTGAAAGTATTGTCGAATTATCTCCGATTCCCAAAATTTATCCACAATACTACTCACTCCACGACGTCATTAAGTTTGTAACGAAATTACCTTTTGCTGTTTATAAAATGCGGGCTTCAACGAATTTTATAAACAGCTGATTCCAATTTCGTTACAAGTCTATTGCGGGTCAAGCCCGTAATGACGGGAGTTAAAGAGTTTCGTAATTGCCTAAAATAAGTAATTTTAAGGAGACATTATGGAAAAAGATAAACAAAAACAAAAACCCTATAACATTGGCGGTCAGGCTGTCATGGAAGGCGTAATGATGAGAGGGAAAGATGTTTATTCCTTAGCCGTACGAAATCCGAAAACAGGCATTCAAACAGTTGTACGAGGCGTTGGCAAAAAAACGCCGAAGTTCTTTAAACTGCCGATAGTTCGGGGTGTATATGCGTTCATACAATCGCTCACATCAGGAATTAAAGTGATTTACGATTCGGCGGAAATGTCGGGACTCACCGACTTAGAAGAGGAAGAACCGTCGAAATTTGACAAATGGCTTGAAAGAAAATTCGGTGACAAGCTCGCGAGCTTCATGATGACGATTAGCGTGATAATTGCTCTTGTTGCCGGGGTTTTATTATTTATGGCGCTTCCCACGTTTCTCGCGGGATTGTTAAGAAAAGCCATTGGTCAAGATTGGATTACATCAATAGCGGAGGGCGTCGTAAGAATTGTTATTTTTTTATTATATTTAATTTTGGTTTCAAAAACAAAAGAAATCAAACGAGTTTTCGGCTATCACGGCGCAGAACACAAAACTATAAACTGCTATGAAAACAATGGGGAACTAACCGTTGAAAGCGTTAAAGCACACAGCCGACTTCACAAACGCTGCGGCACAAGCTTTTTGTTGATTGTTATGCTTGTGAGCATGATATTTTTCTTTTTTGTTCCGATTGATGATGGTTGGATGAGAGTTTTGTCGAGAATCGTCTTTCTTCCCGTAGTTGCGGGGTTGAGCTATGAAATAATCAGATGGGCGGGTTCAAACGACAATGCTTTTGTCAGAGCTGTCAGCTATCCCGGAATTTGCTTACAAAAAATCACGACAAACGAACCCGACGACGAGATGATAGAGGTTGCGATTACAGCAGTTAAGCTGGTTTTGGAGGCGGAAAATGCAACAACTACAACTCAATCGTCGTGAAGCAACACTGTTCGGCTGTGATTATTTGAAAACTCGAGGAATTGAATCATATCAAACCGACTCGGCAGTTTTGCTGGCGCATTCCAGTGGATTGGATAAAATTCACATTATAACTGATTCTGAAAAAATTGTTTCGAGTGAGGATTTTGAAAGATTTACGGCTTTATTGAAAAAACGTGCCGAAAACGCACCGTTGGCTTATTTGACGGGTGAACGAGAGTTTTATTCTCTGTTGTTTAAAGTTGAAAAACACGTTCTAATCCCGCGACCCGACACAGAAATTTTGGTTGAAGCTGTACTAAATAAAATTCCGAAAAACGAAAGAGATTGTGAAATTCTTGAAATCGGTACAGGCTCGGGGTGCATAAGTGTAGCAATAGCGAAAAATTGTGAAAATGCCATAATAACGGCGACGGATATTAGCCTTGATGCGCTTGAAATCGCAAGGAAAAACGCAGAAATTAACAGTGTCATCGACAGAGTGAAATTTATTTTAAGTGATTTATATAAGGAAATTAACGAAGAGAAATTTGATATAATCGTTTCTAATCCGCCGTATATACCGAGCGGTGAAATAGATGAATTAGACGAAGACATAAGGCTTTACGAACCGAAAAACGCGCTCGACGGCGGTTTAGACGGGCTTGATTTTTACAGAAAGCTTATAGCTGAGGGAAAACAACTGTTGAAGCTAAGTGGAATCTTCTTTTTTGAAATTGGGTATAATCAAGCAAGGAGCGTTTCGAAAATATTAGAAGAAAACGAATTTGAAAATGTGACTGTCATGAAGGATTATGCAGGGCATGACAGAGTGATAACCGCGAATAAAAGAGAACTTCACAGGAGGAAAGAATGTTCAACAAATTAAAAGAACTTGAAATAAAATTTGAAGATTTGTCGTTAAAAATCAGTGATCCGGAAGTGATTTCAAGGCAGTCGGAATGGCGCGAGCTGATGAAAGAACAAAGTGCGCTAACACCTGTAATTGAAAAATTTCGTGAATTTAATGTTGTGACTGAAGCGGTTGCCGAGGGCAGAATGCTTCTTGAAGAAACTAATGACGATGAATTTAAACAGCTTGTGAAGGAAGAATTTCAAGAAAATAAAGAGCGGCTTGAAGAAATAAAGAATGAACTTAAAATATTATTGCTTCCGAAAGATCCAAACGATGAAAAAAACGTCATTGTTGAAATAAGAGGAGGTGCGGGCGGCGACGAAGCTGCATTGTTCGCTAATGATTTGTTCAGAATGTATTATCGTTATGCAGAACGCAGACGTTGGAAAACCGAGGTAATGAGCGCGAACGAGAACGATTTGGGCGGATTTAAGGAAATAATATTTTCAATAAACGGTGGCGGAGCATATTCTCGCCTTAAGTTTGAAAGCGGTGTTCACAGGGTTCAACGAATCCCCGTGACAGAGTCCAACGGGCGAATTCACACATCAACGGTGACAGTTGCAGTTATGCCGGAAGCGGAAGAACTTGACGTTGAGCTTGACCTTAATGAAGTGAGAATAGATGTTTTTCGTTCGTCGGGAAACGGTGGGCAGAGTGTCAATACCACCGACTCGGCGGTTCGCGTAACACATTTGCCTACGGGAATCGTAATTTCCTGCCAGGACGAGAAATCACAGCTTAAAAATAAAGACAAAGCATTGAAAATATTGAGAGCCAAGCTTTACGATCTGGAAACGGAAAAGCGACAGGCTGCTGAGAGAGAAACAAGAAGAAGTCAGGTTGGAACAGGCAACCGAAATGAACGAATAAGAACATATAACTTTCCGCAAGGGCGCGTTACCGACCACAGAATAAACCTTACGCTTTACAGGCTTGATTCGTTCCTTGACGGCGACATTGTCGAAATAACAGACGCGCTAATTACGACAAATCAAGCAGAATTACTTAAAGGCGAAGGCACGGTGGATTGACAAATAGTGAATAATATTCAAGGAAGGTGAACAAAATGAACAATTATGTTTTTATTACCGATTCTACGACGGATCTTCCTCCGGAATTGGCAAAAGAAATGGAAATTAAAATTATACCGCTGTATTTTGTTGTGGACAACAAGGACTATGTCAATTATCTTGACAATTCCGAATTGTCGCCCAAAGAATTTTATAACGCCATGCGCGAGGGGAAGAAAACTTCGACATCTCAGATTACTACATATCGGTTTGTTGATGAATTTGAACCGTTTGTCGCAGAAGGAAAAGATGTGTTATATCTTGCTCTTTCAAGCGGCTTAAGCGGCACATATGAGCAAGCACTTGCCGCGGCGGATGTACTTATGGAAAAATATCCGGGTAGAAAAATTGTTATTGCAGATTCGGTCGGCGCGTCAATGGGTGAGGGACTAATCGCCTATCTTACGGCAGAACAGGTTAATAACGGGCTGTCGTTGGAAGAAGCGGTGAGCTTTGTTAATGAAATTAAATATAAGGTTTGCCATTGGTTCACGGTCGCCGATTTGGTATATTTAAAACGCTCGGGAAGAGTTTCCGCCGCCGCCGCTGCGTTTGGGAACATTTTGAACATAAAACCCGTGCTGCATGTTGATAATGAAGGAAAATTGATTCCCGTAATGAAAGCGCGGGGAAGAAATAAAGCGATTGAAGCACTTGTGGACGCTATAGGAAGAATGGCGGTTAAGCCCGAAGAACAGGTAATATTTTTGAGCCACGGAGATGCATTTGAGGACATTACGGCTGTCGCGGAAATGATAAAGACAAGATTTAACCCCAAACGCATTGTAATAAGTAACATAGGACCTGTTATCGGATCACATTCGGGACCGGGCACGCTGGCTTTATTTTTCTTAGGAGAAAAAAGACATTAATTATGAAGAACAATGAAAACAAATCTAAACGCACAATAGTCTTTATTAAAACTATGATAACGACGCTGACTGTTTTGACGTTGTTTTTTGTTATGGGAAAGTTTGTTTTGAAGAGCATTCCCGAAGGAATCCCTTTTTTCGCTTCGCTTTTTAATTCACCGAAGCTGCCGAATGGTTTTCCGGAAAGTGCATATTCCCTGCCCGAAAGTCACGATGACGACTTGTCGATTGGTGGAGGGTTGAAAGCACCCGAAGGTTTCGGAGAAGAAGACAGAAAAGAGCTTTTCTACACGGTTCTTATCGTGGGATTAGACGGTGGCGTAAACACCGACACAATCATGGTCGCTTCCTATGATGGGGTAAATCATGAAGCTAATGTCGTTGGCATTCAACGTGACAGCAAGGTGAATGTCAAAAGAAATAATAAAAAAATCAATTCGGCATATGCGGCAGGAACGCTTAACGGCGGAGGGATGGACGGCGGCATAGACCAGCTCAGACGTGAAATTAAAACAATAATCGGATTTATTCCCGAGTTTTATGTTATTGTTGACATGGACGCAGTGACGAAAATAGTTGACGCGGTCGGAGGTGTCGATGTTTATGTGCAATTTGACATGGATTACGATGATCCTGACCAAAATCTGCACATTCACATCCCGATCGGCAATCAACATTTGGATGGAGCGGATGCGTTGCGTTTTGCGCGTTATAGAAAGGGAAACAACTCCAAATATACGATTAATGATGACGAGCGCATAAAAAACCAACAGCAAGTAATTTCATCGGTGACAGGAAGAATCATGGAAGCCGAAAACATTAGAAAACTATCGGAATTTCTTGATATTTTTGAAACTAATGTATATACAAACATGAAAATGCAAGACATGGTGTGGTTTGCCGACCAGATTAATAAAATTAAGGATACAGATGCGCTTTCAATGAATCAGCTTCCAATCGCACGGTCGGGTTGGCCCGATAATTCTTATGAATATTTGGATGAACCTGCCATTGTCGAACTTTTAAATGAAACGATTAATCCTTATAAAATGGATATTAAAGCTGAGGATTTAGATATTATTGACTATTAGGGAGGCTGCGATGAAAAAGTTGTTTTTATCTTCGTCTTTTAAAGATGTCGCAGAATTGTTTTTAGAATTTGCCAAAGATGTCGAAGGAAAAACTGTAACTTTTATTCCGACCGCAAGCGTTGTTGAAAAGGTTAAGTTTTTCGTAAATTCAGGTAAGAAGGCTCTTTTGAAAATGGGGTTGATTGTTGATGAGTTGGAAATTTCAATGGCGTCAAACGACGAAATTAAACAAAAACTTGAGCAGAATGAATTCATATATATTACAGGCGGAAACACTTTCTATTTGCTTCAAGAATTGAGGAAAAGCGGTGCGGATAAAATTATTGAAGAACAGATTTCTTCCGGTAAAATATATATCGGGGAATCGGCGGGGTCAATAGTCACTGCCCCGGATATTGAGTTTGCTAAAGCAATGGACAGCATTAAAAAAGCGCCGGAATTGACAAGTTTAGACGGTTTGGGAATTGTGGATTTTTACCCTGTACCGCATCATACAAATGCTCCGTTTAAAAAGGTGGTTGAAAAAATTATAACCGATTATGGTTCGATTTTACAGCTGCGTCCTATCAACAACAAACAGGCAATTTTAATCGAAAATAATGAAGTAAAGATTGTTGGAAAAACGATGAAAGAAGGTAACTAAATGGGCAGAAAATTAATTACATATACAGGTGATTTTTTTCTGTGTATGTTGCTTGCACCCGTTGGAATATTGAAAATAGCGCACCGCCAAATGCAGAACAAGAAAAATTTAATCAGGGGCGGGGAGAAACTGTTAGTTGCTTCGGGAATTGCCATGATTATTTTTGTCATTTTGATAGTTGATCCGGAAATGCTGACAAACCCGTTTACATATATGTATGGTAGCGCAGGAATACTAGGCATTGTCTTTGGAATTGTTTTGATTTTACAAGGGGTGAAATATAATAAATATAAATCGGCGATAACAAGTCACAATTTGCGGAAAATAAGGGAAATTTCCGGGATGATTAAATTGCCGGAGGAAAAAGTAATTAAAGATGTTTTGAAAATGATTGAATATGAATTTTTTTCCGAACTCAAATATGATTCAAAAGCAAAAACGCTGTGTCTGAATAATGAAGCAATGGCGCAAATAGAAAGTAAAACAATTCTGTGTCATTCCTGTGGTGCATCGGTAACTATAATTCGAGGTGAGCGGAACAGGTGTGAATATTGCGGTTCGGCGTTGAATTATTAGAGCGTATTCGCATTAATGAGTCGCGTGGATTTGTGAAACTGATTTTTTGTGATTCGAGGAACGTAGCCGTAGGAGTTTGCGCATCAGGGAAACATGGATGATTGGCTGATTGTTTAAAAGATGGAAGATGTCGTTGTTGGGACAAGCATTCCTTATGACTACGAAAATTTCAAATTTTAACAATTTGAGGGTAATTGGATGGTTGCAATTTTTTTATTGGTTCCGTTGTTTCTAATAAGATATGGTTTGTTAGCTTTGATAAATAAAAGAGCTTTGCCGAAAGCTGCATTTTTTCCGCCGAGGAAAGGTGTTGAAAATGTGTTTTATTGGGTTTATCAGATGTCAACCGTTTCGATTATAATATACATGCTTTTTCTGGAAATCGAAACGGAATTTCTCGGATTTTACGCCGGGATTGTTGTTTATTCATTGGGAATTTTGCTTTTCGCAATTTCAACGGTTAATTTCTCAAACCCAAAGGGGCAAGACATAAAGCAAAACGGGTTATATCGTTTTTCAAGAAATCCAATGTATGTGTCCTATTTTATCTATTTTTTAGGATGCGTGATTTTAACAAGGTCATTGATTTTGTTTTTGATGCTGTGTTGTTTCCAAGTTTCGGCGCATTGGATTATTTTAGCAGAGGAACGATGGTTCAAGGAAAAATTCGAGGAACAATATTTGCTTTACAAGAAAAAAGTTCGGCGATATTTATAAGGGGCGATTTCTAAATGGATAATTTTGTAAATGCGGCAATGAGTGCGATGTTTTTAACGGCACTATTTCTAATAATCATAAAACTTTTAACAGATTTGAAATTAACAAAAGTCACCTCGGCTTTTGCGCGAGTTTCTCTGACAACCGTAATCACCGGGATAATTTTCCTGTGCGGATGTGTAATTACACGCAATTTATTTTACGGAAGCACCGACATTCTCGATGCAGATAAAATTTTCGGGGCTAAAAACGCAGTTGAAATACCGTTTTATTCAAACGCAATAAGATTTATCGGAAAAATTTCGGGAACACATGAATATTTAATTGCTTTTATTTTGAGCTTCGCGTTGGTTTTATTTATCGTTTGGCAAGCATATCGGGTAATAGCTCAAGAACACGGTGACGATTCGGCGGAAAATCTATTTCCGCTAATACTTACTTGCCCGGCATTTTGCTTATTATTTATACCCGCCGAAATACTGCTGTCTTTTGAAGGGATAATGCTTCTTGCGGCGATTCCTTTTTATATAATATTCCTGTTGTTCTTCGGGCACAAGCTTTCATATGCACTTAATCGGGTGTTTTTGGCGGTAAATTTGGTGATAAACTCAATAATAATTTATGGGGTTATCAGCGGCGAAGGTTTCGACAGGCATGCATTGGATTGGCGGCTTTTATATCTGATTATACCCTATATAGTGGTTTTGTTATGCATCGCGCTTTACTCAAAATACAAGCATTTTAAATCAGGCAGGGTCTTGAACGACTATGCAATATACGCTATAATTTTCATCTCGTCGGTGTTGTTTAAATGGTTTATACTGCTGACGGGTGCCTGTTTCAAGGGCGGCGAGTTCTCAAGTATTATACATCAATTGTTTAACAACAGATTCGGGCAAGGCGGCGACACGCTTCGATATTTGTATTTTATAACTGAATATTTATTCGTTGAAGAGATTGTTTCAAGCATTTGCTTCGGTGTTGCTTGTTGTTTCCTTTACGCGACGGCAAAGATTGAATATAAAAAGGAAAGTGCAGTCGAGCTGCTTGCAATGGTTGTGGTGTTCCCGTGTGCAGTGATTTATATGGGTGCACTTCCTCAAAGCATGTTTCTTGCTTTTACAATTAGTTCAATCTATTTCGCACGAAAGAAAAACTTTATGCTTGCGTCGATTTTCGGAGGATTTTCGGCGATTGTAAACGTACAGGGCATTTTAATTTTGGTTTTCGTTATTTATGAATATTTCATCAGACGGCAGCGTTTAGAAAAATTTAAAGACATTTTATCGAATTTCAAAAAAGACATTTTATGGTTGTTGATTATTCCCTTGGGAATGGTTGTCCATTTACTTTTAAATGATAATTGGGGAGGAAGTGAGGCAACATCTGTTTTTCCTCAAACAGCGCTGGTATTTTTAGCCGTAATCGGCGTTTTTTATGCAATTAAATGTAATTTAAGAACGAGCTATGCTCTTTACGGCATTGCCTATGCGGGAATGATGTATTTTTCGGGACAAGCAATAAGCGGAATGATGTGTTGCATCCCATTGTTTTTCATTATTGCGGGCATTAAAAACAACTGGGCAAGGTTTGCCGTGATGTTCGGCTTGGGAATATTCAGCAGCGTTTATTTGATGTATTCTTTTTTTGGAAATATATAAAAACGCTATACATATAAAACCTCCCAACTGTAAATATTACAGTTGGGAGGTTTTTGCTTTGAATAAATTAAAAAACACATTAATAGCTTCAACAATCGGAGTAGTGGTAGGCTTTTTTAACGGCTTTTTCGGCTCAGGCGGCGGAACGATTGTCGTTCCTGCCATGGAAAAATTTATGAAAACAAGCACGCATAAGGCTCACGCAACCGCTGTTGCTGTGATTCTTCCGCTGTCGATAGTGTCGGCATTTGTTTATGTCAGAGGTGCAGATGTTGATTGGGTTGCGACCATTATAATCTCGCTCGGCGGAATGGCAGGCGGATTTATTGGTGCTCGGTTGCTCAAAAAAACACCGCCTAAAATTCTGCACAAGCTTTTCGGTGCTTGCATGATTTTGGCGGGCGTGAGGATGATCTTTTGAAGATTATAATATATACCGTAATAGGCGTACTTTCGGGCATTATTAGCGGAATGGGAATAGGAGGGGGTGCGATTCTTATTCCTGCATTAACGATTTTTCTGAAAATGAACCAGCAAACGGCACAAAACATAAATTTGATTTATTTTATTCCGACCGCCTCAATCGCGCTCATTACCCACGTTAAAAACAAAAGTGTTGAGAAAAAAGCTTTTTTGAAACTTGCATCGTTCGGGCTTTTGGGAGCTGTCGCAGGTGCAATGATTGCTCTGAAAATAGATTCGGAAGTGCTTAAAAAGCTTTTCGGCGGATTTTTATTAATCATGGGGTTTGTGGAATTGCGAAAAAAACAATAATGGAGATGGAGTCATGGATTTATTGCAATTTAAACAATTGAAAGAAGAGTATAAAAACGCCGACACTGACGCTAAAATTGACATTTACGCAAACGCGGAAAGAATCACTCAAACGCAATATAAGGAGTTGCTTTTACTCTTTCCGATAGAAGAGATAGACAGGCTTGAGGAAGCATTAGAAAACCTTAATAATTTATAATATTTAAATCGGACGATTCAATGTCTATTGTATATGGATTGATTGTGTCGTTGACCAACTCAACAATAGCGTCAGCGTCCAAAAATTCATACCAATAGCCGTCTCGGCTTGTTCCGTTTGTAGGCAAAGTGTTCATAGTCAACGCATCGGTTTCTTTGATTTTGTTGATTTGCTCGGCGAACCACATCATGTTTGTCATGCTTAAATCGCTGTAAACATATTCAGTGAAAATGTCTAAAAATTCAGACATTTTCCTAATGTTTTCGGGCATGAGAATCCTTTCGGCAACAGACGAAATGACCTGTTGCTGATTTTTTATGCGACCTGTGTCGCCGATTTCATAGTTGCCATAGTTTCCTTTTCTATAGCGAGAAAATTCCAGCGCCGCTTTTCCGTCTAAATGATTATTGCCGGCAGAAATGTTGATATGTAAGTTTTGAGCGGAATCGTCATAAACCATGTTGCCGCCGGCATAGACATCGACGCCGCCGACTGCGTCAATAATTTGCTTAAATGCTTTCATATCAACAAGAATGTGAAAATCGGGCGAAAAGCCGACAATCTTTTTAATCTCACCTTTAAGCTGTTCAATGCCGCCTTCTCTGCCGCCGCCTTTTTGCGTTCCTACAGCATAAACTGAATTAATTTTTTTCGGAGACCAAGAGACATTTACCTTGCTGTCACGCTGCACTGATATAAGATTTGCTTCTTTATTAACACCATCGTAGGAAGCGAGAATGATGGTGTCTGTGTTAGAACCGCCGTCGTCAAGACCGACTATCAGAAACGTGAAAAACAATTCTTTTCTGTCCTCATCGGCAAAAACTCTCGGAGCATTAAGTTTTTCGCCGTTAGCCGAGAAGCTGTTGTTTGACAGAGAGTCGTTGGAAAAATCGTTGTCGTTGGTTTCGAGAGTGTAAACCATAACAGGAATTTCGGGAGGCGTGAGAAGCGAGCCGAAAAATGGAATTTCTTCGGGAACGTTCGCCAAAACAAGCCAACCCGCAGTAAAAAACATAGTCAGAATGCTTAGCGTGACGGCTAACGCTTTCGTGAAAATGAAAGCGCGGCTTGATTTTATTTTAACGTTTTTGTTTTCGTTATCCATTTGCTTCTCCATCCAAAAAATACCAAATTATCGCCGCGAATAGTTCGATGAGCTTGTGTAAGCATAATTTTGTCTCAAAAGATCGCTGCCTTTGCCTGCTGTCATAAATTCTATATACCTTCCGGTTCCGAGAGCGACGCAGGAAACCGCTTGGTCGGCGATTATGGCGTTTATGCCGGTCTTTTGCTTAATAAGCCTGTCCAAGCCGTAAAGAAGACTGCTTCCGCCTGTCATGACAATGCCTCTGTCGCTGATGTCGCTTGCAAGTTCGGGCGGCGTTTTCTCGAGAACCATATGAACAGCATCGATAATGCTTTCAACAGGCTCTTTCAATGCTTCCATCATTTCATAGGACGTTACGGAAATTGTTCTCGGAAGACCCGTGACGAGGTTTCTTCCTCGCGCATCCATCGAAATCGGGACCGTCCGTTCGAAAGCTGTTCCGATGTTTACTTTCAAATCCTCGGCAGTTCGTTCGCCAATCAAAGTGCTGTGTTTTTTTCGCATGTATCTTACGATGGCATCGTCAAAATTGTCGCCTGCGACTTTCAGAGAAGTGCTTACAACGCAACCGCCCAGCGATATTACGGCGACATCAGTTGTTCCGCCGCCAATGTCGACAATCATGCTTCCGCAAGCGCGTGAAATGTCAATTCCCGCGCCGATTGCCGCCGCGATGGGTTCTTCGATGACGAAAACCTGTCTTGCGCCTGCTTGTCTTGTCGCGTCTTCAACGGCGCGGCGTTCAACCTCGGTTACGGCAGAAGGAACGCACACGGCGATTCTCGGCTTGCGCGCGAAACGCTTGCCCATCGCTTTTTTAATAAAATATTTCAACATTTTCTCGGTTATTTCATAATCGGAAATAACGCCTTCTTTAAGAGGACGCAGCGCGATGATGTTTCCGGGCGTTCTGCCAATCATTCGCCGCGCCTCTTCGCCGACGGCCTTAATCGTGTTTGTTGTTTTTTCTATCGCCACGACACTCGGTTCTTGAATGACAATTCCTTGCCCTTTTATGTAGACAATAACCGTGGCGGTTCCCAAATCTATTCCAATATCCGCACTAAACATAGTGACACTCCTTAATTTTCCACAGGACTATTCCAATACGAATATATTATACCTAAATTTCAAAAAAATACAATGCCTTTTTGGTTAATAATGATTATTTGTAATTTTCGACAAATTCCCAGGCGGCTTCGGCGAGCTTCAACGCCGTTCCATCGACATCATAATCGTTGATATATCTGACATCTTCGCAAATGTCTTTGACCTCAATATCAAACAATGTTGCAAGAAAAACGCAGGCAGTCAAATATCCGCCGTTTGAATTCGGGTGATAGTCGTTCGGTTCATAAAGCGAAAGATCGGGAAACTTGTCATAAACATATACCCATGCGTCGCCGGCGTTTACCAGAACAGCGTCGTTTTCGGAGGCTGCTTTTATATATGCTGCTGTGTAATGCTTTTGACTGCGTTTATCGGGCTTTTGAAAGTCATCGATAGTCCAAGCGGGATTATATAAAACCGGGACAGCACCCGACGCTTTGGCGGCATCGCAAATTTCTTTAACATCAATAAAAAATTCATCATCGCCGGGTCTTGAGCCATAATCCTGAATAACGACGTAATCATATTGGTCGTTTTTCATTTTACTTATCGAACTTTCCTTTAACATATCCAACGAAGCACCGCCTTGCGATTCGTTTTTAACGGAAATGTCAATGCTGTACATCAAAGCAAGATGCTTCAAGGAATTTAGCATATTGCCGGTGTTAGTAAGACTGTTTCCTATGAAAAGAACAGAATAATTGTCTTTACCGACGGGTGGCGGCGTCACAAGCGGTTCAGATGTCGGTGAGGGCGAGGGCGTAGGTTTGTTGACGATTTCAGATCTGTCAATAGGGTCGTAAATAAGTTTTTGGCTGATGTAATCTTCAAGCGTTTCTCTAAGATTGTTTATGCAGGTTTGAAAGTCCTCTTCGCCTCTGAAATACGGATTGAGATTAGAAAACGTAAACAACCCACAATCTAAAAGCTCGCATTCGGTAATGCTATCCAACAAAGCCAAATATTGCTCGACTTCATCATCGGATAGTGGTTCGGCGTCGGAAGATATCGGCGAATTTTGAAAATACTGATAAGCTCTTGTTCTCATTGCGGTCTTGTTCACACCTATATAACGGACATTGGATTGTTGAACTTGTATTTCTTCGCTGATTAAAATTTTAATAAAGTTATAAGCATTAAGTTGATTTTTGCTGTTTGCGCTTATTGCTGCTGCAGACTCTGTGGTTGCCGAAATTCCGCCGTTCATGTTGCGAACGGCAGACACTATGGGTTCGTCACCGAAATGTTTCATGATACGCAATACTGTAGAACTGTTCAGCATAGAGCCTAAGTTATAGGAAAAAAGAACGTCTCTGTCATCAATGCTGTCATAAATGCTTTTATCGGAGTCGCCGTAAAGACGGGGCGAAGCTCCGGTTTCATCGGTTTCGGACAACTCATAGGCAGTAATTGGTGCAAGTGCTTCAATGGAAGCTATTAATGATTCCTCTTCGGGAAAAACAATTCCTTTTTCATAATCTATAAGTTTGACACCCGAATTTTGAAAACCGTAAAATGTACCGAAATATGGCATTCCTGAAAAAATATGAGCAAAGGACGGGTCGTCTTTTCTTTTTTCAAGATAGCGAGACGCTTCATCAACAAACGATATAAAATCAACATCTTTTGACATGTCAAACCCTGCCGCATAGGTAAATTTTCCCCCTGTTACTAAAATCGGCGCACAAATTTCAAGAGGAATTACATAACAACCACCCTTATAAACACCGGCATCAAACGCGGTTTTATAGTATTCGTTGACATCAAACGACTCGTCGCTGTCAATAAACGCCGTTAAGTCGAGCAGCGCGCCGCTGTCAATTGTTTTATAAAAGTCAAAATAACCGTCAAACAAAATAACATCAGAAATTGTTCCGTCCATGATTTCGTTATAAAATTTTTCCTTATATTTAATTATCTCTTCAATCTCTTCGGAATAAAAATACTCAATTATTACGTTTACATTCGGATAAAGCTCTTTATATATGTCAATCGCGGAATCAATCATGGATGCAGTGGATGACCATGCTGATGCCGTGAGACTCAACCGAAGTTCATCTGTCGGTTCCATATTAATGGGCGAACTCGGAATCGGATTGACAATCCCGCTCTTTTTCTCACAACCAACAAGCCCCGTTCCGAGTAAAGTGCCTACAAGAAGCGTTACCGTGCAGCAAATGGCAATCCATCTTTTGGGTGCGACACGTTCGATTATGTCGGATAATCTCTTCTTCAAATTTTTTCCTCCTCCTGTCATGGTAAACGCTAATGCGCTCGAAGCTTGTTTTCCTTGCCTGACGGCATCAAGAATTGTTTCGCCGTAACGAAAACGATGCTCTGATCCGATATGTTTAAGAACGTCTATGTCGCAGGACAGCTCCGATTCTGCTATCATAGCTTTATTCATCAAATATACAAGCGGGTTGAACCAATGAACAGCCATGGCTGTCAATGAAAGCAATTTAAACAAAATGTCGCCGCGCTTGTAATGTATTGATTCATGCAGAAGCATAAATTTTATTGTGTTGTCTCCCATCAAAGCTGTGTTGTCGGGCAAAATAATCTCAGGGCGAAAAAATCCCGTTATTATCGGCGATGTTATTATCGGGCAAACATATAAAGCAATGTCGCGCTTGATTTTTAATGTTGTCTTAACTTCATCTAAAATCAAATTCAATCGTGGGTCATTGGGTAAAGCTTTCCGCCGTTTAAGTAAATTCATAAAGCGAATATGTCGGAACACGCAAGTAAAGGCAAAAGTAATTATACCGCAAGCCCAAATCAATATGAGCACCGATTTTTTAAGAAAGTCGAAAATAGGGTTCCAATCAAATGCCGATTTAACATTTTGAATTGGTGAGGCAACGGTTGATTTGCTTTCGTTTGTAACGGGAGTTGTTCCTTCTTCAGCTATGATAGTAGCAGGCGTTTTTGGCTCGAAATTTTGCGGGAACATAAATTGTGCTTGTGCCGTAAGCTGTTCAACGCCGCTGAAAACCTGATTTACGACAGGTGTGCTTTCCGACACCGGGATTGTGTATAACGTGGGCTTTATCGGTATAAGAAGCCCGATTGCGACGGCGACCCAACAGGCGAAACGCAATCTCGGTGATGTTTTGTTTCGCAAAACTCTTGATAAAAGAAGAAGTAACAGAATCGCCACAGACATTAAAAGCGAAGTTTCAGTCAATTTTGTAATAAATGGGTTAATCATTGTGATTACCTCCTTTGGCGGCAGCGTCTTGAAGCCATTGTTCAAGCTCGTTTAAATCTTTTTCGTTTGGGTTCGCGTTTGAATAAAGCGCGCTAATAAGCCCCACAAGAGAATTTTTGTGGAATCTTTCCATAAAATATCCTGTCTCGCCGGTCAAGTATTCCTCGCGAGTGATAAGGGGTGTGTAATAGCGTTCCTTGCCGCGCTTTTCGCTTGACAAAACACCCTTGTTAGTCAATCTTGTCAGCATCGTCAATATGGTTTGCGGTTTCCAACCCTTAACAGGACCGACAACAGACGCGATTTGCATTGATGAAACAGGCGAGGGTTCATCCCAGACCGCCTGCATAATTTCAAACTCGGTTTCAGGTAAACGCACATATTCTTTCATGAAAAAATTCCCCCTTTGTTTTTAAAGACAAATGCAGTTTATAATCATATTCTACTACTGTCTTTTTTGGTTGTCAAGCATAATTTTAAATTTTTAAATAAGCAATGATTAAGGTAACCTTCCGAAAAACTTACGAAAGCAAAACGTTCGCTCCAAGCTATTTTTCTACGAAAAATAGCACTTCCGCTCACAAGCTTTCGCCGCTGTCGCTAAGTTTTTCGTAAGCTTTTGAATTAATCATCGCTTACTTAATATATTTACAAATGATTTCAAAACTATTAAATCTTTGTTTTTCGGGGTAATTAGCTTGTTTATTTTTTCGCGGCGTGGTAAGATGAAAGGACGAAACGAAAAGCGGGAGGGCAAAATGAAGACTATAGGCGTAATCGGCGCAATGGAAGAAGAGATATGCGAGCTTAAAGCAAAGATTGATATAATTTCAACAAAAAACATAGTAGGAATAGATTTTTTCATGGGAAAACTCGGCGCAAAAAGCATTGTTCTTGTTCGCTGTGGAATTGGAAAAGTAAATGCCGCCATGTGTGCTCAAATTCTTATCGATATGTACGCGGTTGACTGTATTGTCAACATAGGAGTGGCAGGCGGGGTAGGGAAAGGTGTTAAAATCGGCGACATAATCGTTTCGGCTGATTTAGTTTATCATGATTTTGATGTAACCGCTTTCGGTCATGCGCCCGGATATATTCCGAGATTGAACATGCTAAGCTTTGACGCCGATGAATATTTGTCGGGTCTCGGAAAGGAAACTGCGGAAGAGATAACGGCGAAAACTGCTGCTGATGTTCACGTTGGACGAGTGGCGAGCGGTGATGTTTTTGTCGCGGAAAACAACAAAAAAACAGAAATAGCAAAAACCTTCGATGCGCTTTGCGTAGAGATGGAGGGTGCGGCTATTGGGCATGTTTGTGTGCTTAATAAAATCCCGTTTGTTGTAATAAGAATAATTTCGGATAATGCCGATGAGGTCGCGAAAATTTCGTTTAACGAGTTTGTTAAAGGTGCGGCGGAAATTTCGGCTGATATCGTAGAGAAAATGGCAGGAAAATTATAATCTAAACTGTCACGTTTTGGCGTTTTTTATATTCGCTTGGCGTGCAGTCGGCGAATCGGACGAAAACACGCGCGAAGTATTTTTCGCTTGTGAACTTCAATGCTTCGGCTATCTCAGAAAAAGTATATTTGCTCTCATTAATCATTTTTTTTGCTTCGTTAATTTTCAAAAGGTTGTAATATTCCATGATGCCGTAACCATATGCGCTTTTAAATTCATTTGATAAAGCCGTTCTTCCATAAGAAAATTCTTTGCAAATGTCATATAGCGAAATCCTGTTATAAAGATTCGATTCTAAAAATTTCATTATGTTCGATGAGACACTTTTTACCCTTTTGGTCATTTTGAACAACTGCTGTTCGTTTTCCGTATACGCCCGAACTAAATTTATAATGACATATTCCAAATTCATAACGATGAACTGCTGCCAGCATGAACGCGACGGCGAATTTATTTCAAGTGTTGATAAGTCAATGCAATTTGGAAATGAGCGGTTTTTCTTAGAAAAAGTTATGTCAGCCTCATGATAAATATCAACCACATTCTTTTTTAATCCACCGGGAAGCTTCAGTTTTTTTCCGCAAAGAAAATCCAATGCAATTGATTTTGCAGCAAACGTATATTTGTAATAATGACAGCTTATTTCCCTGTGAATTTTATGTGAAATGTTAGGCTCTATGAAAAAAACATCACCTTTTTTAAGCGTTATTAAATCACCATGATAAATTAGCTCAACAGACCCGTAAACAACATAATAAAAATCCCAAAAGTCGCGAACAGCAAGATCTTTGTTGAAAAATCTTATTTCGTCAACAGGAAACGGAAGCGAGTCAAACAAAAAATGAACCTCGTTTATATTTACATATTTTATTAAATTAAAGCCCTTAAAAACTTCGTCCATCTAACTCACTCCTTAAATTTGATTGTGAACAAAAAAGGTATTTTTGAGGTAATATTGAGAGTTGAATTTCATATGGTACTATTGTATAATAAAGTTAGCGTAAAATCAAATAAAATTATTGAAAAATATCTAAAGGAGGAAAAAGATTATGAGAAAAAAGGCGAAACACACAAATTTACCAAATAGAGTGTTGTCATTTTTTATGGCGGCAATTATGGTGGTTTGCATAGTTCAATTCGGCGGAAGCATTAACAAAGCATATGCTGCTGAAGCATACATTGTTGAATTTGATTTAAATGGTGCGCCGGGTGAAGCCCTTGCCGTTCAAAATGTTGAAAGCGGTAATGCGGCGACGATTCCGTCGAATCCGAAATGGCCGGGTTCAAACTTCGAGTTTGTCGGCTGGTTTGAAGATTCCGACGGAAATTCGGAATGGGATTTCAATGCTCTCGTGACAGAGAACATGATTCTTTATGCCAAATGGGTTGAAACTTATAATATAGACATAAATTTGGGAAGAGAATATTCAGAAGGAAACATAAGCGGAACATGGGACAACAACTGGGATTATAAGCTGAGAGGGCTCATTCATTTGAGCGAAGAGTGGGGAAGCAACACAATAAGCATTTTCCCGAAGCCGAACATGAGCGGAATTGCTTCTCTTGCCATTCCCGCAGGATATACATTAAAATCACTTAAAATGAGCGCGAACCATAATCTGAGCATCAATATAAGTTCAGATAACGAAGATTTAAGCCCGTTGGCAATTTCAAGCGTTAAGGAGAGCGCAGCATATCCTTTCGTAGAGCTTGCATGGACAGAAGCCGCGGGTAATGTAACAATCACAATGATAAATCTTCAAAATGATAAGGAATATTATCAATGCCAAATAACCGACATTCTTATCGTTCCTGTCAGCACAGTTAAGCACCCCGTTTCGTTTGAAGCGTCGGGTGTTGCTGTCGCGTCTTTGAATGTTCCTGATGGTGCAATTATCATAAATCCACCGTCGGAGCCGACAAATAGCGATTCTGAGTTTATCTTCGGAGGTTGGTTTGACAATCCCGAATTTAGCGGAACACCTTGGGACTTTTCGACAGATGTTGTCAATGAAGAAAAAACATTTTATGCAAATTGGTATAAAGAAATTATTGTTGAAATTAGTGATGTGCTGGCTAATGTCGCCAAAACAGCGCATGGTCGCGTTGTCGTCGGCGAAAAATATGCAGGAATTGAATTTTCGGATCGTTGGTGTATTGCAGGAAATAACAATGGAATATATCCCGATTATTTTGAATACGGCAGAATAGGCACGTTTATTTTACCGAACGGCTTTTTGCTTAAATCAATTACATTTACAACAGGAACACACAACATTGACGTAATGGTTGGATCAAACAGTCCGAACAATGCAGATGCAGTGTTCGGCACACAAAACACCGACGGAAAACTAAAAACAGTGACATTTAACGACTGGAAAGAGCAGGGCGGTGTTGTGTCTGTATCGATCGACAATACAACAACCGCAACGCCAAATGACTTGTCGCAGTTCAGCATCAGGCAAATAGTCATGGCTCCCTTGAGTTCAGACGAAGCCACAGTGACATTTGAGTCAAACGGCGGTTCATATATTGAACCGATCACTATAATGAGAGGCGCGGGTTTAAATGCTGCTCCGATTCCGACAAATGAAAACCCTGTCAACATTTTTGGCGGTTGGTTTATTGATGAAGAATTAGAAACACCTTGGGATTTGAAAGTTCCGAATGATATGATTGTCTACGCGAAATGGAGTGTTAACCGCGACATAGTGATTAACATGCAGGAAGAATATGATGCAGGACATATAACCTACAGCAATTCGGGTGCGGATAATGCACTTTTGAAAGGTGTTCAGTTCGGCGACAGATGGGGATGTTTGGGAAATGGTATTGTACCTGATCCGAATGGATATGGGGATGGAGAATTCAGCGAAAATACTTTTACGCTTCCCGAAGGATATATGCTCAAATCAATAAGAATGGCAGCAGGGCATATGTGTGATGTCACGATAAATTCAAGCGCAGACGGTAACAACGAAATAAAATTTATTGGTGTGTACAACAGCAGCAACAACTTGTTGCTGGAAGCGGCGGCATGGGTGAACCCATCCGAAACGGTGACGTTTAAAATTGACAATATTAACGGCTTTGGATATTCAGGCGACATTACACAGTGCCGTATAATGGAAATTATTATATTTCCCGCTGAGGGGTTCGAACCGCCCGAACCGAGCATAACGAGTGTTGAAGTTACTCCAAAAGCAGTGAATGTTGAAAAAGGCGGAGACAGACAGTTTTACGCTAACGTAACTGTGGTAAGCGGTGCACCGACGACAGTTGTTTGGGAGATTGAAGGCAATCTTGACATGGGAACAACGATAGATTCGACAGGATTGCTTTCAATAGCATTAGGAGAATCAGCTGCGACTTTGAGCATTAAGGCAACCTCGACTTTTAACATGGAAAAATTCGACACGGCGTCGGTAACTGTCATAACACCACAGCCGCCGAGCATTGAAAGTGTTTCGATAATACCGAAAATGGCAGGATTAATGGCGGGACAGGCGAAACAATTTGCGGTTGATGTTGTTTCGTTGGGTAACGCAACAAAAGCAGTAACATGGGGACTTTCGGGCAACGCAAAAGCAAGTACGACGATAAGTGCAAATGGTTTGCTTGAAGTTGACCCCACCGAAACAGCTTCAGTTCTCACGGTTAAAGTAACATCGAATTTTGATTCAAGCAAGTTTGACACAGCGACAGTCAATGTGGTTAAAGAGGGTGAAGTAGATGAACTCCCGCTGTTGGTAGACTGCGGCGGTGACAACGACGCTTATTACAGCGGCGGAAATAAATGGGATTTTACAAATAACGATTATTTAAATTTTAAACCCGTTGACATTAACGTAAGTACTATTGAGAATCCTCCGCCGGCAAAGACTTATGAAACGGTAAGGCGTGTTGAGTCAACCTCTTTTACATACGCGTTCAGAGGATTGCCGACGAATAAGGAATATTTGGTAAGAATACACATAGCAGAACCGGGAAAAAACACACAGGGCGCGGGAGAACCGACAAAAAACAGAGTGTGTACATACTCGATTAATAATGGTTCGCCGATTTCGATGACATTGATTGTAAATGACCTGGCTTATGTTAGAGAATATTTTGTTTTCCCCGACAGTGACGGAATAATCGCGGTTAAATTCACAGAGGGAATGGTAAGCGCGATTGAATTGATTGAAGCAGAAGAATCGGGACCGGTTCAAGATGTTATAGTGACTCCGGAGGAAATGACAATTGCCGTGACCGAGGTTTTCGAGATTTCAGCAATTGTTTTGCCGCCGAGAGCCGATAATAAAAAATTAGTGTGGTCGTCAGACAAACCGGGAGTTGCGTCTGTTACGCAAGCGGGATTTGTTACGGGTGTTTCTGTCGGAACAGCCACAATAAAAGCAACTGCCGAGGATGATACAAACGGTGTGATTTACGATACTTGCGAAATCACTGTTTTGGCGACTGTCCCTGTTTCGGGATTGACTGTTTCGCCGAAAACAATTGACGTTTTTGCGAATGAAACAAAAAGTCTTGTACCGACAATCATTCCGTTTAATGCTTCAAATAAAAAAATAAAATGGGTTTCGAATAATACATCCATTGTGACCGTTGATGATAACGGAGCGATTACGGGAGTTAACGGCGGAACAGCGACAATTACGGGAACAGCCGACGACGAAACACTAGGAACATTTTCCGATACATGCGTTGTCACTGTGAGCGATGAGATTGTGATCAATGTCAATGAACTGACAAGCTCTATTCAGCTTACATTCCACGGACGTGTGCCTGCAGGTGCGATTTATAAAACAGTAAGCTTTGACACACCGTGGTGCAGCAACGGCGGAGCAATTTACCCCGACTTTTACGAATACAGCCAGACAGGAAGCATCACGCCGCCTAAAGGCTTTACTCTTAAATCAATAACCTTTGCCACGGGGCATCCGTTGGATATAAAAATTGGATCAAGCAACCCGATAAATGGAGATCCGTCGAATAAAGATTTGCTTTTTAATAACTATCAAACGAGCGAGCATACCGTAACGCTTGAAGAACTCGGTTGGAACGACCCGTCAGGAACAGTTTATGTTTCGGTCGCGACACCTCAGGGCTCAAGCAGCGACAGAGCACAGTTTGCGGTTAAACAAATTGTTTTCTTCCGTGAATTTGACAACTGCATGCCATTCCCCGAGGCTGAATTTGACGCTTCTGTGATGAAACTTATAAACTTCATCGCGGGACAGAAATATTCTCTTGCAGAAGGCGAATGGATTGAATTTACCGAACAAAATATTGATGACGGTTTTGTTTTGTTTGATGATTATGACGACATTGACATTGATTACGGCATTAAGGTTCGGGCTTTCCCCAACCAAACGCAGATTGATGACGGCAAAATCGAATCAAGAATTTTAACAATAGCGTTGAGCCGTTTCCCGATTCCCGAGGGACTTAAAACAGAAAGAATCGAAGCTTTGGGCGGAACCGGTAAAATAGTGGGTTTGGATATTTCTAAAGTCATGCAGTATTATAAGGAAGGTGAAGATGTCCTTATAGAATGCGGTGGCACTTTGGGCGACAAAATAGAAGGTTTATTGCAAGGAAAATATCATGTTCGCTATAAAGGCTTTGAGCATACGCTTCCTAGTGAGTTTGTCAGAAAAGATGTGAACTATGCGCCTGCGACCCCGGAAGCGAAGTTTGAAGCGTCACAAATGAAATTGAGCAAGCTAAATGAATACATGGTTTATAAAATCGGCGGCGACCCATATGGTGACACAGGTTGGGTAAAACCGACGCTGATTGATGATTATGCCGTGCTTACTGATAGCGAATTTGTTGGCAAAGAACTTGTTATTTATGTCAAGGAAATAGGGCGCGGAGGCATGAGCGATTCCGACACACAGGACATTTTGCTTACTAAAGAAGCGCGGATTCCGACGACAATCAGACGCAAAAATTCTACGTCGATTGATAAAAATGACGGACAGCTTCACCGTTTGACGAGCGAAATGGAATATAAGCTCAACAGTGATTCAAGCTATAAATCCGACTACGCGGCGTCGAATATTATTGCGCATGAGGAAGGCTCGTTTGTTGTGACAGGACTTGAACAGGGTGTTTATTACATTCGGTTTAGAGGTGCAGGGTACATGCTTCCGGGCGACTATGCAACGATTGATATTGAATTTTTGGATATTGCACCGCATGCTGAATTTAACGCGGCGACGATGCTTCTTACAAACGTAGATTCGTCAATGGAATATTCCTTAATGGGCGGATTGAACTGGAAAGATATTGAAGGAACTTCGATTGATTTCACGGGAGAACCGGTGTCGCCTCAAAGAGGCATTTGGGTCAGAATGAAAGCAACAGCGCAATATGACGACCCGGTTATTCAATATATTGAGCTTTTCAGACATAATGCACCTGTCGGATTGACTGCTGTAAATGCGTCAAACGGCGGCGCGAACGGCTCGATTCTCGGCGTTGATTCGTCAATGGAATTTAGAGACGCAAAGGAACATCCTTATGTTTCAATATCGGGTGGGGAAATACCGGGTCTTAAAGAGGGAAGATATCAAGTTCGTATTAAAGGCGCAGGGCATGTTTTGCCGAGTGAGCCTGTTTCGGTTACGATATTACAGACGACCATTGATGGGGTTACACCAATAACCGATCTGTCGAGAAAAGAGCAGGATGGCAACAAATACGCGAAAAACCCGAACTCAGATCCGAAATATTTCGGAAAGCCTCTCCCCGCTATTGTCAAGGTTTCGGAAGGAATGGGTCAAGATGAGGCAGTAACTGTTTTCGGCGAATATTTCACGGGCAAGGTTTGGGTGAAAATGAGCGATGAGAACAATGAATGGGTAATAATGCCCGAACAGATTGACACCTATGGTCAGTTTGTGCGTTTTGTTTGGCCCGATTATATTCCGCCGGGCATTTACGTAATTCAAGTTTCAAACGACGACGGCGTTACGTGGAGCGTTCAAGAGGGCTATGTAAATATGCCGAACGGTCAATGGTCAAATGACCCCGGAATTTACACGGGAATGGAAGTCAATCTTTTCGGAAGAAACTTGGACGCAAGACAATATGATCCGAGCTTGTATGATCATGTGACGAGAGTTCGCTTCATTGAATTGGACAGCCCCAATAGTTCTTCGGGTGTTTTGGTTCATGAGGTTGACGCGAATGTCGTTACACCATACAGAATTTCTTTCACGGCACCCGAAATTAAACAGGGCAAATACTATACAGTTCAAATATGCGTTGAAACGGGCGGAATCGCTTCAGGAACATGGGAAACAGCAATGATGTATCCCGATGAAATCAAACAGCTCACTTGGCAAGGGCTTGCTCGTCCCAGCTTTAACAAGGAAGAGGGAAAACCCGACCCGAACCAAATAGTTGAAGAAATGAGCATGTCATGGGTAACAGAATTTAAATGGGATAATTATTTTGACGCCAAGGAATACGGTGCAAAGGGTGACGGCGTTACAGATGATACTGCAGCGATTAACGCCGCAATCGATGCGGCTCACAACGCAGGCGGTGGTGTGGTTTATCTTGAAGAAGGAACCTATAAAATCAGCCTTAAGCAAGACAGAAGCAACTATTGGGGAGCTGTTCTTCTTAAAGAAGGCGTAATATTGCAGGGAGTAGGTCGCGGCGGAGAAAATGACGACTATTTAACGATTATTGAATATGATACGAAAGAAACGATAACAAGCGGCTATGACCAAATAACTGCAATCAAAAACTCAGGCAGAGGTTATTGCGGAATTATGGGAATCAAGGGCGTGGTCGGCAAAAATGTCGAAATGATGAAACTGTTGGGTGTAAACAACATGGTTTTCTCGTGTTTGGGCGGTGAAAACGGCGTAAACGGAGCAAGTTATACAAACACATTTGTTTACGACTGCTACATCGACATGGGCATAAACGCCAGAGCACATAAGGCAGCGGCAGGAAATGCAAACAACGTACTTATAGCTAACAACACACTTATAAGCGGACGCGCCAGCTATCACTATGCACAATGCAGGAATTATTTCACAATGAGAGATAATCTCATCGCCTATGGTGACGGAAACTTCGGAATAGAGGCGGACTATATAGCATTCATGAACAATGATGTTCAAATTTGTTTCACAATGCCCGACTATTTTGAAGATTTAGTTGATGCAGGTCTACCTTATTCCGACATAAGCAGCCGTCACAGATTTGTGTCGGAGGATGTTCACGGCTTGTTCATCTACCCGGTTATTTACGGTTGTCATTATGTCGGTCAAAACAAAATGGGCGGAGCTTGGTCAACCGTTGGAACGGGCAATTGCGAAATGATAGCGTATGACTCGGCAATACACGGCAAAATGCGTTCGGAAGACATAATTTCGGCGGGAGAAGATTGGTTTATATATGCCGACAACTACAGCACAAGCTTGCCTAACGAATGGGAATTTATAATGAATGTCTTAGAGGGCGAGGGAATAGGTCAAATGAGAGTTGTTCCCGCAGGGAACATAGAGTATATCGGCGGTCCGTTGAAGCAATATAAAGTGACCGTTGACAAGCCGTTTGACGTAATACCCGGCTCGACAAGCGTAATCGTTATGTCACGTCCGCACATCAACAACGTCGTTGAAAAGAACTATATTTATGATGCGGCTAACGCAGGTGTTCAATATTATTTCGGTTGTTGGGACAACGTAACCTATGACAACACAATGAAAGACACGCAAGGCGTTCAGATTTGGGGCGGAAACACCAACCCTTATGGCGGATATACGCAAATTGTTTACAATACATTCTTTACCGATGTCAGAAACAACAGGGTAATAGGCTATCCAAGAAGAACCAGCTATAGAGCCAATCCAAACGGATATACCAGAGACGGAGGAATTATGGAACGTGGCGAAGAATCTGTGCTTCATGTCACGCCTATAGCTCCCGAATTTTACGGCAATGAATACAGAAACAATTTTGTTGACAGAGTAGATAATTTGCAAAGCGGAAACCCTGGAAATTACGGTTTGTTTACCTATAGCCATCCGAGAATGGACGAGGCTAACCGTGCGGTTACGGGAAGACGTATAGCAGGAACATTGTTTGACCGCAACACGTCACTTAACAACCCGCTGGGCGCTGTCGGAATTATGCAAACCAGCATTTACGGCGTGTTTGTGAGAAATACGGTTATAGGCGGAACGACGCCGAAAGTTGCACAGGATAATGGTTTAAATACCTATTTTGTTCAAGGCAATGACATCGGACTTGCGCGCGGCGTTTGGACGGCAACAGCTTCAAACGGCGCAGGAGGCTCTGTTTCAAACGCGATTTCCGAAACAGGAAAATGGACGACAACACAAAAAACGGGCGATGTGACAATGACTATTGACACGGGCTATCGTTCGACACACACAAACGGCGGCGTGTTGAACGATTTGAGGTCATATAGAGTAGTTGACAGAATTAAAATCGACGCAGAAAAATTGAGCGGAACATTTAAGCTGTATGCATCAATAGACGGAAACGCATGGGGAAATCCGGTGCTAACAGTGAATTTGGCGCAAAAACCCGACTTTTTCAATGACGATGCGGTGTATTTCGACGAAATAACGTCAGCAAGCGGTAGATATTTTAAATTAGAATTTACGGGAATAAGCAGCGAGCTGTCAATAAATAACGTAAACCTAATGCCGCGTGAATTAGCATTACCGCAAAGATTTGAATATATACCCGAATGGCAGATTGAATCTGAACCGAGTGCACCTGAGATTACTTCTTTCCTATCTGAAGGCGGACAGGTAACGATTTATTGGAATGAGCCGATTTTCACGGGCAGACTGCCGATTAATAACTATGAAATTCGTGTACGCAACGCGTTGAACAATGCTATTGAAAAAACAGTGCCAAGCATCAGCCCGTCGCAAACCTCTTATGTAATTGATGGATTGACAGACGGCGTGCTGTATAAGTTTGATATGCGTGCTCATAACGATAAGGGTGCGAGCGAATGGTCTGCGTCGGTTGAAGTTATGCCATGGGGTGACAATCCGTTTAATTTGATACTTACGGAAAGCGAAGGCGGCGTTCTTGCAAGCGAAAAGACGGAATATAATCCATATGACAGGGTTACATTCACAATTGTGCCGAATTTAGGAAAGAGAGTTGTTCAAGGCTCGCGCATGATTACAAACGATTCGGGCGAGGCAGTGCCTTTCAGAAACACAGCCGCAGGAGTTTATGAATTCATAATGCCGTTAAGCAATGTTACGGTAAGCTGTGTTTTTGAAAATGTTCCGGAAGAGCAGCCAAAAATGCAGCTTGGATTGAATGGAAATCCCTATCTTCAAGTGCTTGATGAAAATGGAAATGTCATTGAAACATATCCGGATATGAACGTTGTTTATAAGGGATATCACTTGGGATATGACCAGCTTAGTGCTGCGTCAAGACCCGATTGGTTCCCGCACGGCGCATATTTGGTGTTTGAGTTTGACAGTATTTATGATATTACAGAGCTTTATTTCCGCCAGCTTTGGTTGGAAACAAACGAAATTCTGTTTGAGGCTTCTGTTGATGGTTCTTCATGGCAGGTTTTCGAGGTTGAAAAGCGTTATTTAGTAGATTGGAATTCGACATATACTTATAAAAATTTCGACCCGATTGCCGCGAAATATTTCAGGATGAAGCTTCCGACAAGCTTGACGTCAAGATTTCAAGTGCCGTGGGGTGTAAGAATAACAGGTCAATTAGCTGTTTCTGCATTAGATATTGAAAATGCATGGTTGTACAATGAAGGGGAAGAGTCGGCGAAACAAAACATCACAAACAAAGTGAACGGTCAAAATGGCGGTGTCGCGCTTCAATCGGCTTCACAAACCCGCTATATTGAAATTGAGCTTGATGGAAAATATGAAATCGGTTCAATAGAATTTTTGGGAAATTTCTCATTACAAGGCGGCTTGTTGAAAATTGAAGCTAAAACAGACGGCGGCTGGTTTGAAACCGGAACAGTCAGCAGCTCGGTGTTCAAGCCCAATGCGTTTACGGCAAATTCAATAAGAATTGAAATCCCTGCCGGTGTTGATTTAATCGCGGCGGGAGGAATTTCAATCGTGGGAATGGCGGCGATTGACTCGCAAATCAGAAGCGTTAATGTCAACGGAAAGGGAAGTGGCGGCGGACCGTTTGATGGCATTGTCTATCGCGAGATTACTCAAGAGTTTACGGTGTTTGTAGACGCAGTTGGCGGTGCTTCTGAAGACGTAATATGGTCACTTATAGGCTCTAGCCCCGTTCCGGGAAGACCCAATGAGGTGTCTGTTTTAGATGACAACGGTGTTTTAAGCGTTTCAAAATATGAAACAGCGGAAAAACTCATTATCAAAGTAACATCGGTGTTCGATTCAACAAAAACCGATGAGACAGAGGTTGAAGTTAACGATCCGCTTACTATTAAGGATGTTTCAATACAAGCTCTTGAGGACGGAGAAGTTGTTTCAAGCGTTGGAAGCGCGTTTATGGACGATGTTGTAGTTCTTACGATTAAACCGAACGACGGAATGACAAACCAAGGTGCGCCGAAAGTAATCTATGTTAACGGAAATGATGAGGAAGTGATTGTTAGCGTTGAAGACAGAGGAAACAGAACTTTCGCGTTTGTGATGCCCGACTTTGACGTATATGTTACATGCAACTTTGAATCGGCAGCTACAGTTTACACCATTACATTTAATTCGAACGGCGGAAGTGCTGTGGCGAAAGGCTCGGCATCGGGTGCAAACAATTTCAAGATTGAAAAACCGCAAAGCCCGACAAAGGATGGTCAAAACTTCGCAGGTTGGTATAAAGACACAGGATTGACGCAAAAATGGGATTTTGCCAACGACGGCGCAACTTCAAGCATAACGCTTAATGCAAGATGGGTGACGAATGAGGAACAAAATTTCATACCTACAGTATTGTCGAAAACAGGCGTACCGAGCTTGTTGAGCGATCCGAAAACGGGCGGCGGAGATACAAAAGGAAGTAACTTGGGTTATGAAATCAAGACAAAATCCAACCTTAAAGTCACGGCAATTGGCTATCCGGCATATCCGATTAAACAAGAACATGCGATATATATTTACGATATGACGGTGACAGACCCTGCTATAATCGACAGCAGAAGATATGTTATGTCATTTCCTTCACCTGTTTTCATTATAGATACGCCGAAAACAGACGCTTGGCTCGTTGCCAAAGTAATAATTACGCCCGAAACACCACAAAAAGACGGCTACTATTGTGCAGAACTTGTAGAACCGGTTATTTTGAATGAAGGACATAATTACTATATCTTCTCGGGTGAGAGGGACGACCCAATGTATTATTTCTTCGGAATGGACGGATTTTACAAGTCAGAAGCAGCGACAATAATTTCCGACAGAATGGGATGGCATTTGAACAGCATACCGACATTCTATAATTCATGGAGCTATAACGATTTGGGCTTGACACACGGCGATGGTGTGGCTGTCGGACAGACGTTTTGGTTTGTGGATGTGGGAGAAGGAGAGGACGGAACCTATCCGACTGCATCACCCACTCAACGTTATAACGTAACCTTTAACCTCAACGGCGGAGATAGTGACAGCGGAAACCTGACGCAGTCGGTTTTGGGCGGAAGCTGTGCGGTTGAACCGAACCGACCGACCTTGGATGGCTATGTATTTGCGGGATGGGCAACAATTATAGACGGGAAAGCCGTGGATATAGCAACTTATGCGATAAACGGAAACACAACATTCTACGCTAAATGGCTTGATGAAAAGTTCTTCAGCATAGTTCACATAGAAGTAAAAGATATGCCGAAGAAGACATCCTACAGAGTCGGCGAAAGATTCGACCCGAGCGGCATGACGATTCTTGTTCACTACACAACAGGTGTAAATCCGGATGTAATCCCGGTAACAAGCGACATGATAACAGGTTGGGATTCATCAACACCGGGAGAAAAATATGTCAGCATACATCACAGAGGCAATACGACTTCAAGCAAGGGCGGAGATGTTTCGGGCAGAAGTGCCGCTGTATCGACGGAAGCACCTGATGTGATAACCGATGAAGCAATTTCCACGGAAGAGCCGATTGATGAAGTTGACGAAACTGAAGATATCCAAACGCTCCCCAAAGGCTCGATAATTAGTGAGAATAGCAAAACAATAACAATTCCGAGAGGAAACGAATCGGGAACAATCATAATCGACGGTGAAAAAGTAGTAATTCCGCCTGGAATGACGCTTGTTTACGATGACCCGGAAAACCCGCTTGCAGGCTTCGAGATTTTTTGGGAAAATCCGTTCAAAGACATAAGTGAAGACGACTGGTTCTATGAATATATCATGTATGTCTACACACACGGCTATATGAGCGGAATATCGGAAGACGAATTTGCTCCGGGCGTTGAAATAACACGCGGCATGATAGTGACAATTCTTTACAATATTGCAGGCAGACCCGATGCTTCTGATCTTGAAAATCCGTTCGAGGATGTTGATGGCAGCGAATGGTATGCAGACCCGATTAAATGGGCATACGCAAATGATATAATCTCAGGGTATGGAGATGGGAATTTCGGACCTGAAAATGAAATTACAAGGCAGGATCTATTGACAATTCTGATGAATTATGTTAAAATAGAGGGAATAGAACTCTCGATTATTCGCGATTATGAAGAATTTATTGACGAAGAAAAAATTGCAGAATATTCAAAGGAAGCAATAGAAGCATTTTTCATGGCGGGAATAGTAAACGGCTATCCTAATGCCGACGGAGCTTCATTAGGCGAGTTTAAGCCTCACGGTTTTGCTACGAGAGCCGAGGCAGCAACTATAATAAAACGATTGATGGAAGGAGGATTAAAGGAATAAAAAATACAGGAGCAATAAAAAAAGAGGGAAACATTAAAAAATTTAAAGGAGGAAAAAGATGTTAAAGCAAGTTGCAAAGAAAGTGTTGTCTACAGTTGTTGCGGCAGTATTAGTTGTCGGCGCGGTTCAATGGAGCGGTGGCACAAAGACTTCCGTTTCGGCTGACCCGGTATATCCGCAAATAATTTTGGCGCCGGGTTCTAATGCCCCGGGTGCTGACCCGAATGTATTGCTTAACAAAGATAGAACCGACTCATATTATGCAGAGACGGACATCTATACGAATTATGTAATTGATTTTGGTGAACCTGTTAAGATTGAAGCGGTTGAAATCGCGTTGGCTGAAGGAGAAATACCGCCTGTGAACGGCGGCGGCGATATTAAGATAGGTCATATCGTTTACGGCGGAGAAGATCCTTATGATTTGGAAGTTCATCCGGATTTCGGTTCAGGCGGATGGAAAGATTTCAAAAATAGTTATATAAATCCGGGCGTGGAGTATAGCGGTTATGGATTCAAAACCTTTACTTCAAGATATCTCGGAATTCAAATTGTTGATGCCACATGGAGCGGAAATCTTTTACCTCCGCTCGGCTATATCAATGTTCGTTTAGGGGACAGCAGCAAGGAAACGACAATAAACATTTTAGAAGAAAGAACGAATCAAGGATTTGGTGATAGTTATGATCTCGGGGTCAAAACATTTGGAGAGATTGTGCTTGACAACACTTGGGGTTGCATAGGTGATCATATAATGCCGAATCCCGGGATTTACAACGGAAATAATCCTCCGATGGCAACCTCGACATTTATGTTGGATGAAGACTATCTATTGAAAAAAATAGATTTTATTGCTAATCACAAGGCTGATTTTACGATTTCATCAAGCAACAACAGCCATGTGTTCCAGTTGGATAATGCATTTGGAAGATTTTCGCTGTACACAAGCGATCTTTGGGATGAACCGGCGGGAACGGTCAGCTTCACGGTTAAGAATGTTGTGTCAGACATAAGCCAAAGCGGCATTGCAGGCTTTGTCTACATGCCGCTTGAGGGCGACGTTTCTTACACTGTTTCGTTTGATTCAAATGGCGGAAGCTCTGTGGAACAGAAAGAAATATTTGAAGGAAGAGCGGTGCCGAGACCGGAAGATCCTGAATTTGAAGGTTATATTTTCTCGGGTTGGTTCACGCAAAATGACGTTGAATGGGATTTCATTAACAATAAAGTTTATTCGGACACGGTTCTTTATGCAAAATGGACTGAAGATTTGACAGTAGTAGTAACGGTTCCGGAACTGGTGACAGCAGTTCAGTTATCATCTCACGGCTCGCCTCGCGTGCCTGTGGGAGCAACGTATAAGGGTCTTGAGTTCACCAGCCCGTGGTGCACTAACGGTGGTGTATACAGTACGATCATTTATCCAGACCATCACGAAGGTCATCCTGTCGGCAAATTTGTGGTTCCAAGAGGACATTTGCTTAATGAAATTTATATTAATTTCGGGCATGCTTTCGATGCTGTGATAAGTTCGAGCAATCCCTTGAACGCGGATGTTACAAGAAATAATTGCATCGGCGCAGATTTAAAATTTGAATTCGGTGGTTGGGTTGAACCTATTGGTGAGGTTTCATTAACATTTAATACATCAACAGGAAGCGACAGAGGTCAAATCGGTTTAACAAAAATCGTTTTCTCAGCACTCAGCACGGTAAGACATACGGTTTCGTTTGAATCAAACGGAGGCTCTTTTGTTGAACCGATAGAAGTCAGGGAAGGCACTGTTGTCTCAAAACCGTTAGATCCAGCGCCTCCTGTTGAAAACGCAATTTTCTACGGATGGTATGAAAACTCTGATTTCATCGGAGAATCGTTTAATTTTCATGATGAAGTAATTACAGAGTCGGTAACGCTTTATGCATATTGGTGCTATGAGTTTAAAGTCAATATTGCTCAAGAATATAATAAGAATAGCAACGGAAATTTCACCGGCGGCGACCATATGGTAAGAACAACGGTGAGCGGTGTCACTTTTACAGAGGGACTAGCGGCAGGCGGCTGGAGCGGTCAATCGAGTAAAATTTATCATATGCCAACCAGTTATAATAAAACAGGCGTCGGCTTTGGTTATGCTACATTCACAGTGCCCGAAGGTTATACCCTTAAAACTCTAAGATTAAATTCCGGTCGTGTTTGCGATGTTACAATAAAATCAAGTAATTCGTTGAACGATGACCTTGTTTATAAGGATATTATTGCGGGAAATTCAAGATTAAATGTCGATAATTCGATTGATCTTGGTTATGACTGGGAATGGGTAAGAGATTTCGGACGTTTCAGCGGCGCAAATTGGAAAGCACCGGCGGGAACGGTGACCATTGAGCTTTCAAACATCAGAAACGGCGGCAATGTAGATCATGAAGTTACTCAATTCGGAATTACAGAATTTGTTTTCAGAAGCGTTAGCGGAGAATTTGCCGAGGTTTCGTTTGAATCTTATGGCGGAACAGCAATAGCGCCGATAGCGATTACCAAAGGTGGATCAATTTTAAATCCCCCGGTCGAACCTACCAGAAGCGGTTATGTTTTTGGAGGTTGGTATGATAATTCTGCGTTAAATGGCGCGCCGTATAATTTGAATACAGCTGTATTTAATGTAAACACTAAGCTTTACGCTTATTGGGAAAAAGAATTGATAATTAACATAGAGGAAATGTTTACAGACGTTGCATATCAAAACTTGTTAGGCAATGGAAACCGTTTGGCGGAAGCAGAATATTTGGGTGTTGGATTCCCTAATGAACATTGGATTGCAGGAAACAACATGAATTTTGTGTATCCCAACATTTATGAGTTCGGAACATACAGTCATGTTGAAGGAATATTAAATATTCCCGCAGGATATACGTTGAAATCAATAGATTTTAGAAGCGCGCATACCGTTGACGTGAAAATATCTTCAGACGATGAAGGAAATGCTGTTTACGATTTTGTTACACCTGCAAACAGTGGAGTAAATGCCATTAATTGGGAAAAAGGAATATCAACATTGTATATCACGCTTGACAATACTATGCATGCATGGCCGAATGAATTGTCACAATTCGCGCTTTACGGATTAACGCTGGTTCCCGTAAGATTTGATGTTGATTTCAACAGCAACGGCGGTTCACCGGTGTTGCCGCAATCAATAATGAACAATGAAAAAGTCTTTGAACCGGTCGATCCTTACAAAGAAGGATTTGAGTTTGGCGGATGGTTTAAAGAAGCGGGCTGTATTAACATGTGGAATTTTGCAATTGATGTTGTCAGCGGAGACACAACGCTCTATGCGAAATGGCTCGGCGGCAACAGTGAAGACATTAACGTCGACGGTCAAGTGGACGCGGGCGACCTGGCGATTCTTTTGGATAACTACGGAAAAGTGGGTGTAGGAATTGACAATGCTTTAGCTGATATTGACAAGGACGGACAGGTTGATTCGGGTGATTTGTCTCTGCTGTTGGAGGCATACGGCAAATAATATGTTTATTAAAAAGGGGGGATGGCGATTTTGCCATCCCCCCTTTTTTGATTTTTATCGATTTAAAAAGGACAGTCAAATAGGTTCAAGTGGTTTATAGGTTTTATTAGGCAATTACGGTTGCGCCAATCGACTTAAGTGGTGCCCGGCACAACAAACTCGATCAATTTATCAAATTTGTAAATTACAGAAAACTGAAAAAACAGGCAAAAAATGGGAAATAGCAGAGGAACGAAGCTTTGAATAAGCAGGATAATTGAAGCAATCGATTCTGGGAATAAATGAGACTATATTTCCACAATGTGAGATTGACAAAACATTATGCAGTGTTGTATTATTAAGATGGTGGTTTTAATAGAAATTTATTTATAAAAAAGAACAATTTGTAAGAAATAAACAAAAATATTTGGTAGACTTCGAGAAATCGGTGTTTACTTTACATAAATATTATTATAAAACAAATTTTTTAGGAGGTTAAAAATTATGAGAAACGCAATCAGAAAAACATTGTCATATTTAATGGCGGCGGCGATGATTGTCGGCTTGGTTCAGTTCAGCGGCAATTCATCGAAAGAGGCATTAGCGGCAGTCGGAGATGACGGCACGGTACGAATAAATTTCGGTGCTTACGGCGTAACAGACGGCGCAAATACTTGGACAAAGTATACTGATTTTTCAGATTTAACAGTAAGCTTGAAAAATGTTACGATCGACACGTATGACCAGTGGTCGGGTGTAAGTAACGCGGTAAGCAAGCCTTATGCAGGTGTTTCATATGCGCCTGACAAGGTTTACCAATCCATTATTTTCTCCCCGGACAATTCAGGCGGTTCGGTGGAAATGACCGTAAAAAATTTGACGGAACAATTTTACAACGTAAGACTTCATTTCTTTGCGGCAAATCCGTGGGCGGTTAACGGTAACGTTATTTTCGGCGTAAAAGTCAACGACGAGCAAATGTTTTCTGATTTCACACCAACTCAAGGTGTTGCCGTAATTAAAGAAAAAGCGGTTGAGGTCGTTGATGGTGAAATTAAAATCGACATTATTGCAAATACAAATAAGCAAATTTATTTAAGCGGTATTGAGCTGGTTCCGACAGACAAGGCCGGCGAAGACGGCGACGGACCGGCTACGCCCTTGCCGAGCACAGTAGTACCAAGCACTCCGGGACCTACGCCAAGCATTGAAGATGGCGACGTTATCATCAATATTGGTGAAGCGCTAACTTACTTCAAAACTTATAGCATGATGAACGGAGAAAACAGAATTACAAAAGGCTCTGTATTTAAAAACTTTAAATTCGTTTCATCATGGCACAAAAACGGCGATACGGTTATTTTCCCTGATTTTTATCAAGGCGAGAATGTGGGAAAAATAGACATTCCCGATGGATACACGTTAAAATCAATAAAATTTGACGCAAGACACCTCTGCGATTCGGTAACAATTTCCTCGAGCAATCCCGGAAACGAAGATGTTGTTTTTGCGAATGTTTGGAATAACAACGGAAACACTTTGCTTACTAACTTTGGTTGGGAGTTTCCATCGGCAGAGGTTTCGATTACAATCGCTGCAGGCGATTTATCTCAAACCCTAATTTCCGAATTTGTATATGCTAAAGCAACTAACACAGAAAGTCTTAACGACGGAACAATTCGCATAAACGCGGGATTTGGTGATGTTACACAATATGGTGTAACTTGGGTTAAGCACGATCCTTATATTTCAGAGGTCGGCTTTGTTAATGGAAGCCCCAACGCTGTGTTTTTACCGTATGATGAGTGGTCAAGTGGCGGCGCAGGCGCAGACAAAACGGTTTCAAAACCCTTGTCGGGCGTTTCATATGCTCCTGACGGTGTATATCAATCTATTATATACGGAACAAAGGGCGGCGAATTTGTGAAGTTTGTCGTTCCCGATTTGGAAGCTGATGTTTATGATGTCAGATTGCACTTTTTCTCGGCGAAGCCTTGGTACAGCGTAGAGCACGACCAAGTGGTTTTCAGCGCAAAGGTCAACGGAAAAACGATATTCACAAATTTCAGACCGACTCAAGGCGTCGCTACGATTAAAGAAAGCAGAGCAAACGCAATCGACGGAGAAATTGAAATTGAACTCTTCGCAGAATCGAACGATTACTCAATTTATCTGAGCGGCATTGAGCTTATTCCTCTTAAAATTGAAGGAACACCCGAAGAAACAATAGCTGACGCTGTCATTGCGCTTCAAAACGCCGATTGGGCGATTAGAGGTGGCTTGGCAAACACTGCTGAGAGAGCGAAAAATGAAGTTGAGAAAAAAATTGCGGCACTTGATTTGATTACCTTATACGGTGTGTCAACGGTAGTTACAGGCGGCGAATTTATCCTCGCTAACAACGTCGGTGGAGTTGAAACAAAAGGCAGTCTTAAATTTACGGTTGATTTAAAACGACAGAATGCCACTGGTGTCTATAATGGAACATTAGTAATAAACTTCCAGGGTCCTGCCGAGACAAGCGCTGTTTTCGACGCTTTCACACGTCAGATGACTAATGTCAACAATGAAATGGAATATTCATTGAACAGCGGACAAAGATGGATTCCGATTGTCGGAGACAGCGTTGATCTTGATGGAATAGAGATTACAACACAGCACGGAATTTTGGTAAGATATATCAAAACAACGGAAATAGACGATATAATTGAGCAACAAATTGAAATATTTAAACATAGCATTCCAAGAGGCTTGGAGGCGGTAAATGCAACAGGCAGCGTGAAAGGTTCAATCAAGTTTGTTGACGAAACAATGGAATATAAAGCGACGAGAGATTCGGTCTATACCGCAGTTTCGGGAACAACAATAGCAAATCTTGAGCCGGGAAAATATGAGGTTCGCGTAAAAGGTGCAACTGTAGACGGAGTTCACACGGTTGCGAGTGATTTTGTCACGGTTACAATATTGTTTGAAGATGTTTTAAACACACCTGTCAGTGGTTTTGACAGAATAAAACCTGCTTCAAGTGACGCTTATGCAAAAGTTCCGGAAACCGAAGATATGCTTCCGGCTATTGTTAAAGTTTCAGAGGGTATGAAACCCGGTCAGGCGGTTTCGATTTACGGTGAATATTTCACGAGAAGATCGCGCGTAAGACTTAGCGATAAGAGCGGAAACAAGTGGGATATAATCCCCGCGCAAATCGACACATACGGACAATATATTCGTTTCATTTGGCCTGATTATATTCCCTCGGGCGTTTACATCGTTCAAGTTTCGGCAAATGATAACGATAATTCTTGGAGCACGCAAGAAGGCTATTTGAATCTGCCTGACGGTCAATGGACAAACGACCACAGTGCTTACACAGGAATGGAAATCAACCTTTTCGGTCGTAATCTTGACGCGACACAGTTCGGCGGTTCTCAAAACACCACAGTTCGCGTGATTGAAGTTGAGAACGAAAACAGCGATGAGGGAAAACTTATTCAAGAAATAGTCCCGAACATCGTCACACCATACCGTCTAGCGTTTAACGCACCTCCGATTCAAAACGGCAAAAATTATATATTGCAGGTTAATGTGCATGCAGGCGGAATCGGAAGCGAATGGGTAACAGCGATGGAATATCCCAACGCGATTAAAAAGCTGGTTATTAAAGGCGTAAGCAAACCGAACATCGACAGCTATACAAACAACGAAGCTGCTAAAGAAATCGTAATGGGAATGAATGTTTCATGGGCAGATAAATTCAAATGGAACACGATTTTCAACGTAAAGGATTTCGGAGCTGTCGGCGATGGAGTGACAAACGACACAATGTTCATTCAAGCGGCTCTTACAGCGGCTAAAGAAGCAGGTGGTGGTGTTGTATATATTCCTGAGGGAACATATAAAATAAGATCAACCGACGCAAGACGCAACGCGTTGACAGTAGGATACGGTGTTATTCTTCAGGGTGCAGGAAAAGGCGCCGACAACGAATATCTTACGGTTTTAGATTATGATACCGAAACAGTCATTTCAGGCGGAAACAGCGTTGCTGTAATCGCAAGCGATAGCAACCGAGGAATGCAGGGTGTTACGGGCTTTAGAATTAAATTCGGAGGAGATAAAAACTCTGAAAGAGCATCAACCAGTGTTGCAGGCATAAGACTGGGAAGCACAGAAAGCATATACGGAAGCGGAAGCCCTTACAGATATGTTTTCGTATATGACTGCCACGTTGACACAGGCACGAACTCAAGACGCCAAACGACGATGGTGGTTAACTCCAGCGAAACGCTTATCGCGAACAACTGGCTCAGAAGCGGCATATGTACTCAAAACTATACGCAAATGGGCGAATATGTAACATTCAGAAACAACCGCGTAATCTATGCGGACGCAAACTTCGGCATAAATGCGGAAAACATGGCGTTTATAGATAACGAAATTGACGTTGAGTTTGTCATGTCTGAGGGTTATTATGCGGGAAGACCTTCCTATGAATATGAAAAAGAATTCGGATATGTTTCTGAGGATGTACACGGAATATTCATTTACGGCGAGCGTCACTATGTTGCAGGAAACAACCTTTCAAACGTTACTTCGTTAAGAGGTTATTATGCAGGTGAAGGTTTAGCGCTTGACTCTTACAGAGGTGTCGCGGCGTCGGAATCAGTCACAGACGCGGGTTCTGATTGGATTGAATTTAATGAAAACTATGTTCACAGAGGAAGAAGAGATTTCAGCATAAATGTTGAAAATAAACAATATATGATTATGATAACCGAAGGCGCAGGAATTGGCCAGTCAAGACGTGTTATCGCAAGTGAAGACTTGGGTGGAAGAGAAAAATCAACAAAGCTCACAATTGATAAACCGTGGGATGTAATTCCTGTTCCGGGTTCTACAAAAATAGCAATAGGTAACCCGCACATGGGTAACGTATTTGAAAGAAACAACATTGGTCCTGCGGCAAACTCAGGCGTTCAGTTCTATAACGGTTGCTGGGATAACGTGGCGGCGGATAACTATTTGTTCAACACACAGGGTATTGCGATCTGGGGACAAAACGGAACAGTCGGAAACAGTTGGGAAAATTATGGCGCTACATCATTCTTGAATCAAATCAGAGATAATGAGTTGTATGGCTTTGAGCAACATTTCAGTCATGATAATCTCTTGCTTGAATGGGGTCAAGAGGGCGACGACTATTATGTTAAGCCTTGGGGACCGGGAATGTACGCGAACGAGTGGAGAAACAACAATCTTGACAGAACTACCGAAAAACCGGTGTTTGGTCCGTTGAATTTTTCACTACCTGCGCCGAATCCTCCGAGAGGAAGCTTCGGAAGAGGTTATGGTTTTTGGGTTAAGAGCCACGGAATGTCTTCCGATTATGACGGATTAACGGGAAGAAGAACTGTCGGAACATTAATTGAAGATTGCTTTATCGCAAACTCGGATTCGACACCTTTACAGCTTGAGGCGGGTGGTCTTTACGGTATATTCATCAAAAACTTCTCTAAAGAAGCAAGCCCCGGATTTATCGGAGACGGCGGACTGAACACTTTCGTTTGGCAGGATGACCAAAAAGGCATTCTTCATGACGGCTGGTTAGCTTCGTCAACAGATGGTGCAAATCCCGCAAATGCAATAGCGACGGGAAATGGAGCGGACGATGTTTGGACAGCAAATAAAACAGGTGATGTTTCACTTACCATCGACACGCAAATTCGTAATGTTACGATAGGAGAAAGATATAAATACAGACCGGATAAAGCTGCAAGAAACGAAGATCCATGGGAACATATCGGAAACTTCGGAAGAAGAATTTATGAAACAAACCCGTACAGAATTATTGATAAAATAATGATTGATGCGGTAGCAGTAAGCGGAACGCTTAATTTCTATGCGTCGGCAGTAAACGGACAGCCTAATGAGTATTTTAGAGACGACCTTGAAACAAACGGAGAATGGACGGATATTCCGACAAATAATCCGATGGTTTGGGAGCTTGCCCATACAATTGAAAATGTTACACTTGCCAAATTGGAAGGATTGATTCGCCTTGATGAATTGGCTGAAGGCAGATATTTCAAACTGGAATTTGTAAATACGACAAGCCCTGTTTCAATCAGAAACATCGACCTTTTCCCGTATGAATATATGGCTAAAGAATATGTCGTCAGACAAAAGCAATGGGAAGAGACAAATGCTCCCGGCGTGCCGACTAATGTGAGAGCAGCAGGCGGATTTGAAGAAATTTCTGTTTCGTGGCAAGCGCCGGCGAATGACGGAAACAGCGACATTACAGGCTATGAAGTGCTTATAGTCGGAGGCGACGGCGAATATGCCGAACCCGGAAAGGTAGAAGCTTTTGGTGCAAAAGTTTTCTCGAATATTTTTGAAGGTTTAGAAAACGGTGTTGAATATTCTGTTCGAGTTCGTGCCGTGAACGCGGTTGGAGCAGGAAATTATTCGGAATCGGAAAAGGCGACACCGAGTAATGACATATTTGAAATAGAACTTGAAGAGTCAGATGGCGGAACGATAATTTGCATTCTTAAAAAAGTTGTTAAAGGAACGTCAGTAACATTTACGATTGAGCCGGACGACGGAATGATGGCAAAATCGGGATTCCCGCAGGTTGTTACAAAAACCGGAAAAACAGTACAGCTTAACGGAGGAACCTCTGTTACAGAATTTGTATTCATAATGCCGGAGGAAGATGTAACGATTAAGTGCGAATTCACAGAAGCAACAACTCCTGATGGAGACATTATTCAATCAGTTATGACTACGGCATGGCTTGAAATTCTTGACGCACAAGGGAAAATTGATGTTGGAAGCACTATAGAGTATTCAATAGACGGAATCGTGCCAGACATGAATGTTATTTACACCGGATTGCACTTAGGTGTAGGCGGCGGCGGTAACTTCTTCTCCGGTAAAATACTTCAAACACAAGACAATCCGGGAGGACAAAACCCCGACTTATATTTGGAGAACGGAGCCAACCTGGTAATAGAGCTTGACAAGAATTATATTGTAACCGAGCTTTATTTAAGGCAATTCCTTATGAGTGCGAAAAACGTCATGTTCCAAGCATCGCTTGACGGCGAAACATGGACTAACATCTATAACCATACTGAGGGCAACAGCTCGGATTGGGATAAGGCATATACTTTCGCTATAACACCAACACCCGCGAGATATATTCGCATGATAGTACCGAGCAAAATAGTTGTCTCAATACCGTATGGCATAAAGGTTTCCGGAGTGGTTATGCAAGACGGAACAAGCGAAATCGGAGAAGCTGTGTTGCGTTATCTCAATACTAATGACGAAATTGATGTTACTGATGAAGTTAAGGATGTAGACGGCGAAACAGAAGGCATTGTTGCTGATGAACCTACAGACACAGACATTCAGCTTGACATCACGCTTCGCAGCAAAACAGAGGTTGAAAATATTAAGTTTAATAACCTCATAACCGACAAAGATATAACGGTTTATGCGTTGGATAAAAATGGTCAGTGGGTTGAAATCGGAACTATTCTTGCCGGAGATACAGATGGCGGTCAATATGTTTTCGAGCCTGATGAAGGCATTACAACCACGAAACAAATAAGATTTGAAATTCCCGAGAGTGCTGAATTCTCGATTACAAACGGAATTGTTGTTATGGGAAAAACAATAGCCGAGGATCGAATTTTGAGCATAGGAATCATCAGATCAAACGGTGACGTTTTACCTGAGTTTATATATCGTGAGCTTTCGATGAAAGTAAATGAGGTAGTAGAAACTCTGTTTAGCAACAGTGAGCTGGATAAAACCGTAAAATGGTCGTTATTAGACTCAACAGCGGCAAACGGTCATGCAATATCTACAATTGATGTTGACAGCGGAGATATATTTATTTCAAGGTATGAAACATCAAGCGAAATCACGATAACAGCAACATCGGTTTTAGACCATTTGATTAGCGGAAGTGCTGTCATTAAGATAGGTGATCCGTTAGAAGAACAGGATATAAAGGTTGAAACCGGCATAGTCGGAGGAATTGTGACAGCAAACAAAACAAGTGCATGGCTTGACGAGGTTGTTAGAGTTACAGCAACTCCCGCAAACGGAATGGCAATTTCGGGCAGACCGGAAATATCATATGTGCACACGGCAATAGTAGAAACGATTGATCCGGACACAAAAGAAATCACATATGAGACCAAAACAGAGATTAGATCGGTTGAGTCAAGAGAAGTTGCAGGTGGCTTTGAATTTAATATGCCGAATGGCGAAGTAACCATAATCGCGACGTTCGTAAGCGAAGGCGAGAAATATACGGTCAATTTCGTGACAAACGGAGGAACAGAGGTTGATTCGATTACAGTGACTTCAGCCACGAACTTCTTGGTTTCAAAACCAAAACCGCCGACAAAATCGAATTACAACTTTGGCTTTTGGTATGAGGATTCGGCGCTTACAACGAGATGGAATTTCTCGACTGATGCAGTAAGAAAAAATATGACTCTTTATGCTAAATGGGTGACAAATCAAGAGCAAAACTTTATACCGACTCCTCTTACGATGACGGGCAGCGAAAAGGTTCTGTCTGATGCCAAAGCAGGGGGAGGAGACAAAACAGGGGCCAACCTCGGTTATGAAATTAAAGCAAAATCAAACCTTGAGGTTAAAGCACTTGGATATCCAGGCATTTTGGGCAAGACGATTACACAAAACCATACGATTTATATTTACGACATGACTGTAACAGAACCGGTTATAACGGAAAGCAACAGATATGTATTGTCATTCCCGACACCCGCTTTTATATTAAATACACCGAAAACAGACGCGTGGCTTGTTGCTAAGGCTACAGTCACTCCAAATTCGGAGATGAAAGACGGATATTACTATGCAGAACTTGATGAACCGGTGTTGCTTCTTAACGGACATACCTACTACATCTTCTCAGAAGAAAGAGATGATGAGATGTATTACTTCTTTGGAATGTCGGGACTCTATAAATCGGAAGCCGCGGCAATAGTTTCTGAAAGAACAGGTTGGCATTTGGACAACATTCCGACATATTTCAATGTTTGGGTATATGATTATGACAAAATTAATCCGAATGATGGTGTTGCTGTAGGTCAAACATTTTGGTTTGAAGACTTAGGCGATTCGCTGGGCAGCGTCGGTCCTGTTGTTCCCGACACCTATTATGATGTAACATTCGACCTCAACGGCGGTGCCAGCACAGGCGGAGAGCTGAGACAATCGGTTAAAGGCGGAGGATATGCCGTCGAACCGAAAGTTCCGACTCTTGAAGGATTTGTGTTCTCAGGCTGGTCAACAACAATAGACGGAAAAGCCGAGAATATCGCGTCTTATGCAATCAATAAGTACACAACATTCTACGCAAAATGGCTCGACGCG
>JGI994J12354_10000368_pt1 | contig 44486 bp, 26 predicted proteins | sample IntmicLarv3ML3BL_FD_12354 | JGI IMG/M metagenome (IMG submission 12354) | reverse complement strand
CGGAGCCGTTATGGTTATAATAAGCCAAATATGGCTTGCCGCTTATAACCACGCTTTGTCCCGGGCTGCCTATGTGTTTTTTATGCCAAGCATAATCTTCTTGGTTTGGCATAACGCTAAAGAATACCGGTGCTTCAACTATCCAGCGCCATTCATTATTTTTCTCATTTACTTTATATATGCCGAGGCCACAATACACATAAGATTTATCTGTTGGGTGCGTGACTGCACTCTCCATAAAGTTGCTGACCATCTCAACAGCCGGAGCTGCTAAATTCTCAGGGTCAAATATTCTAAACCGTGATTGCTCGGTTATGGCAAGGCGTCCGTCGTCAAGATAAGCTATGCCTCTAATATCGCGATAAAGATCTAAGCTAACCGAAGTAAAGTATTCAGTTCGCTCTTTTCCGAGCGCTGCTATAACTTGGCCATTAGCAGAGTTCAAAATATTAAGCTTGCTGTTTGCCCTATCGCCTACTGCTATTCTGCCCTCTTTTACGGAAAGTCCGTATGGGTACTGAAGTTGAGTCGCAAAACGGGTTGCGATATTACCATCAACGATTTTCACAACATCAGTACCGCTTATAGCCCAAAGGTTCCCTTGTTTGTCTGCGCTGACAGTTCCAACGCTTGGCACTTCAATGTCGCCGAGGTGATTGCCATTATATAGGTCTATTTTTCTTATAACATCAAGGTTGCTTATAGAAACGTAAATCACGTCATTTATAACAGCAACTCCTTTACCTGCACCAACTTCTTCTTGATTAAATATCGGATAGCTTAACTCTCCGTTTGAAAGATATCCACGCTCGCCTGGAAGAGATATGAGGACAATCTCACCATTATTATCTTGTCCACGACCAGCTATAATCATATTTTTGTATTCTTGACCGCCAAAAAAATCGCCGTCGGTAAATGCGCTTGCAAAAATCGGCTGTCCATTTTTAGCTAAACGACGAAGTGTGAAGCCAGCTTCATCATAACTTGCAAGCATAATGATAGTACCGTCAGAGACCGGAATCAAGACATCAGCATTATCGCAGTTAAACATACCTTTCGGGCTACCGTTGTCGCCGACAGCGCCATCATCTAACATACGTATGCTACTTGAGATAGCTCGGATTTCATATTCTCCTGCTTCAACCTTTCTACCGAGATCATCACGACCATCCCAGTAAAGGGTATTTACAACAGGAATATCCTGAACTAAAAGTCTTATCAAAGTGCCGTCAGCTTTGTAGACACCTGCACTCATTCTCTTGCCAATGCTGCCTTCAAACTTAACCTCATAGGCCTTCCAACCATTTTGAACTGTAGGTGACGCATAGTTATATGCGCCAATTCCTGCTACAAACTCATTTCCGTCACGGTCTAAGAGCTTTTTACCGCAATGGCATAAATTAACGCCAGGCTGACCGCCAGGCCATGATATTTCAGGAGAAACGCGTAAATCAAATGCCTTTGGGTTAACAAATGAAGGAACAACATAAGTGCTGCCAAAGTCTTGGTTTGAAGCTGCTGACCACTCATAGGGATTAGCAACAGTCGGTACTGCGCCAAATGGACCTGTAATGCCGCTCAAAACATTGTTATCACTGGTTGATGTGTCTGCGGTAACATCATCTGTTACATAGTTGGTATTATTTGAAATAAAGATAGACTCAGCTATCACCGCATTTGGCGAAGTCAGCAAAATAATACCGCTACTCGTCGCGTTTGCAAGGGTATTATGAATAAAGGTAAAGTTTGCGCTGTTTTTAGAAAATACGCCAAGCACACACTGAGTAATAACACTGCTTGAGAGCGTAACGTTTGCACTGCTATTTAACGCTATACCGCGTGCTAAATTATTAAACGTACATCTTGTAACATTGATATTGGGAGAGCGTTCGAGAGCTATGCCTTCGCCCGGACCTTCAAAAGTAATTCCGGAAATTGTCGCATCTTTAACGCGATAAAACTTTATCGCGGAATCAGATACTTTGGTAGGTTTTAAAACCACACGTCCTGCAGAAGCATTAGTCAATTTCCCTGACTCGTCACCGGAAATGGTTATTTCGTTTAACTCAGAAACAAAAACCGAAGTCTGATAGTTTCCGGGGGAAATAACAATTGTATCTCCGCTCTTAATGATATCAACCGCAGCATCTACGGTTTTCAATGGAAATTGCGGCGAAATGCCGGAATTGGCATTGCTGCCGGATGTACTCACATAGTAAGTTGTAGCATGCAACGATATTGCAAACAGGATGGTAATCGCTAAAAATACCAGATAGCGATAAGATGACTTTTTCATAGACTCTCCCTCTTAATTTTAAATAATGTATATTGTATCATTTTTCCTTAATAATTGCAAGAAGTTCAGAAGAGATATTTTCCTCTTTCACACGCTTTATTTTATTCCCGCGCTCAAAAATGATGCCACTACCGTTTCCGCAAGCAACACCATAATCAGCGTCCTTTGCCTCACCCGGACCATTCACTTCACAGCCCATAACAGCGATTGTTATCTCTTTATGCTCTTTTTGCAACTTAACATCAATATTAGACAGCTCTTCCTTTAAAAAGTTTGCTATTTTCAAAAGGTCGACATCGCACCGTCCGCAAGTAGGACAGCTAATATAGTTTATGCCGCCTCGCCTTAATTTAAGAGATTTCAACATCTCAATACCTGCTACAACCTCTTCAACAGGATTTGCAGTCAGAGATACTCGAATAGTATTGCCTATATTTAAACGCAAAATATCGGATATGGCTATAGTGGATTTTATCAGTCCCGCAGGAGGAGTACCCGCCTCGGTCAAACCGATATGAAGGGGGAAATCATACTTTTCGGCAAAGAGTTTATTAGCTGAAATAGTGGTGGCAACGTCCGATGCCTTTAATGAAACGACAATATCCGTAAAATCAAGATCAGTCAAAAGGCGCATATGATACTCGGCATTTTTTAAAAGTTCCTCTGCCCTGCTTTCTGTATCACCCGTCTTAGTTTCACGTTTTGCCGAGCCGCCATTCACGCCAATGCGAATGGGAACACCCAGCTTCTTTGCTAAAGTAGCAACCTCTTTTACTGCGTTGGCATCGCTTAAATTGCCCGGGTTCAACCGAATTTTTGCAACCCCGCTTTCAAGTGCGGTCAATGCCAACCTATAATTAAAATGAATGTCCGCCACAACCGGTAACGGTGATTTTTTTACAATATCTTTTAAACTTTCTGCTGCCTTGTCATCCGGCACCGCGACCCGCACGATATCGCACCCCGCATTATAAAGCTCAAGTATCTGGTTTATGGTAGCAGCAATATCTGAAGTATCGGTTTTGGTCATTGACTGGACAGAAATAGGACTATTTCCACCGATTTTCACACCACCAACTACTACAATTCTTGTATTTGCGCGATAAAACATCGTCTTATTTGCCACCTAGCGGTAAAATATATACCCACACATCTTTGAATGTTATTATCGCCATAAACAGCAGTAAAACAGCGAGCCCAATACCGTGAATAATCGCTTCAGTCTTACGGTTAACTGCCTTTCCGCCTCTAAACAGCTCTATGAATAAAAAGAGTATACGTCCACCATCCAATGCCGGAAGTGGTAGGAGATTGAAAAATCCAACAGAAAATGATAAGAATGCAGCCATCATAAGCACGCTTGTCCACCAATCTCTGGTAATGGCATTAGAGCTTGAAGCATCATAAGATATCTTAATTATACCAACAGGTCCGCTGAGTTCAGTAGCAGGGACAGTCTTTTCAAAGAGTGAAACTATGCTTATAATACTCATTCTAAAGATATTTCCCACCCCAAACCAGGAGTTTTTGACGCTGTCAACAAAGGGTAATGTCTCATATTTCACACCTTCTGATCTCATCCCCACGCCTATTGTATATATCTTTTCTTTCTCTATAGCTCCCCAACCGCCGTGATCTTGATATTCCATGCTTGACTTTGGCGTTACAAGTATATCTGACTTCTCACCGTCACGTAATATATTTATAGTCAGCTCTTCACCATTCGAACCTCTAATAGCATCGCTGATATCGCCCGGCGACTTAGCATTAATACCATTGACGCCCAAAATAACATCTTCAGCCAGAATACCGGCATCTGCCGCAGGTGTATCTTCAAATACTTCTGCCACTATAACCTTACCGACAGGCCTTGGAAAACCTATAGCAAAAGAGATTATAAATATAAAGAAAAGAGCCAAAAGAGCATTAAAGAGCACGCCTCCGACAAGGGTTAAAAATCTAAATATCCACGGTTTAGTATTAAAACCGCCTTCAACATCCAAATCAGCGTCATCTACCTCCATGCCGGCAATATTAACAAAACCGCCAAAAGGTATCCAACGTAAAGAGTATGCTGTCTCACCGCGGGTGATTGAAAATATTTTAGGCCCCATACCAAGAGCAAATTCTTCCACCTTCATCTTGCTGATGCGCGCAAAAATAAAATGACCTATTTCATGAATGGCGATAATAATCCCAAAGATAAAAATTACGCCTACTATTCCTGTTATTGTACTCATATAATCTATTATACCACTTTTTCACTTTTCTGTAAATTATAATCTCACAAATAAAACATTTTCTTTAGAAAATATTAATTTTTGCGCTAAATGAGTTAAAGTAAAATTAATTTCACATAAAAAACAATACAGCTTTACCGTAAAGTATTGACGACAATAATATATACATGTTATACTATTATTGTTGCGCACAACAAAATAAAAAAAAGAGGTAACAAATGAAGAAAATTTTTATCGTTATGACCATGATTGCGCTTTGTATAACTTTATCAGCGCAAGAAGCCGATTCTATCAGCAATTTAGAAGCACGCATATCAACACTCGAAAAAATTGCTAAAAAAATTACTGTCAGCGGCACAATGCAAGCGCAGTTTGTTCAAAATGACAGCTCAAGTAACACCGCTAGTGAAGGGTTTATCCTTAAAAAAGCGCGTCTTAAAATCGTAGCTGCCCCAACTGATAAATTAAGTGCGGTTTATCAATTTGATATTGCAAATACCTTTCTAACACTAGATGCCTATATGCAGTATGCGTTTTCAGGGAGTGATAAAACAGGATATGCAGTACGTCTGGGACAATTTAGCTTGCCATTTCGCTCTGATATAGACAGCGAGACTCCTGATAGCGCGGTCGTAGTCGGGCAATTGGCTGAGAACCTTAACGGGAAAGTTATATCAAAATCACAAGGTCTGTATTTTTCAACTGCACAAAGTAAAAATTACTCTTTACAGATGTCATTAACAAGCGCAGCAGGACGCAATGCCACAAACACCAACGGCAACAAAGCTCTTGTGACAACACTAAGAGGAAAAGCAAAGTTTGGTAACGGACTCACCGGTGGCGCAAGCTTGCTTTACTCAAAACAGAATAAAGGTTTTGTACCCAACAACCCTGTTGATACAACATACTTCAGATACGGTATTGATGTTCAGTACAAGGTCAATAATAATATCACTCTCCAAGCTGAATACATTGGCGGTACAGACGATGACTCTGATGATGCTCCGACCATAAACTCTCACGGATACTCCGGGTTGGCAGCTTACACTTTTGACGAGAAGAATCAAGCTGTTTTAATGTATGACAACTTCTCAACAACAGGTCAAGAAGACCAAAACACCTTCACTGTCGGTTATGTTTACAAAATAAACAGCAACCTTAAAGTTAAGGCATTTGAAAAGTTTAGAACAGGCGCAACAGAAGGAAATGATTTTGTGCTTGACGCAACGTTATCATTCTAGTTTTTTATAAAGCAATTAGAATAAAATGAAACAAAAATCCCTATATCTTTATGATATAGGGATTTTTGTTATTTGAAGCCGAAAAACTATAATTTTACTTTAAGGTACTCATTAACCTCTTCTAAATCTGATGGTTTATCAACATCAAAGCCAATCTCAGGATATGAAGTTATTATAGCTTTAACGTTTGCCGAAATTATATTTTCAACCTTCTTCTCTATCTCAGATATAGATAATTTTTTCGCCACAAATTTTATTATAAAGGACAACCCCAATATACCAGCCAGCTTTAGTGGTGCTTTTCTGTATGAATATATCTTTTCTATGAGTTCTGCCTTGTCGTGAAGAAAATTTATATTTGCAAAAAAGAGATTGCCGCCGGTAAATTCGCCGCCAACCAGCTTAACGTAAGTACGTTTTCCGTTTGGGCAGAGCTTTTCGCTATCAATCCGTGGTATTATAGGGTATGTAAAAGATACGTTAGCGTTCAAGCTCTTTGCGATATAATCTTCTATTGCTTCACTCGTTATGAGCGGAATATCACCGGTCACAAATAGAATATTTTCATATTCTGATGATGGAAAATTATTCGCGCCACACGTCATATTCTTTACAATGCTCTCTGACGAGGGCAACAGCTGAATATTTAAGCTCTCAAGTGCCGGCATAACATCAGACGGAACAAGCGCAACAATGTCCTCACGTGTAAACCCTGATTTTTTTATCGCGTCAACTATGTAAGAAAGGATGTATCTCTCCCCTATCTTTATAGTTGCGCGGCTTGAGGCGATTTTCTCCATCTCTTTCGGCACATTTCCGCCTGCCAAAATCACCACAGCTATCTTTTTATCGTTCATCTTTTTTTATACTTTCTAAAGCCAATTTAGCGGCATTTTGCCCGGCTTGTTTTTTGCTTTTCCCGTTACTTTTCGCAAGCTCTTTACCATTAAAGAGGACTGCTATCACAAACTCTTTTTCATTCCCTTCCCCTACTTCGCCCTTGACTACATATTCGGGGGTTTTATCGCCATTTGCCTGCAAGATCTCCTGCAATTTCGTCTTATAATCGTAACTTTCCGTGATTTCTACCGCGCTGTCTAACAATTCAGACAGCTGTTCAAGCACAAAATCCGCGGTGTTTTCCAAGCCATGCTCTGTATAGACAGCGCCGATTATCGCCTCCACAGCATCAGACAAAACAGAGGGCAATTTAGCGGCATTCGGGTCAACTGTTCTTACTTTTTCGCTCAAACTCCACAAAAGCGCGATTTTTGACAAACTTTTTTCGCTGACGATATTTGCCCGCATCCGTGAAAGCTCACCTTCGTGAGCGTTCGGAAAACGCTCCATCAGCTCTTTTGAAATAATCAGCTCTAATACCGCGTCTCCCAAAAACTCCAACCGTTCATTTGACTCTACGTTGTCACGTTTAGCCACAGAGCTATGGGTCAAAGCTCTTTTAAGTAAAGCATCAGACAGTGGGAAAATCATCTTATTTAGTGTCATTTGCAATCGGTTTTTTCTTAACCGTCAGCCCTAAGTCACGCATTTGGATATCGTCAACAAAGGTTGGAGAACCCATCATCAAATCCGCGCCCGAAGAGACCTTCGGAAAGGCAATAACGTCCCTAATCGTGCTTTCACCTGCCATCAGCATAATGAGGCGGTCAAAGCCGATAGCCATACCGGCATGAGGAGGAGCGCCGTAATCAAAGGCGTCCATGAGGAAGCCGAACTTGTCGTTCATAGTCTCCAAGCTCATATTGATGGTTTGCAGCACTTTTTCCAAAATGTCGCGACGGTGAATACGCACAGAACCACTCAAAAGCTCATTACCGTTTAATACGAGGTCGTAAATATCGCCCAAAACTTCAAGCGGAGCAGTATCTATTTTAGCCAAGTCCTCAGCTTTTGGCATAGCAAACGGGTTATGTTTTGCATCCATAGCGCCGGTCTCTTCATTTATTTCAAACATTGGAAAATCAACTATCCAGAGAAAATTCCACTTATTTTCGTCAATAAGCCCAAGCTTTTCACCTAAATTAAGACGAACACGACCCAAACTGTTTAGCGTAATATCGTAGCTGTCAGCAATAGTCAAAAGAAGGTCTCCCACTTCTGCATCCATAGCTTTTGTAAACTCATCCAACTCTTTTTCGCTCAAGAATTTCGTTACCGGAGATTTCAACCCCTCTTCGGTTACTTGGAAGTATGCCATACCTTTTGCGCCAAATTTTTGAGCAAAAGCTATAAGCTCATCAAGCTCACGACGGCTGAGCCCGGCAGCGCCTTTAGCATTGATGCCCTTAATTATTCCGCCATTATCCAAAACTCCTGCAAATGCCTTAAACTCGGTATTAGCAAAAACGCTGGTTAAGTCAACAAATTCAAGCCCAAAACGGGTATCGGGCTTGTCGCTGCCAAACCTCTCCATAGACTCTTTGTAACTCATTCTGATAAACGGAGTTGGGATGTCGACACCGATAACGTCCATCATTGCCTTTACGATACCTTCGGTCACTTCATAAATATCTTCAGCTGTCACAAAGGACATCTCAAGGTCAATTTGTGTAAACTCAAATTGGCGATCACCACGTAAATCTTCATCGCGAAGACATTTAGCGAATTGGTAGTATCTCTCGATACCTGCCACCATCAAGGTCTGTTTTAGGAGCTGTGGTGACTGTGGAAGAGCGTAAAACTCACCCGGCTTTAGGCGAGAAGGAACTAAAAAGTCGCGCGCGCCTTCAGGGGTTGACTTCATCAAAAGCGGAGTTTCAACCTCTAAAAATCCAACGCTGTCAAGGTAATTTCTCGCTGCGTTCGCTGCCTTGTGGCGCAAAGTAAGGTTGTCAAGCATGCGCTTATTTCTAAGATCCAAATATCTGTATTTTAGGCGAACATTTTCGTCAACTTCAGCCGCGCTGTCGTCATTTATGGCAAACGGCGGAGTTTTGGAGATGTTTAAAATCTCAAGTTCGGTAATATGTACTTCCACCTCACCTGTCGGCAATTTCGTGTTCACCGTGCCTTCGGGACGTGGCTTTACAATGCCCTTTACCGCTAAAACAAACTCAGAACGTATGCTCTGCGCGGTCTCATGCGCAACACTTGAAACAGCGGGGTCAAATGTGAGCTGAGCTAAACCGGAGCGGTCGCGCAAGTCAACAAAAATAAGTCCGCCATGGTCGCGGGTCGTCTGCGCCCAACCATTTAAAATAACCTCTTTCCCGATATCGGAACTGCGCAAGTCACCGCAATTCACACTGCGACGAAGTTTAAATATGTTCTCTGTTTGTGCCATTTAATTTTTATCCTTATCATTTATAATTTCTATTATATCATTTAAGCTCACGGTTTCTTGTGTGCTGTCAACCATATTTTTCAAAACGCAGCTATTATTTTTAAGCTCATCTTCGCCCAAAATAATGACAAGAGAGGAGTTAAGCTTATTAGCTTCCTTCATCTGCCCTTTTAGCCCGCGCTCTGTGTATCCGCAAACAGCATAGATGCCATTTTTGCGCAATTTATCAGTCAAAATATTTGCCGCGATTACTGCCTCTTTTCCTAATGCTGCGACAAATACCGGAACCTCTTCCGCAACAGCTAAAGCGTCACCGCTGGAGAGCGACAATCTCTCAAGTCCTGCGGCAAAACCGATAGCAGGAGTCATCTCTCCGCCCAGTTCATGGACGAGCTTGTCGTATCTCCCACCGGCTAAAACAGTACTCTGCGAGCCGAGACCGGAGCTTGCGATAAACTCAAACGCGGTTTTCGTGTAATAGTCAAGCCCACGCACAATATACGGATTCACTTTGTAGGCAACGCCCAAATTATCAAGCTGCACTTTAACCTCATCAAAGTGTGTCTTGCAGTCATCACAAAGCGTGTCTAACATAACCGGAGCATTACTGCTAAGCTCTTTGCAGCGCTCTATTTTACAATCTAAAATACGCAACGGATTTGTATCATAGCGTAAATTACAGTCTGCGCAAAGCTCACTGCGCTTGTCAGCCAAAAATTCTTGGAGTAGCGTGCGATAATTAGGGCGACAGACATCGCACCCGATGCTGTTAAGCTCAAGTGAGGCATCCGTAATGCCGAGAGCGCGCAAAAAATTATCCGCAAGAGCAAGAGTTTCAGCATCAATCAGCGAGCTGTCGCTGCCAAAAACCTCAATACCGAGCTGTGTAAATTGTCTATAGCGCCCCTTTTGCGGTCGTTCATATCTAAAAATCGGGCCCATGTAGTAAATCTTGCAGAGCGCGTTATTTACCGCCAAATTATTTTGAATAACCGCGCGCACCGCTCCAGCCGTGCCTTCTGGGCGCAGGGTGATGTCATCGCCGCCGCGAGTGGTAAAGCTGTACATCTGCTTGCTGACGATATCTGTATCGCCGCCCACACCGCGAGCAAAAAGCTCGGTACTCTCAAAGATGGGAGTACGTATCTCTTTATAGCCATACAGCTTCACTGTTTGACGAAATATATCCTCTATTGCCGAAAAACGTTCGCTGTCACTCGGCAATATATCCTGTGTTCCACGCGGGGATGTAAATCTCATTATTATATTATACCAAAATTTCCACTTTTTTTAAAGTATTTTTTCGGTAAATATAACATAAACTGCCTTGCTTTTTATAAAATAGTTAAACGGCTTAGTATTTATTCGCCATCTTGAAGAGAGTTTTTTAAGAGTTTTATCAATTTCATAGCTCTTTCTCCACATCACATTTCTCTATTTGTTCTGCGTCACTTTCCGGCAATTTTCTGTAAACGTTTTGATAATATGCCAGTGCAAACAGCTGCATGGGTATTGCCACAATGATAGCCACAGTTAGAATAAGCCAGTTAGAAAAGATATTATCATTCATATAATTAGTTAAAAAACGTTGACATTCACTTTGATTTATAGTATAATAATTAAACACTAAAACTGAAAAAGGAGAAAATTACAACTAGAATGGCCGAAAAACACATTTTAAAATGTACAACAATCTGTTCCCCTCCACCAATCCGACACACACAATTCCGACATAGAACGTATTTAATACCAAAAACGATATTTATTCTATTAACTCTTTTAGCATCATATGCTATTTTCGCGCAAACACTTACAATACCCGCAGGCACGACATTCACAGCCGATGAAACAGTAGACATTACAGTTACAGCTGAAGATGGTACTTACGGCATAATAGCCAACGGAACCGCAACATTCAACACCACCAAAACAAACATTAATGTAACATCTACTGAAACCGGTGCAGCTCGCGGCATAGTTCTTGATTCAAACCGCTCGATTAACTTTAACAGCGGTGAAGTTTACATAAACGTCAATTCAAAAAAAGGCGCCTATGGTATAGCAATATCCGGTGTAGGAAATCCTTTTATAGATGTACCTAAAGGCGCAGTCACCGTAACAGCAGATAAATTTGTGATAAATGTTGATGGCGGGCTAAATGGCGTTTCGGCTATCAACAATACCATTGGCATCGTAGACATTAGAGCTAAGGAATTAGAAATAACTGCTACTACCGGTGGTCTGCCTTATACAGTTACGGCTTCTCTTGGTGGTATAATAAAGCTTAATAGCGAAAGCACAAAAATAACAGCTAATTCAACCTATACATACGGCGACCCTGACTATCCACCAATATATGGTGGGTTACCAACAGAAAGTCAAGTAGACTCAATGGATCTCGCGCTACATGTACAACAAGGTGGACTCATATTTGTAAACGCAAATAGTGACGGCAGTATTTACAATGAAAATTACATTGTACAAATTAACGGTGATATAGTATCAAGCTCTTACAACAATATAGACGCAAACTATATAAGTACTATTCACGCAAACTTTACTCACCCAAACTCTTATTTAAGAGGAAATTTGTGGGAACAACCCGGTAATGGTTCAAGCAATCTAGTTCCAGATACTCAATGGGGAATCATAGACATCCTATTCTCTAACGAGGCAACATGGGCTCCAACAACAAAAACAAAACTCAGCAACAGAGCTCACGCAACGTTTGACAACGCCAATATTGACCTTGCTTGGTGGTCTGCTGACCAAATATCTCAAGGATTAGCAACAAGCAATATGCTTAGAACTATTAAATTAAACAGCGCTACTATTATCGGCGACAGCGTACTCATAATTAATAGTGATGTCGCAAATGATAAAGCTGACTGTTTTATAGTAGATACGCTTGAAGCAGGAAGTAATGCTAATATTATCCAACAGATTAAAGTTGCATATGACCCTGCTATTCAAGATTATATAGATAATGGGGAAACAGGAGCAAAACTTTATGCAGCAAGTTCTCTAATTCCTGTTATGATAATAAATAACGATAACGGAAAAGCAGTTACAGGCGAGAGCGTGGCAACATATTATACAGCATTACAAACCTTTGAAATAACTGCTAATATAGTAACGCAAGATATTAACAATGGTGATGGCACAGGTATATATATTGACTACATTGAAATAAATAATTCTGAAGACCCCGGCCCTAAAGAGGACACTATTCTCATGCTAAAATGGATGTCCAGAACCATGAATGATAACCTTATGCGCCGTATGGGTGACCTACGACTTGACCCGGAGCATAATAAAAATGGCTTATGGGCAAGGACATATATGGCAGAACTTGATACAGACAGTAGTTATGCCGGAAAATATAATGAACAAAAATTTTATGGCGTACAATTGGGCGTAGATAAAAAACATGGCAAAGAAGACGATATTCTCTTCACAGGTTTATTTATCGACTATCTTAATGTAAACAATAGGTATGCTACAGGCAGCGGACGATTTGACAACTTGGGATTAGCAGCTTACGGAACTTGGATTAACGATGACGGACACTACATTGACCTAGTTGCAAAAGCAGCAAAAATAAACGGTAACTTTAAGACTATTGATACAGTTCGTAACAATGAGAAAGTCACAGCTGATTTCGACACTTGGGCTATGGCGCTCAGTGCAGAATACGGCTATAAAATAAAAGCCAAGGTAAACTGGATAATAGAACCACAAGTTCAACTCACTTACAACCGCATCGGAGACATGAACTTTGATTTGAATAATAACGTTCATGTAAGATACGGCAATATAGATTCTCTTATAGGTAGGATTGGCTTTACCGCAGGACGTGAATTTGACGAAGGAAATCTTTATGCCGGCGCATTTTACTTCCACGACTTTGCAGGTGGAACTTCACTTAATGCAGATGCTCCGGACGGAAGCAGTTTACATAAGATAGTAGATACCGGTAAAAATTGGTATCGCTTAAATATCGGAACAAACATCAATATTTCAACAGATGATTGCGCATACTTTGAAATTGCAAGATTATTCGGACGAGATATCCACGTTAACTGGCTTTTAAATGCAGGATTTAGATTCGGTTTTTAAGAGCAGAGAACACTTCGCATAAAACGATCCTGCTTATAAACAGGGTCGTTTTTATTATTTCTATAGATTTTAATATCATACTTATACCTTTAGGTGTTATAACATAAACGATAGAGCTATTACAAATTTTTTTAGAGACATACGGAAAACTGTATAGTAAATTCCACTATTTTCCACTTGATTTTTAGCTTAAAATAGTGTATAATTTTATTGTTTTAAGTAGCCGGAAAGAACATTTTTTAAAATATACGAGTTTTTACGAGGTTTTATGAGTAAAAGCGCTATTTTATTGGCAAAAAACCTCGTATTTTTGGGGTCAAATATGGGTAACTTGCTGTGATATTGACTTGAATGTGCCGCTAAACACGAGGTTTTTAGAGGCTGCTTACGAGGTTCATGTTTAAAGAGTGTTTTTCCCTTGACAAAAGAGCAAAAATATGCTATAATATATAGGAATGGTAAAGTAAATATCGTTCATCCCTTTAGTTTTATTACGAAGGCTGAGTCCAGACATAAAACTTTAAGGGGCAGCAACCTAAATAAAAAAATAAGGAGTGAAATATGGCTGCAAATAACAAACAATTCAAAGTATTAGTCTCTGACCCTGTATCAGAGGACGGCATTTTAGCCCTTCTAAATGATGAAACAGTTGAGGTAGTTATCAAAACCGACTACACGCCCGAAGAGTTAATCGTGGCGATTAAAGATTTCGACGGATTGGTGATACGGTCGCAAACGCAAGTAACAAAAGAGGTGCTTGCTGCTGCAGATAAACTTAAAGTTATCGGCCGCGCCGGCGTTGGCGTTGATAATGTAGACGTGAAAGCTGCTACCGAAAAGGGCATTGTAGTGCTCAATTCACCTGAAGGAAACACAATGGCGGCAACTGAGCATACTTGGGCATTATTGCTCGCGCTTGCAAGAAAAGTATCACAAGCAGCGCACAGTATGTCAGAGGGAAAATGGGACAGGAAAAAATTCACCGGAAGCGAGCTTTACGGTAAAACACTCGGCGTTATAGGTTTGGGAAAAATCGGCAGCGCTGTAGTACGTCGCGGACGCGGTTTTGAGATGGATATCATCGCTTATGACCCATTCGTGACTGAAGAACAGGCAACAAGAATGGGCATCAAACTTATGTCCCTAGAAGATGTACTCAAAAACGCTGATTTTGTAACTATTCACGTTCCAAAGACAAAGGATACAGCAGACCTTATAAATAAAGAACGCCTTAAAATGATGAAGCCGACAGCGCGACTTATTAACTGCGCTCGTGGTGGAGTCGTTAATGAACAGGATTTGGCTGACGCTGTAAAAAATAATGTTATCGCAGGAGCTGCGGTTGACGTATTTTCAGTAGAGCCGGCAACAGATGATAATCCGCTTATCATTGCCGCAAAAGAGGGAGTACAAAACCTTATACTCACCCCGCACCTTGGCGCATCAACCGAAGAAGCACAGATAAAGGTAGCGGTTGACGTATCAGAGCAGATAAGCGACTATTTTCACGGCATACCGGCAAGAAGCGCGGTCAATGTCCCTGCCCTTCCGGCAGACCTGCTCGCAAAACTCAAACCGTATATGGATTTGATTGATAAAATCGGTAAATTGCACGGACAAATTTCTAACGGCGCTATAAAATCCGTAAAAGTGGAATACAGCGGCAAAGTTGTAGAAGAAGATACAACCCCGCTCATCCCGGCGCTTTTGCAAGGGCTCTTGTCTCCGGTTTTGGGAGCTGAGGCGATAAACTCTGTGAACGCCAGATATATTGCTGAAAATCGCGGCATTCAGATTAACGAAATCAGATCAAACAGCGGCAGCGACTATGCAACGTTAATGTCGGTAACAGTAACTACCGAAAATAACGCTCACACCATAGAAGGCACACTCTTTAACAAGGAGACGCCGCGAATAATTTGTATCGATAACTACCGCATGGAAATCGAACCAAACGGCGTTTATCTGATCTGTTTCCACAAAGATCAACCGGGCATTATCGGCACTGTCGGGCAGACATTTGGCGCGCACGACATAAACATCGCTTCCATGCAAGTGGGACGCGTTGAGATGCGTGGTGACGCTGTTATGGCGCTTGGTATAGATGAGCATCCAAACCAAAAAGTGCTCGACAAAATAAGCTCAATCGACGGCGTAAAGCAACTTTATCTCGTAGAGCTTTAGGCCAATAATATATAATATTTAGGGGGTTTTCGGGGAGATTTATATTAGCATTAGCTGAATTTCCCCAAAAACATGGGAAATACAGGCAATAATAAGAAAAAAATCGGCGTACTTGCATCAGGTGGCGGCTCTAATATGCTCGCCATAATGAGCGCTATTGACCGTGGGGAAATAAATGGCGAAATCCTCATAGTTATAAGCGATAACCCGAACGCCAAAGCGCTTGATATCGCTAAAGAGCGAGGGATTGATACGCAAGTTATACTACCGTCCAACTATAGTTCACGGGCAGAGTTCTCAACGGCAGTTCTTGACACTTTAACGCCATACAACTTAGATTTATTGCTCCTTGCCGGCTTTATGCGCGTTGTGACAAACGAGCTCATAGAGCCATTTTACGGTAAGATATTGAACATCCACCCTTCCCTCATCCCCAGCTTTTGCGGCAAAGGTTTTTACGGTCATCATGTGCATGAAGCAGTCATAAAAAAGGGCGTAAAAGTCACCGGTTGCACAGTCCATTTTGTCACAGAAGAGGTTGACGGCGGCCCTATTATCGTGCAAAAGGCGGTGTTAGTCGCTGATGACGATACTGCGGAAAGTGTGGCAGCAAAAGTCTTGGTGGAAGAGCATAAAGCATACCCTGAAGCAGTAAAATTATTTTGCGACGACAAAATATCAATTAACTAACACAAACATATTCGACATAACATTTGGGAGGTAAGAGAATGACATTAACTTTAGCAGAAAAAATTCTAAAAGCGCATCTTGTTGAAGGTGAAATGGTAAAAGGCACGGAAATAGGTATAAGAATCGATCAAACCCTCACACAAGACGCTACCGGCACTATGGCGTACTTACAATTTGAAGCTATAGGCATCCCAAGAGTCAAAACTGAGCTTAGCGTGAGCTATATTGACCATAATATGCTCCAATCCGGCTTTGAAAACGCTGACGACCACGCTTTTTTAGCATCTATCGCTAAAAAATACGGCATATATTTCAGCCGCCCGGGTAACGGCATCTGCCATCAGGTTCATCTTGAAAGATTTGGTATTCCAGGCAAAACCCTACTCGGCTCTGACAGCCATACACCAACAGATGGCGGCATAGGAATGGTGGCTATTGGCGCCGGCGGTCTGGACGTTGCGGCAGCCATGGCAGGAAGCCCCTTTTACCTCACCTGTCCAAATATTTTGGGCGTAGAGCTTGTCGGAAAATTAAAGTCAAACTGCTCTGCTAAAGATGTTATCTTAGAGCTTTTACGTCGCATATCCGTAAAAGGTGGCGTAGGAAAAATAGTTGAATACTTTGGCGAAGGTGTAAAGACCTTATCAATACCACAACGCGCAACCATCACCAATATGGGCGCAGAGCTTGGCGCTACCTGCTCGGTCTTCCCAAGTGACGAAATCACGAAAGGATTTATGGCATTAGAGGGGCGCGAAAATGATTATGTAGAGCTAAAAGCTGACGAAGGCGCAGAATACGACGAGGTAATAATCATAAACTTAGACGAAATTGTACCACTTGCCGCTTGCCCACACAGCCCTGATGCTGTTAAGACAATAGCGGAGATTGGAGACATAACCGTAAACCAAGTCTGTGTTGGCTCTTGTACGAACAGTTCATACAATGATCTTGCCATTGTAGCAGCAATTTTAAAAGGAAAAACTGTTGCTGAGAACGTTTCGCTGACCATCTCTCCTGGCTCTAAGCAAGTTTACGAGATGATAGCACAAAGCGGTGTTTTAAATGACCTTATCACCTCGGGCGCACGAATAGTTGAGGCAGGGTGCGGTCCGTGCATCGGCATGGGACAATCCCCTTCTACAAACGCAGTCAGTCTTCGAACATTTAACCGAAACTTTGAGGGGCGAAGCGGAACTAAAAGCGCGCAAGTTTACCTTGTAAGCCCCGAGACCGCGGCAGCGGCAGCGCTCAAAGGAAAATTGACAGACCCACAAACTTTGGCTGAAGTCAAAATCACGGAATTTACCGGCAAAGTAGATTTGGATGACAATATGATAGTTTCACCTCTTGCTGACGGTTCAGCTGTAGAGATTGTTCGCGGTCCAAACATCAAACCGCTTCCAATAAATCAAGGATTTGACAGTGCGGTAAAGGGAGAGATATTGCTCAAAGTTGGTGACAACATCACAACTGATGATATTATGCCTGCAGGCGCAAAAGTGCTTCCGCTTCGCTCAAACATTCCGGCAATAGCAAAGCATGTATTTAGCGGAATTGACCCTGACTTTCATGACAGAGCGCTTGAAAAAGGTAGTGGATTTATAGTTGGTGGCTCAAATTACGGTCAAGGTTCGTCACGCGAACATGCAGCACTCGCTCCGATGTACCTCGGTGTTAAGGCGGTTATTGCTAAATCGTTTGCCAGAATACATCGGGCAAATTTAATCAATTTCGGCATTTTACCTCTCACATTTGTTAATGAGGCAGACTACGACAAGCTCTCTCAAGGTGAAAGCATTGTCATAAACGGCATTGCTGATAAACTGAAAGAGAGCAAAAACTTGATACTGGAAACCAATGCAGGAGATATTGAGGTGAACGCCGGGCTTTCCGGTAGACAGATAGATATCATGATCTCCGGCGGACTGCTAAATTACATCAAGAATAGCTAAAAGCTACTTTATTATTAAAAAAATGCCCTGCTCTTTTAAAGAACAGGGCGTTTTTTATACATAATTATTATATAACACTACAAGCAAACAAAAAACGTGCTTATATTAAAAGCACGTCAAAGATAACTGGGGTGGGTAATCGGACTCGAACCGACGACCTCCAGAGCCACAATCTGGCATTCTAACCAACTGAACTATACCCACCATAAAATAATGCAATAATGCGATTTACTGTTGTATGTAAAATGGTACGCTCAGCAGGATTTGAACCTGCGACCTACTGCTTAGAAGGCAGTTGCTCTATCCGCTGAGCTATGAGCGCAAATAATTACTAACCTACTTTAATGAATTTTTCGCAACACAGTCAAAAATCGCTTTTACCTTAAAAAAATATGGAGCGGGAAACGGGACTCGAACCCGCAACATCCAGCTTGGAAGGCTAGCACTCTACCAATTGAGCTATTCCCGCAAAAAATCCATCTCTTTTTTAAGGTTTTATGGTCGGGGCGAGAGGATTTGAACCTCCGACCTCCTGGTCCCAAACCAGGCGCGCTACCAAGCTACGCTACGCCCCGACAATAACGTATAATATTATATACTATTTTTATGGTTTGGTCAAGTAGTTTCAGGCAAAAAATATATTTTATTTACCGTTTTTTAAAAATATTACCGTGAAATATCCCTATCACAGTAAAATGAAAGCTATTTAACGCGTTACAAAATAGGTTTTAAAAATTTTCCTGTATAACTTTCCTTAACCTTGGAAACCTCTTCAGGCGTACCTTTTGCAATAACCTTACCGCCTAAATCGCCGCCTTCGGGACCCATATCGATTATATAATCCGCCTGCTTTATAACATCTAAATTATGTTCAATAACCAAAACAGAGTTGCCGGTATCCACTAAGCGGTGTAACACGCCGAGTAATTTGTCTATATCGGCAAAATGAAGCCCTGTAGTCGGTTCATCCAACATATATAGGGTTTTACCTGTCGCGCGCTTAGAAAGCTCTGTAGCGAGCTTTATACGCTGTGCTTCGCCACCGCTCAAAGTCGTTGCCGGTTGCCCCAAACGAATATACCCCAACCCGACATCACGCAAAGTCTCAAGTTTCTTTTCAATGCGTGGGATATTGGCAAAAACCTCTGATGCCTCATCAACAGTCATATCCAAAACATCGGAGATGCTCTTGCCCTTATACTTTACGGTCAAGGTTTCGCTGTTATATCTTCTCCCTTTGCAGACCTCGCACGGAACATAAACATCTGGCAAAAAGTGCATCTCAATCTTTATGATGCCATCGCCCTTACACGCTTCACACCTGCCGCCCGAAACATTAAAGGAAAACCTCCCCGGCTTATATCCCCGTACCTTTGCCTCAGTAGTTTGGCTAAAAAGGTCACGAATAAGGTCAAACATACCGGTATATGTCGCAGGATTTGAGCGTGGCGTGCGACCAATGGGCGACTGGTCAATATCTATAACCTTATCTAAGTATTCAAGCCCGGTAATGCTCTCATGTTTGCCCCAGACCGAACGGGATTTATGTAAGTGATAGGTTAAGCGCTTGTACAAAATATCTTCCATGAGCGTTGACTTACCGCTGCCGGAAACACCGGTTATCGCCGTAAAGACACCAAGCGGAATCTTTACCGTGATGTTTTTAAGGTTATGCGCTGTTGCTCCCTTGATTGAGATAAACTCGCTCTTGGGCTTGCGACGTTTTGTCGGAACATCAATTTTAAGCTCGCCCTTTAGATATTTTCCGGTAATTGAACTTTCATTTCCCATCACCTCTTCCGGCGTGCCAAGCGCGACCACTTTCCCACCATGTTCACCTGCCATTGGTCCGATATCTATCAGGAAATCCGCAGCACGTGAAGTGTTTTCGTCATGCTCAACCACAATAACGGTGTTGCCTACATCACGAAGATTCTTCAAGGTCTCTATGAGTCGTTCGTTATCACGCTGATGAAGACCGATTGACGGCTCGTCCAAAATATACAAAACTCCCATCAAGCCGGAACCTATTTGTGTTGCAAGGCGTATTCGTTGTGCTTCACCACCGCTCAAAGTATTAGCTGCGCGAGACAAGTTTAGGTAATTCAGCCCTACATTCACCAAGAATCCCAAACGCGAGCGTACCTCTTTTAGTATCTGATGACTTATTATCTGTTCTCTGTCATTAAGCGTAATCTCATTAAACCATTTTGCAAGCTCACCTATTGAATACCCTGTGATGTCCGCAATATTCTTTCCATTTACAAGTACAGCCAACACTTCGGGTTTTAATCGTTTACCACCACAAGATTTACACGGCGTAACAGTAGTATACTGCCTAAGCTCATCCCTGTAGTCATCACGCTCAGTTTCGCGAAAATCCCGTTGCAAGTAATTTACCAGCCCAAGCCATTGCGCGTCATAAAGGTGTAAACGCCCCTCTTTTGTGCGATGGCGTATCCTGTAACGCTCGGCGCCGCCACCGTACATTATTATTTTCTTCTGTTTTGGCGTTAATTTTTTGTACGGCGTATCAAAAGAAAAATTCTCTTCGCGCGCAACATTCTGCAAAACTGACCAATACCATCCTTTGCGACCACAAAGCGGCACAAGTGCGCCGTCATTTATAGAAAGATTATCATCTGCTATGATCAAATTCTCGTCAATAAGCTCGGTAATACCAAGCCCCATACACTCGGGGCAAGCGCCAAAAGGAGAGTTAAAGGAAAAATTACGCGGGGCAAGCTCTTCAAAGCTGATACCGCACTTTAAACAGCTCGCACTTGTGCTAAACGGAAATTCTTCGCCGTCAATAACGGCAACTGTTGCTATCCCCTTCCCTATCTTGAGCGCTGTTTCCATAGACTCGCTCAGCCGTGAGCGAATGTCGTTTTTAAGCACAATGCGGTCAACCACTATTTCAATCGTATGTGCTTTGTACCGTTCCATATCAATGTCATCATCAATATTATATATTGTGCCGTCAACACGTACACGAACAAACCCCTGTTTGCGGATATCGTCAATTAAGCTCTTATACTCACCCTTTCTCGCGCGAACAACCGGAGCCAAAACTAAAAGGCGAAGCCCTTCGTCAAACTCAATAATTTTATTCACTATCTGCTCTAATGTTTGGCTCTCTATTCTATCGCCGCAAACATGACAATGCTGTACACCTATTCGCGCATAAAGCAAGCGCAAGTAGTCGTAAATCTCGGTAACCGTTCCGACCGTAGAACGGGGATTTCTTGATGTAGATTTCTGGTCTATAGAGATTGCCGGACTCAAACCTTCTATGAGGTCAACATCCGGCTTATTCATCTGCCCCAAAAATTGCCTGGCATATGCAGAGAGTGACTCAACGTATCGACGTTGACCTTCAGCATAAATAGTATCAAAAGCGAGTGATGATTTTCCCGAGCCGCTAAGCCCGGTAATAACCACCAATTTATCACGAGGGATGTCAATATCTATATTCTTTAAGTTATGCTCTTTAGCACCACGTATCTTTAAATATTCTGTCATTTTCAGCTTTAATTATACCATATATTCGCCCTCTTGTAAACTAGACAAAGGGAGATTCCGCATTAAAATAGCGAAATCTCCCTTAAGCAGTTTTGTTCTGCAATTTTCACTTGATTACAAGGACAAACCTAAAACCTGACCTGTAGCCAAAACAGCAACTAAAACATTGCCGTTAAATGCAGCAACTGAGATATCCTGCTCGAACACCTCGCTTGCAACTAAGTTTCCACCTCTAAAAAAGTCAACTTTACCGCCCCAATAAATTACAGCGGTGATGTCATCGGAAACTTCAACAGTCTTAATTAAAAGTTGCGTATCAACCTTAAGACCTTCGCTTCCGGCTGTTGTGTATGCCTTGTCAGCCATCTCACCATCTTTAGTGCCAACGATTGCACCGTTAGCATCAATAGTGGTTACTGTGCCGTCAAAGGTGTAGATATCAAGATTATTGCCGTTAGCAACAATATTTACACCACGATCCGAAACATTAGCTGTGTAAACTACATTCGGCTTAACAGCATTGTTTGCAACTGTTGCATGAGCAACATTAGCTTGCGTCGGCTGATTTAAGAACATTATAGAATCTTGAAGAGCTACCGTCTGATAAACAGAACCACGAGCTTCTTCCATGCCCTTTTCATCATAAGCGATAGCAACTATAGATTCTATACCGTAGTTTACAACATCGTACTGCCAAGCAATCATACCACGATCACGTCCCGGGAACACGTCAGCTACCGGAGTGTATGGTAACAATGCATTGCCGGTATTTGAAAATTCCAACATAGCTTTGATGAGTGGGTTATCATCAGGATTTCCGAAGATAACAGCCGGAGTGTGAACATCAAACGGTGCCGGACTATAGGAGTCAACCCAAGTTGATTTGCCGTGAGCTTCTATTAAGTACTCATCTTGGTATGGTTCAGGACGTCTATCAACTTCGCTTGCAGCAATAACTGTAGCTTTAATGCCCCACGGCTCAATGTCTTTAGCAAACTTGTAAGCAGCATTGATTGAATAGTCGCTTGTTCCTGCAATAACTAAGATGTTATTGTACTGTCTGAAGAATCTCTTCATATTTTCGCGGTCATTATCAAAGTAAATAGCGCGTGAAACTTCACCAATAGCAGCTCCTGCAACTCTGAAACCTTTACTTTCAAAAGTGGTAACACTAACTTTATTATTAAGAAGTTCAGTTACTTCTACCTTATATTCGCCGGCAGGGTCATTGGCAGCTAACACAAAAGTTTCTTCCAAAACGCCGCCCTTGGTAGCTCTGTAAACATTATACCTCTCAACACCAAGTGGGTCAACAATTCTAATCTTCATAGGAATAGAGCCGTTCAAAGGAACATTATTGCTATCTACAACAAAACTGCGAACAGTAAAGCTAATCGGGTCAGCGGTTCTAGTTGTTTCAACCTTCACATCTGAAACCATAGTTATAACTTTATCAATCGGGCGTTTTGTCATAGCGACTGCACGCATCTCACCTTTACCCATTGAGAATGTTCCGGTCATGGTTTCGCCTAAAGCTTTGCCCTTCAACTCTTCAACTTCACCACCACGAATCGCATCATAAATAGCGCGGTTTTTAGTGTTAAAGGTGATATCGGTCTTAACATTTAACATATCAAATTGATAATGTCCGTTCATATCTTTAGCAGCATTAACCACGAATACATACTCGACATCGCCTGATACCTGCTTAGTTACACTAAGTCCGGGCTCAGCAGTCTTAACGATAGTCTCAATGCCAATCTCATCAAAGATTGGTTGTAAAGCATTTACAACGTTAACAGCAGCTAAGATAGAAGCATTCAAACCATAGGCAGCTGAGTTAACAGCATTCTGCATTGCCTGAATTTCATCAGCTGAAGCACCGTTTGCACGAAGCGCTTCAAGTTCAGCATTTAATGCATCACGTTGTGCAAAAGAAGCATCCGTATATTTAACAGCAACTTTAGTCTGAACAGCACCAGCAATCTTGACTGTAGATAAACTGTCTAAAACAACAGTCCCACCGTTTCTTATATACTGCTCTAAAGCATCAACAACATCAGGTCTAAGATATTCTACACCGTTAATCAAAATAACTTTATAGAACTGCTCTGCTGTGCCATCCAAAACATCTTCTTCCAGAATAAACTGACTGTTAACCTGCATGAGTTTTGTCGCAATATAATTAATGTGAATATATTCACCCATCTGGTTGCAGTGCGCATAGAAATTCTTAACAGGGTCTTCGGTATATTTGTAAATATTATATGAAAGTGGGAAGAGGATACCTACATCACCACGGGTAACAGGCATATTTGTAAAAATAGTACCTAAGCGCCCCATAATCTTGTTACTCTCTGCGATGCCTTCACGTGCGTTCGGGTTATTTACAGGGTCAAGATCAGGTGGGGTCTGCATACCTTGAATATTAGTCTGGAATGATAAATACTGCTCGCCTCTAAAGCGGATATTTCCGGTATTGCCGTACCAAGCCGGTAAGTACCAAGTTGGTTTGTCAAAGTCACGAGCACGAGCTACCTCCATAGTAAATGACGGATGCCAGTAACCGGGTCCCCAATCATCATAACCGCCGTGTCCTGAAGTTACATCAAGATTTCGGGTAATAGTAAAGTAGTAACCATCACTAAATGCGCTCCAGCCGTACTGGCTCTGAGTCATGGCCATAAACTTATCATTCACGCGCTTTACGCCATCTTTACTGTACTGCCATGCAGCATCCATCAAAGTTGCTTTCCACTCTGTGAATTGCTTCCATTCATTGCGAATCTTTTCATCGTCTTTTGAAGCTGCCATAACATCTTTATAGTTAGGAACCTCAAAGCTAAACGCATTTTCAAATGAACGCAATTGAGCAGGAACAGCTGCGTTACCGGAATCGCCAAACCAAGTCAAACCGGGCTCATCGTAAAAGTGAGTTCCGAGGAAGTTTGGCAATGTTCTCTTTGCGAGTGTATAACGTGTGGAACGAGCTAACCCACCACGTAATACGTTAGGGTCTGACCAGTCGCATTCCATACGAAGATCCATCTGGTGACCACCTGACTGCACGCAGATAGGAATATAATCCTGACCTGAGCGGATGTTAGCTACATTGTCATGTCCGCCATAGCTCGCAAAAGCTACGTTAAACCCAAAACCATCTTCACCTAAGAATGTCTGGTTAGGACCATTATAACGATTCCAAAGTGGCAACACGAAATTGCTCTTTCTGACATCTGAATAAACTTCGATATCGTTATAAGCATCAACACCATAAGCTGTAACAGTTATGGTATATTGTCCAGGGCGTAACAACGCTCCATTCAACTGATAATGTTCAGTTGCTTTAGAAATTCCGTTAATAGCCAACACTTCTTGTAATGAAAATGTGAAGTTAAAAATACTTCCATCCTCGCCACTTAAAGTAAACACCAAGATTTCTGATGCCATATCAGCATCAGAAGTGCGAACTACGGATACCGGTATTTGCTCGTTTGTCTGGTAAGCAACTCTTCCAAATGGAAGTAAAACTGAAAGCTCAGTTGCCGCAAACATAACGGTTGCAAATACAAACAGTACCAAACCAATAAATAGTTTACGCATCGATTGTTCTCCCTTTTTCTTTTTTTATTTAATCTTTTAAAGGTTTTTTATATGAGTATAACTAAACACATAAATTTCAAGATATAAACGCTAATATTCATATAAAAGACTCTAATAAAGCAAGCTTACATAATGACTTTCACATTATGGATTTCTTTTGTCGGTATCGGTAAGGTATTTCCTTCAATCTTTTCGTTGTCAAGATATATCTCTTTTACCCCATTTTGCTGCCCATTACTATTTACAAAGGTAATATTATATACAGCGTTTCTAAATTTCCTCTTCATGCTGAACTCTTTCCAGTCGCTGCTTACAGCGGGAGATATCAAAAGCCCATCAAATGTTGGACGAACGCCGATTATATAGTCTCCCATAGCGCGCAACATCCACGCGGCAGTACCTGTCAACCAATGGTATGCGCCACGCCCATGCTCTAAGCTTTGCGCCGGCCCTACGCAAAATTGCGAAAAGACATACGGCTCCATCAAATATTTATCCGGGTCTTTTAATGCCGGCATAAGCTTTGTATAGAGATCCACAGCATCATCACCACGTCCTAAAACAGCGCGACCAACGACATTAAAAGCGCTTGCGTGAGAAAAGACCGCGCCGTTTTCCTTCCATCCCGGGGTAAAACGGGTAATAAGACCTATCTCTTCATCTATCTCAGAATATGCAGGTCCAAGATTCATCAAACCATAATCTGTACTCAAATACTTATTCACGCTGTCCATCGCCATATTTAAGCGCTCAGGGGTGCTTATGTTGCTTATAGCAGCCCAAGTCTGCGAATTGACCCAGATAAACCCTTCTTTCTGGCCTTTAACGCCAACCGGCTCGCCATTATCTTTAAATGCACGAATAAACCATTCATCGTCCCAACAACTTTCATTTACGCGCTTGTAGATATTTTCAGCGTAAGTCTTATAATTCTCAACGCGAGCGTTGTCGCAACGCAATTTAGCAACTTCAATAAGTTCATTTAATACAAAATAGACAAACTGTGCAAGCCAAACACTCTCACCCTTACCTCCTGCACCAATTCTGTTAGCGGCATCATTCCAATCTCCGTGACCTATGAGTGGTAAGCCATGCTCACCAACAGTATCAAGCATTCGCTCAACACCTTTAGTCATCTTCTCATAAACCGTAGAGCTACCGCCGTCAATGAGCGGAATCTCTTCATCCAAAAAGTCTAAATCTCCGGTTTCGCGAAGGTAATTCATAACAGAGAGCGTAATCCACAGTGGTAAATCTGCCTTATCTGCTGCCGGCTCTTTGATACCTATCCTATTACAGCCCCCGGCACATCTGCCATCACTGTAAAAAAAGCTTGCGATACGCCTGATGCCCTCTTTTGCGTACTGCGGAGAAAGAGCTATCACACCAAAAGCATCTTGACAGCTGTCGCGCATACCCTGATATTGTCCTTTATGATAGTAAGACGGACCACGACCACAGGTAAAGTTGACGATAATCTGCCACTTGTTCCAATAGTTGACCATATTATTTATCACGCTATCCGGTGTAGTAACTTCAAATCCATCAAACATATTGTCCCAATATTTTTTGGTGTTTTCAAACATATCAGCGTAATTATCGTGACATCTTAGTTTTTTTAAGAGCCCATCTTCGTCTGTATTGTCGGTTACTACCGCAAGCGCAATATCGGTTGCAAAGCTTTCACCATCATCTAAGGTTACTCTCCATTGGTAACTTGCAACTATCGGCCCACTTGTGCTTTCGCTTTGTGGTAAAGTCTCCATATCAAGCGCCGCAGGAGTTTTGTAGTCATTGAACGCGCCCAAAAAGAGCTCACGACTCGTGGTAACTGAAGTCGGCTCTACAGAGGTCGTCATAAGTAAGCGCATATCCCAATTGCCATTTTCTTCAGACCAACCATTATAAGGATGCCACCAACGTTTGACGAATTTTATATCGCGACGGTTTTCTTCCACTCCGCTTTGGTTAAAGAGCGCCATAAAGAAGTTGTCCACTTCATCTAATGAAACATTTCCCATAAGTATTTCAGCAGCAGAATATACCGATATTCTCCTACTTCTGCCGGAGTTGTTTACAATATCTACTTCCCACGTTTCAGCATCCACACCTATTGGCACAGAATAACGGACAGTAGCTGAAATGCCGCCATAACTGCTTTTGATAATAGTGTAACCCAAACCATGAGTAGCCTCGTAAGAGTCAAACTTTCCTATAGGAAGCGCGTTCACTGTCCATATTTCCCCGGTTTCTTCATCCTTCACATAAATAAAGCGTGCCGGGCTGTCCTGCTGATAGGCAAATTGCCCGCGCTGCAAGACAGAATTGTATCTATGGTCTTTATAAAAGGAAAAACCGCCGCCAATATGTGAACATAATGCCGTGTAATCGCCGTTCGTCAAATAGTTAACCCACGGGCGCGGCGTGTATGGGGTGGTTATGATATATTCGTCCCCTTTGTTAGAAAAATAACCGTATTTTATATTTTGCATCTTTAACTCCACTATTAATATACAGATAACGCTATTTCTAGCGATTTTATATTATCTTCAACAGAAATTGACGGCTCCCTGCCTTCTTCTTGACTTAACATAAGCTCTCCCATAGTTCCGATAAAACCATCGGGAAACCAGCTTCCGTCCAATTTTAACTCAGTCTTATTTTCATTAGTATAGACATTGAAAAAGAGTTCATCACCCATCGCACATCCACTCACCTCACCATTTTCTCCGACAACCCTAAAAGTTGAGGTCGGTGTTTTAGTAAGCGGAGCAGAATTATCTTCAACTACACTTCCAATTGCACCATCAAAGTTAAGCATAAGCGCAAGCGCTACATCACCCTTCATCTTTAAATCATTACGTTTAATGTATAACGCATTTTGTGACTTTGGCTCTTTACCGGTCCAAAAACGCATTAAGTCAATATGATGGATAGCGTATTCCAATGCCTGAAATCTATCAACCTCGCCATACCATTTACTAAAAAACCAATCACAATTCGCTTGATTATTCACCATATTATGCTCTAACATATATATATTGCCAAAAAAACCTGCCTCACAAAGCAAGTGAACCATCCGATAATGTGGCGACCAACGCGCATTCTGATTTACCGCGATTTTCACATTGTTTGCGCGTTTTATGGCGACAATTTCCTTTGCAACCTCCATACTGTGCGCAAATGGCTTTTGCAATAATATGCTTTTACCGGCTTCAGCAGCTGCCTTTATGACCGGAAGGCGAACTTCATCAAACGGGAGGGTGATATCAATTATATCAATCTCATTACTGCGAGCCATATCAATCGGTTTTTCAAAGAGATTTGGTATGTCAAACTCTTGTGCGTACGCTTCACTTGACGCGAGCGTTCGCGAAGAGATACCATTAACCTTAAATCCTGCCTTTTTATATGCCGGCATATGGCCGTAACGGACAATGCTCCCGGCGCCAACAATGCCTATTCTGTATTTTTCAGCATTTTGTGGTGTTTTAGGTTTTAGTTTTTCTGTCAGTGCACGAAAATCAATCATAAACAAATATCGCCTTTAGTGGTTTTTCCTTCTCATTTTCAAGCAAATCGTATGCTTCTTTAGCTTCATTAAAGTTGAAAATTTTCGTTTCCATATTATCAACGTGTATTTCATTTTTCGCAAACAAATCAACTACAGTATTTAACATTCTTCCCTCAGTCCATCTGCCAAATCTATTTGCACATCCCCATTTACTCATGCTTGCTATTAAATTAATTCTATTATGTATAAACTCTTCGCCAAAGACTATCTGCCTTGCGTTATCGCTGTAAAAGCCAACTGCGACCACTCTGCCCTCTTTACCGGCAACCTTTATAGCGCCGTTTAGCCCTGCCGGGACACCTGAACAGTCTATTGAAACATCAGGGTTTAGTCCACCAAAAATATCTATAATATCTTGCGTGGTTTTTTCTCCGTTAATGGGTATAGCAGTAACATTCTTATACCCACTAACGACTTTACGTCTCTTTTCGTCCGGCTCAACCAACACAACTGATTTAGCGCCACTCAATACTGCGAATTGCACAGCCATAAGCCCGACGAATCCACCGCCGAACACCACGACATTGTCGCCTAATTTCACTTCTGCATCTAAAATACCGTTAAATGATATGCTGGAAAGGTTGACTGTCGCGCCCTCAATATCAGTTACGCTGTCAGGCAATTTTATAGCATCAACAGTATCTTCATTAAAAACAAAATATGTTTGATGGCGCATCTGACACCAGACTCTGTCACCTTTCTTGTATTTTGTTACGTCCTTGCCGACTTCGACAACAACGCCTACAGCGTCATAACCTACCCATTTATACGGGAAGAACTCAGGGTCGCCTTCTATCTTATCTCGAAAATATCCTCCGTTAACTATAGTCCGTTCAATAAACGGCGAAGCACCCAAATATCCGGTCATTTCCGTGCCGTGACTTATACCTGATATTTTAGTTTTACATAACACCGCGTTATCCGCAAGACTTCCTAACTCATATTCTATAAAATCAACCTGTTTCTTATCGGTAAATACAACCTGTTTTGTCTTCATAAAATTATCCTCTTATTCCTTTTCTTCTTAATTATTGCCCGTTAAACTCATGAGCAGCAGTCACCATAGCAAGATAGCTCTTAACCGGAACGTAATTCGCTATGCTGTTTCCGCTGCCAATAACATAACCGCCTTTTTTAGAGCAGTTATCCATAGTTCTCTTTGTTCTCTCTTTTATCTCGTCTACAGAAGCTCTGCATAAGAAATCAACATCTATACCGCCAATAAATGTTATCCTGTCTCCCCAACGTTCACGAGCTTCTTCAACAGTGATAATAGTATCTTCAAATGAATGTTTTGTATCAACACCGCAAGTTATAATATCTTCCATAACATCCGCCAAATTGCCACAGGAGTGCAATAAGAACGGTTTATCATTTTTATGTACAATATCAACTATCTTTTTATACCACGGGAATACATAACTTCTTAGATTATTGGGTGAAATCATCGTTGAAGTTTTGTATCCCAAATCATCGCCAAAACGGTATATACCAAGACAATCCATCTTGCTTATACGCTCTGCTCCATAACTTATCCTCTCACCAATAAGGTCGGTAAGTTTCTGCGCAAAATCGGGTTCTTCGTAAATACGCAAAGAAAACGGCTCCAAACCCATTAAAAATGTTGCGTGCTCAAATGGTCCGCCGCTAAAACCGCCAACCAACTTCATACCTTCGGGCAAAAGTTTTTCTATTGTCTCAAATTGCGCAAAATCTCCGCTCGCCTCACCTGACGGCCAATACTTTTCATTTTCTAAATCCGCCCACTCTTGTATAGGTCCGCTGTTTTCGTCAACCCAACCACGCGTTTGTCTGTCTGTACCTGCAGTATCATCAGCAACTATCTCGTGGCGTTCAGCAAAAGCAGGAACCACCTCAAAAGAGTAGCTGTCATACCCCATCTGATGCCAAAAATCTATAGAATTCTTATGAAAATAAACCATATTATCTTGCACGCTTAATGTATCATCATAAAATTTCTTGCCCATTACCTCTTCCATTATCTCAACATCGATAATGTGCTCATACAGCGGTATGCGCGAGGTCGGCTTATTCAAAAAAGCATCACGTAAAATATTAAAATCCGGTTTCATTTTCTAATTTCCTTTTTTTCTTATAAAGCAATTATAGGCTCGCTATTTTCTATCATATATGTATGACGAGGGAGCAACATATATTTATCTGATTTTTCAAGTTTCTCACTGGTCATAACATCGGTAACATCTCCGTCAAGCTTTACTTCTCGCTCAATGAAATTCCAAATATAAGCTTTATCACCTACTTTATTATGATAGATAACGCTGTTATTATCTTCTTGCATAATACGTTTATACATCTCTGTGTAGAGCAGGTTGCTGTAACAGTCAAATATGCTTTTATGTTCTTTTGTATATACTTTATCTACTCGCTCTCCGTCAATAAATATAGGGATGCCAACCGGAACCTTATGCGCCAATTGATAGTAAATAAAGCCCGGATCATGGCTTGTATGGTCAACTCTCTCCATTCCGGGAACAGGAACTGTCACCGAACCATTTCCAAGACCGACAGTATAACATAAAGTTATATTTTCTATGCTGTACTCTTCATGATGCCCATGACCTACTTGCCCAAAAGGACCAAATGATTCTATAGAGAACTCTACTCCCTCATCCTCTAAAGCTTTTAAAGCATACAAACATTCGCGCCATATAGTCTGTGGTTTGCCGTTTGAGTAGGTAACAGGCATAAAAAATAGATTATAGAAACTATCAAGATAATATCCCTCCAGTCCGCTCTCTTTACAGATAGCAAGATGTGAATCAACAAAATAGTTCCAAGCATTCTTATTTTTTAAATTAAGCGTCAATCCAACCATCGTATACGCTCCACCGGAAAAAGTCCTCGTATCTTCTAAATTAACATACCAGTTATTATCCACATCTCTCACATCACGATGGTTTATATTTATGTCAGCGTTTAATGACATAAGTGGGTTTGTCCACATATAGTTTTTAACACCAAGCTCTTTAGAACGTTTTATGTATTCCTTAAACTTTTCCATGCCTCCCATCTCTTCACAGATAACGTAGTCATGACAAGTACACATATTACCGGCTTTTAGTTTGTCTTTAACATACTCATCTGAACGTTTGAAATTTTCCGCAAATATTTCGCGCGCGCCAACAGCGGCAGCAGCGGGAAGTACGTCTTTATAGTAAGTATCTATTGTAGCGTTTCTCCAATAATGGTGTGCGCTTGTGAGCTGAGGAGGTATCTCTTTTAGTCCATACTCTGCCCTTGCCTGCTCTGAGGTATCGTCAAAAATCCAAGTCCACAAATTATTTTCTTGCGTTATAGTTTTTGCGTCAGTATTTAACAGTATTGATTTCTTATCTGTTGAAAAAGTAGTTGCAACGTCAAAAATGTATTTATCAAAAGATTTTAACTCAGCTTTGCCCGGGTCACGCCTTAAAATAGTTCTTATGAGATCAACTTTTTCAAACAATGCGATAAGAGTTTTTCCATCTTTAAACTGATAGTCAAACCATTGATGGTCTGCCCAACGCGGCAAATTGTGGGTCATAACACGGTTAAACTCAACTTCCGGGTCTAAAAAGAAAAGTTCACCTTCTGTTGTCCAGAATGTATCTTCCTTTATGCGCGCAACAGGAGCGGAACACGCTGATTGGTTATATATGGTAGAACCCAAAATATCACCGTCTAATTCCCAACTGGCACGCTCTAATAAGTAATAGATATCCACATCACCGGTAAACTCATAATGATATGTAAACCCTTTAAATGAATACCCATTATTACAATATTCGCCGTTTTCTATAATTATTGAAAAATTATTTTCCGCTAATACGGTTTCTTCATTCCAATCTGAAACATCATGGATAGGGTCAAAACTATGGTCACGCATAGTTCTTATAGGTTGGGCTATCCATTCGCCTGCAAGGTTAATTTTTATAACCTCTCCGCTTTCTTCTATATCAATAAAACGTAATCTTTTTAGTTTTAGTCCGGTAAAGGTTTCACTCTTCAAATCAATGGGAAGCTTTCCGCTTCTTACTTGTGTGTCACCGATAGATACTTCACCTAACCCAAGGTATGTATCTCCGTCTAATAAAATCTCAAATTTACAGTTATTTAGTGAAACTATTTTAGTCATTTTTACTATATATCCTTTATAAGTGTTTTCGTTCCGTTTATCATATAAGTATGACGTGGGAGCAAAGTATATCTCTCTCTTTTTTCGCGTCTCTCACCGGTCATAAGATCGGTAATTTCACCATCAAGCGCGACATCACGCTCAACGAAATTCCAGATATAAGCCTTATCACCTGCCTTATTGTGATAAATAACGCAATTATTATCTTCTTGCATAAAGCGTTTGTGCATCTCCGTGTAAAGAAGGTTTTTATACACGCCGAAGATAAGTTTATGTTCAGGAGTATAAATTTTATCAGTCCGCACGCCATCAATATAAAAAGGCACTCGCACCATACACTTATGCGCTAGCTGATAATAGATATACCCGGGGTCATGCTTGGTATTTTTGTCGGTCAACACACCCGGGACAGGGATGGTACAGTAATCATTACCCATGCCGACAAGGTAACAGAACGCAATATTTGTCGCATCATAGCTTGACGGATGCCCATGCCCTATTTGCCCAAACGGTCCAAATGACTCAATGGAAAACTCCAACCCGGCATCCTGCATCTTTTTAATAGCTAAAAGGGATTCGCGCCAGATAGTCTTTGGCTTGCCGTCTTTATAGCTAACCGGCATAAAGAAGAGATTGTAAAAACTATCAATAAAATACCCTTCAAGTCCGCTCTCTTTGGCTATTGCGATATGAGAATCCACAAAATAGTTCCACGCGTCCTTATTGCTCATATCAAGACTGCTGCCCACCATAGTGTATGCGCCGGCGCTAAACAATCTTGTGTCTTCTAAAACTATAAACCAACTTTTGCGCTCCTCACCGTACACATTGCAATGGTTATACCAGGTATCGGACATAAATGAGGTCAGAGTGTTTGTCCACATAAAATTCTTTATGCCGACCGCTTTACATCTGTCGATATACTCTTTCAGTTTTTTTATGCCGCCGACGCTTTCCGCTATAACGTATTCATGGCTCGTACAGACATTACCGGCTTTTAACTTATTTTCTTTCTCAACATTAGCATCAGCGCGCTTTTGATTTTCCAAATATATCTCGTCAACCCCTACTGCCTCAGATACCGGCAAGATATCCTTATAGTAAGTGTCAATAGTCATGCCATTTTCGTAATATCCGTGAGTGGTCACGTGTGGTGGTGTCTCTTTTATGCCAAACTCCGCGCGGGCTTGTTCAGCTGTATCATCAAAAATCCATGTCCAGAGATTTTGTTCATCAACCTTTGATTTATGATCCTTATTAAGCAGAATGGATTTTTTCGGTGTTTTATACGCGCATGTGGCATCAAAGATATATTTTTCAAAGGTTTTAAGCTCGCTTTTGCCTTCTTCTTTTAATAATACTGTTCTTATAAGATCAACACGGTCAAAGAGAGAAATAAGGGTTTTATCCTCTTTAAACTGATAATCAAACCATTGATGGCTTGCCCAACGCGGCAGATTATGGGTCATAACGCGATTATAGACGCTCGACTCATCTAAAAAGAATAGCTTACCCTCTGTTGTCCAAAAATTGTCTTGAGCAAATGTTACAACAGGGTCAGAACAAGCTGATTGACTATAGCAGGTGGCGCCCACAATATCACCATCAAGTTCCCAACTTGAGCGCTCTAAGATGTGATACATCTCAACATCGCCGAAAAACTCATAATAGTAGCTAAAACCATAAAAATCGTATCCACTATTATGATAGCTTCCCTTCTCTATAACAATCGAAAGAGCGTTGGTCTTTAAAACAGGAGTATCGTCCCAGTCATCCATATTATGAATGGGGTCAAAGCTGTGGTCACGCATGGTCAACACTTGTTGTGCTATCCACTCTGCTTCTAAATTTATCTTAACACTCTCCACGCCTTCGTCAATGCCCAAAAATCGACAGCGCGACAATTTCAGCCCTGTAAAGGTGTCGCTCTTTATATCTATTGGTAACCTTCCGCTTCTAACTACAGTATCACCGATAGTTATCTCGCCAAGCCCCAAATATGTATCACCGTCAAGCAACACCTCAAAAGCGCAATTATTAAATTCTATTCTTTTCAACATAACCAATCTCTTTAATAGACATTAAATTTTCACAAAAGTTTCAACGCCTTCTACCATATAAATGTGGCGCGGCAATAATTTCACGTTACCGGCAACGATTTTCTCGCCTGTCATAAGATCGGTTATATCGCCTTTAAGCACTGCTTCACGCTCAGCAAAGTTCCAAATATAAGTCTTGTTACCGGCCTCATTATGATAAAGAACAGCCGAATTATCCTCTTGGATATATCTGCGCTCCATCTCAGTGTCAACCAATTCATGGTACTTTTCCAAAATAAGTTTATGCTCATCGGTAAACACTTCGTCTATTCGCACACCATCAATAAAGAGCGGGCAGCTTATAGGAGATTTGTACGCAAGCTGATAAAATACATAATGAACATCATGACCGCTGTTTTTATCAGTCTGCGCTCCCGGCACGGGAACAGTCACGTAATTATTACCAACCCCGACAGTATAACAAGCGAAGATATTTTCCATATCATAAGCATCGGAGTGACCATGGATATTCATACCAAAAGGACCAAATGACTCAATAGACCATTCGCCACCGCTTCTGTCTTGTATCTCACGCATAGTCCAAAGACTCTCTTTCCACGAGGTGCGCGGATGCCCGGTCTTAAAGTTTACCGGCATAAAGAAGAGGTTATAATGGCTGTCAATAAAATACCCATCCAAACCGGTCTCCTTTATTATATCAACATGCCTGTTAACATAATATTCGCGAACATCAGGGTTTTTTAGATCGAGATTACTGCTCACCATAGTGTAAGCTCCGGCGTATTTTGTGCGTGTGTCTTCCATCGCCATATAGCGCCCACTCTCATCGCGCTGTTCAAGGTTTATATCAGCATTTAGTGATACGTAAGTGTTAGTCCACATATGGGTTTTTATTCCCAATTCATGTGTTCTGTCAATGTATTCTTTAAATTTATCTTTACCACCTAAATAATCGCTCATAACATAGTCATGGCTCGTACACATATTGCCCGCTTTTAAGCGATCCGGCTCAGCAGCATCACTCTTTTTGAAATTCTCAGCAAAGATAAACTTAACGCCTGCGTTAGCACATGCAGGAACGATATCTTTATAATAAGTTTCAATAGTAAAATTAGTCCAATGGTGGTCGCCCATTATCGGAACGGGAGCAATCTCTCTAAGCCCGTACTCCTCTCGAGCAGCATCAGCTGTTTCATCAAAAATCCAAGTCCAAAGATTTTTATTATCAACGACAGTCTTTTTGTCTTCATTGATAAGTATGGACTTTGCAACTGTCTTATGGCTTGTTGTCTCATCAAAGATGTATTTATCAAAGCATTTAAGCTCAGGCTTGCCTTTTTCACGTCTTAAAACTGTACGGATAAGGTCAACATTATCAAACATCCCGATAAGCGTTTTGTCCCCCTTGAATTGGTAATCATACCACTGATGGTCTGCCCAACGCGGAAGATTATGGGTCATTATTCTGTTAAAGTAGCTCGCCTCGTCCAAAAAGAAGAGTTCTCCTTCAGTAGTCCAAAATGTATCTTCTTTAACCTCAACCACGGGAGCTGAACAAGCGGACTGATTATATACGGTACTGCCCAAAATATCTCCGTCAATTTCCCAGCTGGAGCGCTCTAAGATATAAAAGAGCGGCATATCGCCGGAAAACTCGTAATGATACTTAAAACCTTTAAACTTATAATTCTCATTTTCGTATTGGCCGGGCTCTATGACAAGGGAAAAGTCGCTGGCGCGACTTGTATCTATCTTATCCCAGTCAGCGGTTTCATGTATTGGATCCATGCTGTGGTCGCGCATCAGCTTCACGTCCAATGGTGTAAAATGCATGGCAAAGTTAATTCTCACCTCATCGCTCTTCTCTTCAACACCCTTAAATACCGTGTGGCTAAAGCCGTAGCCGGTAAAGCTCTGCGAAAAGATATTTATAGGCAATCTTCCGCTTCTTATAAGTGTATCGCCAATACACACTTTGCCGATACCGACATATTCTTCACCGTTTGTTAGCACTTCAAAAGTACAGTCATTAAATTTAACAATTTGTGACATTTTCATTTCCTTCTTTTAAGTCGTTTTTTCTTACGTTTAGTATAATCCGTCTGTTTTTAATTTCCAGTTATCTGTTCTAAATGGGCTTGCGGCAAACCCCTCTAAGTTATATAGTGATGCTACCGGGTTATCAGCAAAAGCATATCTCGCTGCCACAGGTTTTTCCACCATATCACTCCAAACAACCACGTTTTTGCCCTCTATCTTCGCATATGCTTCGTGAAAAGCCTGATCATCCCCCGCAACCTCATATCCTTGTGTTGCGCCAACTTTTCGCAGGAAAAGTCCGCTTCCAACATCGTCAAAGCTCACTATTATTTTATTGCCCTTTACTTTAAAGCTATTATACGTTGGGCCATAGTAAACTTTATCCGATGCGCCATATGTGATATTTTTCGCGATAATCCCCATCCTGTTTGCTGTTGCTTGAGTATTTGGGTTATGTATATCATGTGGGTCAGATAAATCAAATGTTACAGCCATACCCACCTTATCTTTTCGCATCTTCTTAAATACCTTAAGCTGCGCGTCACGAAGTTCATCATACTTTGCCGGGTTTGGCTGAGGTCTTATATCAAGCGCTGGTTGACCTGCATAGATAAATGGTATATCCCCAAAGAGTTTGCGCCACCCTAATATTACAAGCTCAGAAAGTAAGCCAAACTGCTCACATTTTTCAGCGTTATATCCACCTTGCCACCAAATAATCCCCTTAAATGTAAAGGGCGCTAAAGGCGCGACCATACCGTTATACAGTCCACCGGGACGCCAAAATAGGTCGGATTTATTCTCTTTTTTCTCCCATCTGTCAAGTATGGGTTGAGTCATTGGGTTTCCTGCTAAATAATCATACGGCACCCAATATTCGGCGCAAGTACCACCAACAGAGTTATTTACAACACCTATAGGAACATTGAGGTATTTGTAAAGTTCGCGCGCAAACATATACGGCACAGCGCTGTTTCGCTTCATGCTCTCAGGAGTACAGATATCCCACTGCCCTTTGACATTTTCAGCAAGCGTGTCAGAAGGGGCGCGTTCTACTTTAAACATCCTGATCAGCGGGTAATCAGCGTTTTTCTCTTCATATTCCGCGTTTCTGCCTTCATTGAGCTTCACTTCCATATTGCTCTGCCCACCGGCAAGCCATACTTCGCCGATATACACATCGTTCACAGTCAATATGATGCCTTCGGAAGCCGCTTCCAATATGTACGGGCCACCAGCAGATTGCTTTGGCAGATAAGCGACCCAACGACCATTTTCATCGGCTTTTGTTACAACCTTTTTACTTAAAAAAGTTACCGTTACTTCAGCGCTCGCACTTGAAAAGCCGAAAACCGCAATCTCTTTATCCCGTTGCAATACCATATGGTCAGAAAAGAGGTTGTGAAATGAAAACATCGTATCTCCTAACGCAATGATGCTGCCTATAAGCAGCAAGCCCATAAGCAGCCCCATCTTTACTATTCTGTTTTTACAAAAATTAAAACTTTCCATCAGTAAATAGCTTCCAGTCATCAGTCCTAAATGGGCTTGCCGGAAGACCATCAATATTATACAGTGTGCAAACCGGGTTATCTTCAAACGCGTAACGAACAGCTATGGGGGACTTTACCCTATCACTTGAAACAACTATATCTTTCCCCACAATTTTCGCATTTGCGTCATGAAAAATCTGATCTTCGCCCGCTATTTTAAATCCCTGGTTTGAGCCGACTGAGCGTAAGAAAAGACCTTTCCCAACATCATCAAAACTTATAGTAACTTCGCTTCCCTTAATCTTATAGCTCTTATATGTCGGTCCGTAACACTGCAATTTATTTTCACCGTAAACCATATTTCTAGCAATAAGTGCCATGCGACTTCCCAACGCTTGCTTGTTCGGCGGATGGATATCAAACGGATGTCCAACATCAACGGCTAGTGCCATACCAACATTATTTTTGCGTTTAGCTTTAAATATTTTCAACTGCGCATCACGAAGTTCAAAATATCTCGCATCACTACCAAGTGCCACTAGCGGATTTTGAATATCAAAATTCTGAAGCTGCACATAAATGAAGGGCATATCCTTATCATTCCACTGTGCTCTCCAGTCATCTATAAGTACTGTAAAGAGTCGCTCATACTGCTGGCACCTCTCGCTGTTGTATTCACCCTGCCACCAGATAACTCCACGAAATGTCGCAGGGATAAGTGGCGCTATCATGCCATTCCACATAGCAGCGGGACGCTGATTAAGATTATCAGGATTTACAGGCTTATCGCCCGTACCGGTTTCCTCCCACTTTGCCAGCATATTCTTATAATCTCTTTCAATAGCATACCAGCGATCAATTATTGGCTGAACATATGTATCACCCTGATCCATAGCTTCCCAACGTGTCCACGACTCAGACCACGAACCACCCTGTGAGCTACTGATAATGCCTATCGGCACATTTAGCTTCGCTTGCAAGTCGCGCGCAAAAAAGTATGACACCGCACTAAATTTCCTCGCATTTTGCGGAGTTACCACTTCCCATCGCGCATTCACATCTTTTAGCGGAACTGCTGTTGTGACAGTTGGCACATCAATGATTCGTATCATCGGGTTATCAGCGTGCGCCGCCTCATATTCTGCGTTTAATGTGCCGCCTATTGCCCACTCCATATTGCTCTGTCCGCTTGAAAGCCAAACTTCGCCCACATAAACATTATTTAAAGTAATGGTTTTGTCTTCACAAATTGCCTTAAGTTCATAAGGTCCGCCTGCTTTTAGCGGCTTTAAGTACGCAGTAAAGCGCCCTTCGTCATCAGAGATTGCCTTCACGCTCTGTCCTGTCATAACAATCTCCACTTCACTTTTAGGGTCAGAAAAGCCAAATATCGCGCAGTTTTTATCACGTTGCAAGACCATATCATCACCAAATAACGCGTGTAACTTAAACATATCTACCCCTTGTGCCATAATTGTCATTGTCAGCGTAAAAACTATTATTAACAGTGAAATGTTCTTTTTCATTTTACCTTTCATCCTCCGACTTTTAATAGTATACCAATATTGCCTCAAAAAGTAAAGAGGAATAATCGCAATATATTAAAAAACATCAGTAAAAACTAAAAAAAAGATTTGCAAAGCAAAGAATAGGTGGAAAGTATTACCGTGCGTCTGTTGGATTAGATATTGCCAATACCTAACTATGATTCACAGAGAAAAGAATCTAACAAAAGAGTTTTACAGCAGATAGACCCCAATATTTATGATTTAATCACCTATATTTTCAAAAATTCATGATTTTTAATGAAAAAAGAGCTAAAATGGTTTACTATTTAGCATGTTTCATGGTATAATAATAATGATTACATTTTACATGGTAAGGATTTTTAATAAGTAACTATGACCGAGAGACACGACGATTTATTTATATGGGACGGGGCTAAAAATAAGGCGGATAAGCACAAAAGCTCAAGCAAAGACGAAATAAAAGAGCTAAAAAAAGAGTTGGAACAAAAAAAAGAGAATATTTTTGCTCTGACTGAAAATATAAGTGAAAAAGAGGCCGAGATAGCAAAACTGACAAACGACCTCTTAAGAGCGCATGCGGACTTTGATAACTTTAGAAAACGCACACGCGCGCAATCAGAGCTTGATTATAACCGCGCTATCACCTCTGTTTTAAAGGATACTTTAAATATCCTTGATGACTTTGACCGTGCGCTTCACGCTTGTAAAAGGGACGAAGCAGACGGCAATTTCTATGACGGTATAGAGCTTATATATAAAGGTTTTATGACTCTGCTAGAAAGATATGGCGTAAAATTAATGGAAGTTTCAGGTAAAACATTTGACCCGAATTTGCACGAAGCTGTAGCTCGAATACAGACAGATGAGGTAGATGAGTACACAATAGTTGGAGAATTGCAAAAAGGGTACTTATTAGGAGACGCGCTTTTACGACCCGCAAAGGTAACGGTAGCTGTAGCACCATGTGAATGCGAAAAAGAATAAATCATAGCATTAGAATTGAGTAATTAAAAACGAATGAGCAAATCACAAATCACAATCGGTATTGACCTTGGTACAACCAACTCTGTAGTCGCAATGCTTGAAGGGAATGAGCCCATCATATTGCCGACTGCGGAAGGGTCGCTTTTATGCCCCAGCGTTGTATCATTTTCCGAAACCGGCAAAGGTTATGTTGTCGGCGAGGTAGCAAAACGTCAACTTATCGTAAACCCAGACTATACCGTATCCTCAATTAAACGTATTATAGGTACAGACGAAACAGTTACAGTCGGTAAAGATATTTACACTCCGGAACAGATTTCAGCAATGATTTTAAAAAAGCTGAAAGATGACGCTTCAGAATACATAGGAGAAGAGGTTACGCAAGCGGTAATTACCGTTCCCGCGTACTTTAATGACTCGCAACGACAGTCTACCCGCGATGCCGGTAAAATAGCCGGACTAAACGTTTTACGCATAATAAATGAGCCAACAGCGGCGGCCATCAGTTACGGACTGCAAAATGAGCGCGACCATACAGTACTGGTATGGGACTTAGGCGGCGGCACATTTGACGTTTCCGTACTCCATATTCAAGACGGAGTTTTCAAAGTACTGGCAACAACAGGTGATAATCACTTGGGTGGCGATGATTGGGATAACGCACTCGCAAAATATTTACGCCATCAATTTGAGTCAGAGAATAACATCTCCCTTGAAGAAGAAAACCTCGCTCTGCATCGGCTCGTTGATGCTGCGGAAAAGGCAAAGATAGAGCTTTCAACACTGGAAACAGCTGAAATAAATCTCCCATTCCTGCACGTTTCCGAAGACGAGACAGCTTACCATTTTAATGCAAAAATAACGCGAAAAGAGTTTGAAGCCATAACTGCCTCATTGCGCGAAAGGATGGTTCAGCCGACTTGGCAGGCACTATCCGATGCAAGTCTTACCCCGGAAAATGTTGACGAAGTTCTGCTCATCGGTGGCTCCACCAAAACACCTTCTGTACGGCTTATGGCAGAAGAGATTATGAAAAAATCCGCAATATCCGGAGTAAATCCTGATCTTGCGGTTGCAATGGGAGCTGCTCTTCAAGGCGGAATATTAAGCGGCGAAGTCACTAATATGTCTTTACTTGACGTAACCCCGCTCTCTTTAGGTGTTGAGATGGCAAATGGCGGCTTTGCACGCATTATTGAGAGAAACAGTAATGTTCCTTATAATGCGAGCAGAACATTTACGACATCAAAAGATAATCAGACAGCTGTCACCATTAACCTAATACAAGGTGAACGCGATCTTGCTGCCATGAATAAAAAGCTTGAGAGCTTTACCCTTGAAGGAATTAGAAAAGCAAAGCGTGGATTGCCGAGAATTGATGTTATCTTCCACCTTGATGACGAGGGAATTTTGCATATTACTGCCAAAGACCAGATAACTAAAGCTGAAAACAGTATCTCTGTTGTCGCACACTCCGGGCTGACCGATAAAGATGTTGAGCGTATGGTTAAAGAAGCGGAAGAGATGGCAAACACAGATAAATCCATAATAGAATCCATCTTGGTACACAAGGATGCTGAAAACACATTGAAAGAGGCGAACAGAACATTGCAGCTCTATAAAGAGCGTCTCAACCATACAAGTAAGCAGCACATAATCTCAAAGACCAGCATCCTGCGCTATAACCTTAATAATGGGGACAGCGCGCAGATAAAACTTGCCATAAAAGATTTAGAGGGCGAAATAGTACGTGTTATTGGCGCTATGGATACTACTAATAGCGTTGGGCTGACAACTACTACAGCAGCTGCGGCAAAAGAGGAAGAGCTACTCGCTAAACAGGAAGAAGAAGCACAGCAATCAGAGGCAGACGCACTTTTGGCAAGTCTTCCTGAGTATCTTGCAGCTTCGGGCAAATAAACATTATTATGCCTTACCACTGATATCTGCCATAAAGAGCATTGTTTCTCCTTTACCGAGCAAACATATATAGCTCATAGTATTGTCTTTTATTTGTAAAAAATATATGTTTAGGAAATAAAACAAATAAAAATTTAAAAAAAGTGACTTTAGGGCTTGCAATTTTTTAAAAAATCTGCTATAATATATTGTCATTGAATGATAAATAATAAAGAGGTGAGATATAATGGCAACTAAAAAATCACTTATGGTTTGTGATGTTAAAGATTTTATTGCTGCGATGAACCCAAAACGTGAGAATAAGAGAAAGAGCGATTCCAACAACCGCTCTATCAAACGTCATCATGCTTTAGGTCGCTAATCACAACAATTTTATAAAATATATTTGATATTTCAAATCATATTTTAGCAATTTTATAGCTTTTTAAGTACAATACTTAAAAAGCTATTTTTTTACATATTTTTTCTTCAATTTCCTCTAAAAAAAACTCTTTGTCGTAAAAACTGTACATTTTTTCGCGCCTCATTTTGTTAAAATAGTTATACAACAAAAAAAGGAGAGAAAATTATGTTAAAAGCAGTATCTTTTGTTAATGGAAGCCATCTGTTCACTTCATTTAAGCAGATGGAGTTGTATGTCGATGACTACGAAGATCTCTACAGCTATATTTTTGCTGAATCGGTCAAGTGGTGGAAGAACTCTATTATGCCGGGCACGAGTGAGCCGATACAGTACTTGCGCACTTATTGGCATGTCATAGACAAGATGGACGAGTGGGATCTTGCCAGCCCCAAATTAAAGCAGTACATCTTTGAAAAATTTAAAGACGACCAAGATGTAAACTCCAGATGGCTGGCTAAGAAAAGTAATCAAAAAATGACTATGGCTGATGCGTTTGAGCTCTTTTACTCAGATGCCGCACAATGGTATGAGAAGAGGAAAACTTTACTTAGCGGCATGAACCGTTTTCATCACGCTGTTGAGTCTTCGACAGACTTTATCGAAATTTCAGCTTGTGGAAAGTGGAAGGTTGACCTTTTGCACAAAACCGTTATGGAAAAGGGGTTAGACGTATGCATGGCAGTAAATATGGTCGCACTCAGCCATATTTACGATATAGCAATCCTCATAGGCGCAGACAATGACAGTATATCAGGGCTAACCCACATAAAGAATATGGGCAAACAGATGGCAGTTGTTGAGTTTGTAAAGGGGACTAGAGAAGATTACCTTGAAAAGGGGTACACTCCCGGGGTTAAGCTGAATGTTGACTTTATAGTGCCTATCTTCGTTGATGACCTTATCAAAAGAAAGATAGCGAGCAACAACAACAATATGTATCATTTCACGCTCGGAGAGAGCGCATAACACAAAAAAGAACGGACAAGGAAACAAAAAGCTAATATCGGTTAACCTTTTTTAGATTAACCGGTATTAGCTCATTTACTACTTCTTATCGACCTTCATTGCTCTTGTAGCATTTAACACAGCAAGAAGTGCTACGCCAACATCGGCAAATATGGCAAACCAAATATGTGTTATGCTTAAAAGCGCTAAAACCATAATTGTCAA
>JGI994J12354_10000367_pt1 | contig 44498 bp, 44 predicted proteins | sample IntmicLarv3ML3BL_FD_12354 | JGI IMG/M metagenome (IMG submission 12354) | reverse complement strand
GTCGCGGCGGCTGTGCCATCCGGTCCGGAGGCTTTTATGCACTGTCCGACGATTGTGCGCCCGTTCAGATATGTTCCGCTGGCGATTATGACCGCGCGGCAGGCGATAACCGCGCCGTTTTCCGTTGTGACGGAGGTGACCGCGCCGTCCTCCGCTCCAATGTCTATGATTTCAGCTTGACGCAGGCGGAGGTTTTTTTGTGTTTCGAGGGTGTGCTTCATTATATCCTGATACCTTCGCCTGTCCGCCTGGGCGCGAAGGGAGTGAACCGCGGGACCCTTGCCGCGGTTTAGCATTCTATATTGTATGCACGCGCGATCTGCCGCGCGAGCCATTTCGCCGCCGAGGGCATCAATTTCGCGCACCAGATGCCCCTTGCCTGTTCCGCCGATGGCAGGGTTGCAGGGCATGTTTCCGGCGCTGTCAAGGTTTATCGCAAAGCACATGGTGTCAAGCCCCAGCCGGGCGCAGGCGAGAGCCGCTTCAATTCCCGCGTGTCCTGCTCCGATTATGGCTACATCACATTTTCCGGCATTGTATAGCATGGAAATCCTCCGATTGCTCTTTTAGTCAAATAAATTTTCTAACCGAATTATTTTACTGCATACGCGAGGGTTTGTCAAAGCCTTCGGGCTGTGGTAAGATTGAAAAAAGATTTCTGAGGGGAAAAGATTTTTTATGGACACACAAAAGCTTTACTATGAAAATCCATACCTTGCCGAATTTGAGGCGACGGTTTTGTCCTGCTCTCCGCTTGGGGAGCGGTTTGAGGTTTCTCTTTCGCAAACGGCTTTTTATCCGGAGGGCGGCGGACAGCCGGGCGACACGGGCACCCTCGGCACAGCGCGAGTTTTGGACACATATGAGCGCGACGGCGAGATTTTGCAGCTTTGCGATGCTGCGCTCTCAGTCGGGCGGGCGGTTTTTGGAAAAATCGACTTTGCGCGGCGGCTTGACCTTATGCAAAACCACAGCGGCGAGCACATTTTAAGCGGTATTGTCTTCTCGCGCTTTGGCTTTAAGAACGTCGGCTTTCACATGGGCGCGGAGGTTATCACAATTGATTTTGACGGCGAAATTCCGGAGAGCGCCCTCTCCGGGCTTGAGCGCGAGGCGAACGAGGCCGTTTGGAAAAACATTCCGTTTAAGACGAGCGCGCCCGGCGCGGCGGAGCTTAAAGACCTTTTCTACCGCAGCAAAAAGGAGCTCTCCGGCGAGGTTCGCATCGTCACCTGCGAGGGCTATGATGCCTGCGCCTGCTGCGGAACGCATGTTCTGCGCTCGGGCGAGATTGGGCTTATTAAAATTTTGTCCTGCAAGCGCCTGCGCGGCGGCGCGCGGCTGGAGATTGTTTGCGGCGCGCGAGCTTATGAGTATGTAAATCTTATTTTAGCACAAAATGGCTCCACCTCCGTTTTGCTCTCGGCAGCGCCGGAGGCGACCTTTGCTGCCGTTCGGCGGCAGTTTGATGAGCTTTGTGACGCAAGGTACCGCCTTTACGGCTTTGAGGATGCGCGGCGGTCGGCGCTTGCCGACAGCTTTTCCGGCGTTGGGGAGGTTTTGCTTTTTGAGCCTTCCATGCCGGCGGATGATTTGCGGCGGCTTTGTGAGCGGATTTTTTCCGTTTGCGGCGGAGACTGCCGAGTTTTCTCCGGCGCGGACGGCGAGGGCTATAAATATGCCATCAAAACGACAAGCGGCGAGGGGCGCGAGGAAATTTCGCACATGAACGACAAGCTGAGCGGTCGCGGCGGCGGCAGAGACGGGTTTTTCCAAGGCGCGCTGCAATGCGAGAGGACGGAGCTTGAAGCATTTTTTGCGAGGAGGTGAGCTTTTTTGGAGATTTCAAAAATCGCGATAATTGAAAACGACTACAAAGAAAAGTTTGGCACCCCAAGGCAGAGCGGACTTGTTCCCGAGGTGCGCTCTTCCATAATTTTCGAGCCTTCTTATCGTGACAGCCGTGCACTTTTGGGCATTGAGGGGTTTTCGCGGCTTTGGCTTATCTGGGGCTTTTCCAAATCGTCGGGGGGCGAATTTTCGCCGACGGTTCGCCCTCCGCGGCTTGGTGGAAACGCGCGCCGCGGCGTTTTTGCAACGCGCTCGCCTTTCCGCCCGAACGCGCTTGGGCTTTCCTGTGTGGAGCTTTTGGGGGTTGAGACTTCTTCGCAGCTAGGCGATGTGCTTATCGTTTCCGGCGCGGATTTGATAAGCGGCAGCCCAATTTATGACATCAAGCCCTACATCCCCTATGCCGACGCGTTTCCCGATTCCCGGTGCGGTTTTTTGGAGGCTTTGCCGGAGCGGCTTTTGGAGGTTTTTGTGCCGCCGGAGCTTCTTCAAAGGCTTCCGCAGGAGAAGCGCACGGCGCTTTTGGGCGTTTTGCGCCATGACCCACGCCCGGCTTATCAGGACGACCCGGAGCGGATTTATGGCATGGCTTTCGGTGGCTTTGATGTGAAATTTTCTGTTGACTGCGGAGTCTTGCGTGTTTTGGACATTTTGACCTTGCCCTGAGCTTTTGATATAAAGCAAAAAACCTGACGATGTGTCGTCAGGTTTTTTTGCTGCTTTGCCGAGCGCGGCTTGGTCTTTCTCCTACCTAACGCTGGCAGGGCAGGGCGCGGCATCTTTTCGTGTGCGACTTTTTTATGGTCGCTGCGCGACTAGCTAAACTATGATATATGTGGCGTTTGCTGTTGCGATGAATTTTCCCGGTGTGCTGGGAATATACATTTTAGCATTGCCGAAGAGAAGCTTTTTTCCAAGCTTGTCGAGCTTAACCACGACATGCACCTTGCCGGAAATCGGACCGGGGCGCAGATAGTTTGTCGAGAGCGACGCAGTTAGCGGAGGTCCGCCGACCATGCTATAGCAGATGTAGCCGATTGAGGTGTCTAAAATTGCGGCAATGATTCCGCCGTGCATCATTCCGGCGAAGTTTCTCTGCCAGTGCTGGGCGGTGAATGCTAGAACCACGCTCTGCTCCTCAAGGTTTGCGGACACAATTTCGGGCTTTAGCCGCGCTGCCATAGCGTCGCTGTGCTTTGTGCAGGAGCGTTCCATAAGCTCGGCAATGCGCTCCTTCATTTCTTCGCTGCTTTTTGGAAGTTCCATCATAATTTAAGCCTCCATGTTTTTAAGATCGGGAGCGATTATAAGGCGAGCGCCTGTCGCCGCCTGAACCTGCTCAACGGTGTATTCGGGATTTATCTCGCGCAGGACGATGCCCTCGGGGGTCACGCTCATATAGCCCATTTCGGTTACTATGGTGTTTACGCAGCCTGTTGCCGTCAGCGGAAGGGTGCAGCGCTCTAAAATTTTGTGCTCGCCCTTTACGGTATGCTCCATTGCGATGATGACGGATTTTGAGCCTGTGCAAATGTCCATAGAGCCGCCCATGCCGGGCATTCGCTTTCCGGGGATTATCCAGCTTGCGAGGTTCCCCTCGGCATCGCACTGAAGGCAGCCGAGGATGCAGGCATCAATATGTCCGCCGCGGACAACGCCGAAGTATGTTGAATGGTCTGTGAGCACGCCGCCGACTTTTATGGAGCAGGGTGCGCCGCCTGCGTTTACCATGTAGTATGGCTCGCCCTCGCCGGGCTCCGGCACGGGTCCTTCGGAGATGACGCAGCAGTCGTTGCAGGCGCAGACCTTATAGTCCTTCGGGATGAATTTTGCGCACAGCGCGGGGATGCCGATGCCCAAAATTACTATGCTGCCATCTTCAATTTCGCGCGCGGCACGTTTGGCGATGAAATGCTTCATTTCATTTCTGTCCATTTTAATTCGCCTCCCTAACCACGATGTAATCTATGAAAATTCCGGGGGTCACGACATTTTCGGGTTCTATATCGCCGATTTCTACGAGGTTTTCCGCCTCGACGATTACAACATCCGCCGCCATTGCCATGTGCGGCGAGAAGGTGCGCGTTGCGCCCTTGTACCAGATGTTTCCACGCGCGTCGACATTGTAGCCCGAGATTATCGCAAAATCGGCGTGGATTGGCTTCATGAGGAGATATTCTTTCCCGCTTATCTCGACCTTGCGGTCGACATAGGGCGACTGCTCCACAAGCGTTCCGACGCCTGTTGGCGTGATTACGCCGCCAAGACCCTGTCCGCCGGCGCGAATCATTTCGACAAAGGAGCCTTGGGGGACAAGGTCCACCTTCAGCGTTCCCTCTGCCCATTTTTTCTCTGCCTCGGGGTTTGTGCCAAGGTGGGCGCCGAGATAGCTTGTCATCTGTCCGGTGTGGATGAGCTTTGCCCAGGCATAAAGTCCCTCGCTGCCGTCGGGCTGGTTTATAAGGCTTGAATCGTTCATTATGCCGTGGATGTTTTGGAGCTTTTCGTTTTTGCTCATCGCGTCTATAACCGCGTGGGCTGCGCCGCAGCCGACAAAGCCGCCGAACATAACAGACGAGCCGGACGGGATAAGCTCTGCCGCCTGCTTTGCGGTAATGATTTTTGGGGTTAGTGACATGGTTTTTTCAGTCCTCCTTAGGAGCTTGCTTTGTAAATGTTACAGGCTGTAAGATTTGTATTTTTATAATATTATATATTACTTGAATTTTTCTTTTTTTGCAATAGCCAGCGTTGTTTTGTTTTCGTGGGCAGTCAGATGCTTTTTTGATACACCTTGCTTTTATTATCGGCGCGGAGATAAAAAATGCTTGACAAATACTTACGGCTTGTGTATGCTTTCTGTGTTAGCACAGGTAGTACAGTTAATACAGCAAACAAGATTGTGAGGTGTCAGCATTGATTAGCATTAACAGCCGCGATTCGCGCGCCATTTATGAGCAGGTTCGCGAGCAATACCGAAAGCTTATCGTTTCCGGCGTTTTGCTTCCGGATGAGCAGCTTCCCTCGGTTCGCGAAACTGCCGCAAGCCTTGCCATAAACCCGAATACGATTCAAAGAGCCTACCGAGAGCTTGAGGCAGACGGATATATTTATTCGCTTCCGGGCAAGGGCAGCTTTGTTGGCGATTTTCGGCAAATCGGCACGGAGAGGAAAAGAGAGCTTTTCAAAATTTTTGATGAAATCGCAGCGGAGCTTTTATATTTTGGCGTTAGCACCAAGGAGCTTTGCGACAGGTTGGAAGGAGAGGCGAGAGCATGATAGAGGTTAAAAATGTTACCAAGCGGTTTGACGATTTTGTCGCAATCTCAGACCTTAGCCTTGCGGTGCCGCGTGGCTCGATTTACGGTCTTGTAGGACCGAACGGGAGCGGAAAGTCCACCATCATCCGCCACATCACCGGCGTTTATAAGCCGGACCGTGGGGACATAACCATCGGCGGCAAGCCGATTTTTGACAATGTCGCCGTGAAGGCGAAGATGGCATACATCCCGGACGATATTTTTTATTTTACGCAAAGCTCCATTCGCGACATGATGAATTTTTACGCAGGAGTTTATCCCAGCTTCAGCCGCGAGAGGTTTGAGCGCCTTCGCGAGGCATTTAACCTTCCCGAGCGCAAGAGCATTCGCCGCATGAGCAAGGGAATGCAAAAACAGGCTGCCTTTTGGCTTTCTATGAGCATGTGTCCCGAGGTTTTGGTGCTTGACGAGCCTGTTGACGGACTTGACCCCGTTATGCGCCGCCAGATTTGGAGCATTATCATGGCAGATGTTGCGGAGCATGGCACAACGGTTCTCGTTTCCTCGCACAATTTGCGCGAGCTTGAGGATGTTTGCGACCATGTTGGAATTTTAGACCGCGGCAAGCTTTTGCTCGAGCGGTCGCTTGGCGACCTTCAGGAAAACCTTGTCAAGGTTCAGCTTGCTCTGCCGGACGATGCGGCTTTGCCAGACGGGCTTGAGGTTATAAACAGTAGCGCCCAGGGGCGGCTTTGCACCCTTATCGTGCGCGGTCAGGCGCAGGAGGTTTCGGCAATGCTTAGCGCGGCTTCGCCGCTTTTCATGGACGTTTTGCCGCTTACGCTTGAGGAGATTTTTATTTATGAGCTGGGAGGTGCGGATTATGCAATCAAAAACATCGTTCTTTAATGCTGCAATTTTCAAAAACAGCATCACGCGCTTTTGGCCGATGTGGGTAGCTTATGCCTTTGTCTGGGCGCTCTCTCTTCCGATGACGCTTTCAAGCTCCTTGGAGGCTCACCGCCTTTTCGGCTTTTCGCCACATATTTCGTCCTATGCGAACGAGAACATATTCAGCACTTCGCTTTATGGCGGACTGTCCATCGGGCTTTTTTCTGCGGCGATTGTTTCCATGGCTATCTGGAGCTTTATGTATAACTCGCGCAGCGCTTCGGGCATGGCGGCGCTTCCTGTTTCGCGCGGTGGAATGTTTGTGTCTGTCATGTCTGCCGGGCTTTTGCCGGCGGTGATAATTAATTTTATCATCTCGCTCATAACCTTTGCTGTGACAGCTTACTATGGTGTTTCCAGCTTTTTTGTTTGCATGCAATCGTTTTTCATTATCACGCTGATTTATATTATGTGCTTTGGGCTTGCAACGCTTTGCGCGCAGCTCACAGGAAGCACGTTTACGCTTCCTGCGGTTTTTGCGGTGCTTAACATGGTTGTTTTTATTGTGCGTTCGCTTATCGAGGGCATTTTGCACCAGTTTGTTTATGGCTTCACAGGCTTTTCCGCATGGTGGACAGCTTATCTCTCGCCGCCTGTCGGCATCGTTCGTGGGTGCGGAGTTTCTTATGACTATGTAGAGCTTGATGGCATTGACAGTTATATATCCACGTTTTTTGGCTGGGGCTGCCTTGCCATTTATGCGTTTGTCGGGCTTTTGCTTATTGCCGCTTCGTTTTTTCTCTTTAAGCGCCGGCGCATGGAAACGGCAGGCGATGTTGTGGCAGTTCGCGCCCTGAAGCCTGTTTTCAAATATGCCATGACCTTTGGCTGCGCCTTGGTTTTCGGCGTTTTTATGTCTGCGATTTGGTTTAGCCATTCCGGCAGCGGCATCTGGAGCATGATTTTTATGCTGGTGTTTATGCTTTTTGGCGCTTTTATCGGCTATTATGCTTCTGAAATGCTGATGCGGAAAAGCTTTCGGGTTTTCAAGGGTTCAGGCTCTCAGATTTGCATAAGCTTTGCGATTATCATTGCTTTTATGTTTGCTTTTGAATTTGACCTTTTCAGCATAGAGCGTCACACCCCCAACCCCAGCAAGGTTTCAAGCGCTTATATAAGCCTTGGCGACACAACGGTGGACGAGGCGGCGCAGATTGAGGCGCTTATCGCCCTGCACGAGCGCCTTGTCGCGGACAAAGCCGACAACGAGCTTCGCTCGCAGCAGAGCGGCTTGCAGATTGTCAGCCTTCGCATTGAGTATACCCTTGAAAACGGTTCGGTTTTGCGGCGCTATTATAACCTTGCCTTTAGCGAGCTTCGCCCCACGCCCACAGAGGACGGCGGAATTTTTCAGCTTCTGCGCGACCTTGATGCTTTTATAAACTCGCCGGAGCTTACGTTTGCGCGAGTTGTGCCGCACTTTGAGGTTTCCGGTGCCGAGAATATTACCGACTGCTGGATTAATTATGGAACGTTTGTTCCATATGACGAGATGTCTTTTAATGTCGATGATTATTTTGGCTCTTACGAGTATTATTATGAAAAATATGGCACTGCCTCCGACAAGGAGGCCAGCCTCTTCCATTTTCCGATTCAGCTCTCTCGCGAGGAGGCCTTTGAGCTTTACACCACCTGCATCCTGCCGGACGCGGCGGACGGAACTCTCGGACTTGTCAACTTTTTATACGACGAGAATTATTTTGACCGCTACACCAACTGCGACATCCAGCTACAATTTCAGTCGGGCTTTGGCGAGGACCACATGTATGCCTCAATTTATATCGCTGTGACGGTAGACGCCGTGCGCACGCTCGCCTGGCTTGAGGCGCGTGGGATTGCGGTTTACGCGCTCTCCACGCTCGGCATCACGGACGAGCATGACGCCGCTCCCATACCAGCCACGGTTATCACCGTTTCCGACGAGCGCGAGGCGGAGAATGCAGAAGCCGAGCCAATCGGCGACCCTTTGGCTACGGTTTTTGAGGACGAGGCTTCTTAAAAAATTATCAGATGCAAAACGAGCCTTCGGAAAAATCCGAAGGCTCGTTTACACTTCTAAAGCTCTCTCCATGTAAAAAATTCCATGTCTATACAGCCGTTTGGCAAAAAGCACACGCCTTCGGCTTCGAGCAGCTCGCGCTGGGGGCTGCGGCTTCCGAAAACATATTCCGGTGCCATTTCGCCTTTTTGGTTTACCACGCGGTGGAAGGGCAGGTTCAGGCTATCCGGCGCGTGTTTTAGGGCTGTGCCAACAGATCTTGCCGCACGGGGCGAGCCTGCCATGCGAGCGATTTGCCCATAGCTTGCGACATAGCCCTTGGGGATTTTTGCGACAAGCTCGAAAATTTTGTTATAGAAATCGCTCATTTTTTGTGCTCCCGCTCTTCAGGGTTTTTGCTCTTTTTTCCTGTTATGTGCTCTATCTCAATTTCATATACAGCCGTTTTCTCGGCAGCGCCGGCAATGTGGGCTACGCCCTTTTCTGCAAAAGCTGGGGCGAATTTTTCTATCAGCGCTGTTAAAACTTCGATTTTTCGCGCGCCCTTTGCCTCCTGCGCTGTGCCGAAGGCGACGGCGCTTTCATAGGCTGTTGCAAAAGCTTCTGGTAGGGTCCTCGCCGCTGCCGCGGCAGAGAAGCACACCCTTGGGTTTCTTTTTATGTTCTCGATTTTCACGCCATCATGGGCGCAGTGAAAGCAGATTTTTCCGCCGCTTATAACATGGTTTAGCGGCACGGCGTATGGATAGCCGTCCTCCCCGTGGGTGGCAAGAGTTCCATACTGCGCCCTTTGGAGAATTTGCAGGGCTTCTTCTTTTTCTGTTTCGCGCTCGGCTCTTCTCATTTGCTTAAACATGGCTTTTTGCCTTTCTTTTTTCTTTTGGCTTAATTTTACACCCAAAAAACGCGAATGGCAAAGCTTTTGTGCGAGGTTTTGCGTGGGATTTATTGCAAAGTGTGATTTTTGGTGTTATTATAAGCTTTTAGGGCGCGATAGAGCGTGAAAAATTTGGGATTTTCGCCGGACTCCGGCGTGAATTATAAAAAATATCTGCCGAAGCCATCGGTGGAGAGATGAGGATTTACTATGAAAAATTCAGAAAAGACCATGGACAAAATTGTCGCGCTTTGCAAAAATCGCGGCATCATCTTCTCGGGCAGCGAAATTTACGGCGGTCTTGCCAACAGTTGGGACTATGGTCCGCTCGGAGTTGAGTTGAAAAACAATGTTAAAAAAGCCTGGTGGAAAAAGTTTGTGCAAGAGTCTCCCTATAATGTGGGACTTGATTCTGCCATTTTGATGAATCCGCAGGTTTGGGTCGCTTCCGGGCATGTTGCAACATTTAACGACCCACTTGTCGACTGCAAGGCTTGCAAAATGCGCCACCGCGCGGACAAAATTGCAGAGGACTGGAATTTTGAAAACGGCGTAACCGATGTTGTGCTCGAGGCTTTTGACAATGATGAGCTTATCGCATACATCCGCGAGCGTGGCATTTCCTGCCCCGGCTGCGGCAAGAGCGATTTTACCGATATTCGCAAATTTAACCTGATGTTTAAGACCTTTCAGGGCGTTAACGAGGACACGGCAGCGACGGTTTACCTCCGCCCGGAGACGGCACAGGGCATTTTTGTAAACTTCAAAAATGTTCAGCGCACAACGCGCCGCAAGGTGCCCTTCGGCGTTTGCCAGATTGGAAAGAGCTTTAGAAACGAGATTACGCCGGGCAACTTCACCTTCCGCATTCGCGAGTTTGAGCAGATGGAGCTTGAATTTTTCTGCGAGCCGGGGACGGACTTGTACTGGTTCGAATATTGGCGCACATATTGCCACAACTGGCTCAAAAACCTCGGACTTTCTGACGAGAACATCCGCCTTCGCGACCACGAGAAGGAGGAGCTTTCCCATTATAGCAACGCGACGACCGATTTTGAGTTTCTCTTCCCGTTTGGCTGGGGCGAGCTTTGGGGCGTTGCCGACCGCACGGATTTTGACCTTAACGCCCATCAGACAATGAGCGGACAGGACATGAGCTATTTTGACCAGGAGAAAAACGAGCATTACGTTCCTTATGTTATCGAGCCCTCGCTCGGCGCGGACAGGGTTACGCTCGCTTTTCTTGTGGATGCTTATGACGAGGAGGTTGTCGGACAGGACAAAAAGGGAGCCGACGATGTGCGAATTGTTTTGCGCCTTCATCCGGCGCTCGCGCCTTATAAATGCGCCATTTTGCCGCTTAGCAAAAAGGAGGTTCTCACAGGACCTGCGCTGGAACTTTATTCCGAGCTTTCCAAGGAATTTATGTGCGACTATGACGAAACGGGCAGCATCGGCAAGCGCTATCGCCGCGAGGACGAGGTTGGAACACCTTTCTGCATCACCTTTGACTTCCAAACCGTTGGCGATGTGGAAACGCCCGCGGACGGCTGCGTCACAATTCGCGAGCGCGACAGCATGAATCAGGTTCGTGTTCCGATTTCTGAGGTTAAGCAGTATATTTTAGACCGCATAGACTTCTGAGTCTGTTGAATTTGCCGCGCGAAGCGCTTTAGCTTCGCGCAAGACTTATGCATCCTTTTACAAAGGAAAAGGTTTTACTATGGAAAAAATTCGCAAGGGTCCGCTTTTCGGCATTATATTTTATGACAAGGGACAGCCGGGTCGGTGCAGGCTTGCTTTGCACTGGCTGATAAACCTTGGTTTTTTGCTTTTGTTCTCTGCCGCTGCTGGAATTTTCAGCCTGCGGCTTGGGACGGCAAGCTATGGTGCGGAGCTTTTTTGGAGCTTTTTTGGCTTTGGCACAAAAAGCCTTGCGCTTTTGTTTCTTAACCTTGCGCCGGTTTGTCTTTTAACGCTTTTTTTCTTTTTCGCCTTTAACCGCGCTATGCCGGCAGTGCTCGCTTCCGGGGGCTTTGTGGCGCTTTTGTCCTGCGTAAACTATTTTAAGCTCGCCTTTCGCGACGACCCGATGCTCGCCTCCGACATCAGCTTTTTTACTGAGGCGCTCAAAATTTCCGAGGGGTATGACCTGCGGCTGACGGGGCTTATGTGGGCTTTCATTTTGTTTGTTTTGGCGAGCGCGGCATTTGCACATTTTTTCATGAGGGCGCGGCTTCGCGTTTTGCCGCTTCGCGTTTTGGCGCCTTTTGCTGTGGTGGGACTTATTGTTGTTTTGTATTTTACGCTTTTTACAAATGGCACAATTTATGCGCGCGCCTCCAACACACAGATTGAATTTTCGGACGGGCAGCGCATGAACTATTGGAGCGACACCGACCAATATGCCTCGCGCGGCTTTATCTACCCTTTTATTTACAGCACCACAAGAATTCGTGCGCAAAAGCCGGAGGGCTATGACAGGCAGGCTGCGGAGGCTTTTATGGCAGCGGAGCAAGTCGAAGCGCCGGACGGGGCGCAGGTGAATTTTATTTCCATAATGCTTGAGGCTTATTTTGATGTTTCGGAGTTTGGTGTGGAGTTTTCCGAAAACCCTTATGAATATTTTCATTATCTTCAGGAGAACAGCTATTCCGGAAATCTTGTCACCAACATTTTCGCAGGCGGCACGATTGACACAGAGCGCTGCTTCATAACCGGCTCCACTGAGATGTATGAATATCGCGGCGCGGCTTATTCCTTTGCGAGATATTTTCGCGAGCGCGGCTATTTTACGCAGTTTTGCCACCCGGGCTATGGCTGGTTTTACAACCGGCAGAATGTTATGGACTATCTCGGCTTTGAGAGCATTCATTTTTTCGAGGACAGGTACGACATCGGCACGGGATATTTGATGGAGGATGCGCAGTTTTTCGCGGACCTTATCACGCTTTTTGAAAAGTCTGCTGCAAATGGTCTGCCTTATTTTAATTTTAGCGTTACTTACCAAAACCACGGACCTTATGACACGCAGGAGCTGGCTTATGGCTCGCGCGAGTTTGTGGCGCAGGGGGATTTGTCGGACTATAGCTATTATGTTCTCAACAACTATCTCTCCGGCATAAAGAAAACGGACGACGCCTTTCGGAATTTGTTTTCTTATTTTGAGGAGAGCGCTGAACCTGTTGTAATCGTGCTTTTTGGCGACCACAAGCCTTGGTTTGGGGATGGGAATCTTGTTTATTCCGAGCTTGGCATTGATCTTTCTTTTGCGACGGACGCCGGGTTTTATAACTATTTTAACACTCCTTATATAATTTGGGCAAATGGCGCCGCTGAAGATCTTCTCGGAAATAGCTTTTCCGGAACTGGCAAGGATTTTTCACCCGCGTTTCTTATGGCAAAGGTTTTTGAGCTTTGCGGCTTTGAGGATTCTGTCGTCGCAAACGAGTTGCGGTCGCTTTTCGCGGCGCTTGATGTTGTTCACATTTCTGGAAGATTTCGCGAGGAGGCGGCTTTGTCATATGACATTTCGCCCGAGGCAAGGGCGGCTCTTGACAGGTTTTTAAGCCTTCAATATTATTACAGCTTTGATATGTATTAACAAAGGAGGGGCTATGGACGACGAAAAAATTAAGGGCTCTTCGCCCGAGACGCCGGAGAGCGAAACAAGCGGACAATATTTGCAGCGCAGGCTTGGAATTGTCGGCTGTGTTGTGGTGCTTGTGTTTTTTGTTTTGTTTTTAATCACCTGCTTTACCGCAGGTGCATGATGCGAAAAACGAAGCGCCGGGGCTTTGGCGCTTCGTTTTTTGAAGCTTTTCCTGCAAGCTGGAGGGGTTATGATGATTATAAAGCAGTATGACAGCAGCTTTGAGGGAGCCTTGTTTGACCTTATGCGCCGCGAGGGCGAGGACTGGGAGGCTTATTATGGCAAGGAGGGCATTTGCAAATATCGCTCGGCGATTTCAAGCTCTCTTTTATATGTGGCGCTTGAGGGTGGGGAGCTTTGCGGATATTGCCGCTGCCGCGAGGACGATGGCTTTGGCGTTTATATTTACGACCTGCTTGTTGACAGGGCGCATCGCGGCAAGGGCGTCGGGCAGCTTTTGATGGCGCGAGTTTGTGCGGATTATCCCGGAGCACCCACATATGTCATGAGCGATGTTGATGTTTATTATGAGGAAAAGCTGGGCTATGAGCGCGCAGGGTCGATTTTTGTCGTTTCGCCGTGCGCGGAGGGGATGAGCCTGCCGAAAGCATAGCAATTTTCACAGTATTCGCGCGGCGCTCTGCTGATTTAAAGTGCAAATGGTAAAAAATGAAATTTTTGACCTTAAACGCTTGCAAAATTCGCATGGGGAGAATATAATTACTCCATTATTTTTTGCCGCGCTTTGCGACAAGGAGCAACTTGAAAGGGGTAACAAAAAATGTTAAAAAGCAAGTATCTTCAGCGCGTGTATGATGGCGTTCTCTCTCGCAACGCCGGAGAGCCGGAATTTCATCAGGCGGTTTTAGAGGTTTTGGAAAGCCTTGACAAAATTGTTGATGCGCATCCCGAGTATGAGGAAAACGGCATTATCGAGCGTTTTGTCGAGCCGGAGCGGCTTATCACCTTCCGCGTGCCTTGGACGGATGATTCCGGCAGGGTTCAGGTTAACCGCGGCTTTCGTGTGCAGTTTAGCAGCGCAATTGGTCCTTACAAGGGCGGTCTGCGCTTTCACCCTTCCGTAAATGCCGGAATTGTGAAATTTCTTGGCTTTGAGCAAATTCTCAAAAACAGCCTTACCACCCTGCCCATGGGCGGCGGCAAGGGCGGCAGCGACTTTGACCCCAAGGGCAAGAGCGATGCCGAGGTTATGCGCTTTTGCCAGAGCTTTATGACCGAGCTTTACCGTCATGTTGGGCAGTTTTGCGACACGCCCGCCGGCGACATCGGCGTTGGCGCGCGTGAGATTGGCTTTCTTTTCGGGCAGTATAAGCGCATCTCAAACAGCTTTGAGGGCGGCGTTTTGACCGGCAAGGGCATTCCCTTCGGCGGCTCGCTTGCCCGGACGGAGGCAACGGGCTATGGCGCCTGCTATTTCACGCAGGAAATGCTCAAATGCATGAAGGGCGACAGCTTTGCCGGAAAGCGTGTTGTTATTTCCGGAAGCGGAAATGTTGCGATTTTCGCCTGCGAAAAGGCTAGCGCGCTTGGTGCCACCGTTGTCGCGATGAGCGACAGCTCGGGATATATCTATGACGAGGGCGGCATTAATCTTGATGTTATAAAGGACATTAAGCTCACTCGCCGTGCTCGCATTAGCGAATACGCAAAAGAGGTTTCCGGCGCAACCTATACCGAGGGTTGCCTTGGCATCTGGGGCATTTCATGCGACATCGCGCTGCCCTGCGCCACGCAGAACGAGATTGACCTTGATGCGGCTAAAACGCTTATCGCAAATGGCGTTATTGCCGTTTGCGAAGGCTCCAACATGCCCTGTAGCCTTGAGGCAACGCAGGCGTTTCAGGCAGCCGGCATTCTTTTTGGACCGGCAAAGGCGGTTAACGCCGGCGGCGTTGCCGTTTCCGGACTTGAGATGAGCCAGAACAGCCTTCGCCTTTCCTGGACATTTGAGGAGGTTGACGGTCGCCTGAAGGCGATTATGGAGGGCATTTTTCACAACGCTTACAACGCCTCCATCTCCTGCGGCGAGGAGGGCAATCTTGTCGCCGGTGCAAACATCGCCGGCTTTTTGAAGGTTGCCGGCGTCATGCTCGCGCAGGGTGTTGTCTGATTTTTGGTAGGGTAAATCTTTATGGAAGGGCGCCTTTTTGGCGCTCTTCTTTTTTGCTCTGCGAGTTGCTTTTTTGGTTTTTGCGCAAAAAAATCTCGCCTCTGTCTAACGGAGCGAGATTTTTGTTTTTATTAGTTCAAAAGGTCTTCCTGGGCGGAAATTTCAAGGGAGTTGAAAAGTTTTTGGTCAATCGTTACTTTTTCGCAAAAGCCTGCGTCTACTAGGTTTTGAATGCTCTCCTCCGAAACGCCGGAGTCGTCCCAGTAGGCATATTTTTCTGCCGGGTTGTGGAAAACCCACTCGCCCTCTGAGCGACCGCTGACCTCGAAAATGATTACGCCTGCCACAGCTTCGCCTGCTTCCTCTGTGAATTTATACTGCGCGACGACTTCTCCATTGCTGGTGTCGGCTGGCTCNCCGGCGGTGCTGTTTGAGGCTTCTGTGGGGCTTTCGGGGGTTGTGGTGGTGCCGGTTTTGCCGGTTTCGGGTGGGGCTTCGGTGACGGTGGATGGGTTTTCATCGCTTTCTGGAGCCTGCTTCGCTCCGCAGGCGGCAAGGCTGAGCATCAGGAGCGCGAGGGCAAGGGTCAGGGCTTTTTTGTTTAATATTTTCAAGTTTGTTTCCTTCTTTCTTGTGCTGTTTGGTTAGGGAGCGAGCTTGAGCTTCGCTCCTCAAAATTTTCGGATTTTTTGATTGTTATAGAGTTTTTAGCTTGGCTATGCGTTTTATAGCTGCGTTAGCTAGGGGGGTGCGATATCTTCAAGGTATTTTAACCGGGAAGCGTGCCGGAGGCTATATCTTCAAAAGGCTGTGCAGCTTTGGCGGACATTGGGCTTGCTGCAATCGTTTTTCCGTTTGGCAGCAAGGCTTGCGCAGCTTTACAAAATTTCGGAATCAGCATGTTGTGCTTTGGCACGCTGCCGGGGCAAGTGCGTGTTATAATGACCGCTCTGTTTTTCTCTTTCAGCGTTTTTAGTCCACACCGCTCTTATTGTCTGGCGATTAGTATACCAAAATGCCGGCGCTTCGTCAACGATTTATGTGTATACGACCATTTTGCACTTGTGAAATGCACAAACCGGCGCAGGACTTGCTGCACCGGTTTATTTTTTGCGTTTTATTTCTTTTTAGTCAAAAAACTTTGCGTGGATTGCGGAAACTGCCTGGTCTGCCGATTCCTCGTTTATGAGAACGGAAACCTTGATTTCGCTTGTTGAAATCATCTGGATATTTATACCTGCGTCAAAAAGCGCTTCGAACATGAGCGCGGCGATGCCTGCCGAGCTCATCATGCCGGCGCCGACAATGCTCACCTTTGCTATGGAATCGTCTATGCTTACATGGTCGAAGGCAATATTTTCCTTATAGGTTTCCAAAAGCTCCTTCACCGATTCGGTGTCGCTTTTTGGGCAGGTGAAACTTATGTCGTTTGTTCCGCCCTTGCCGATGGACTGGACGATTAGGTCTATGTTTATTTTTGCTTTTCCAAGCGCTCTGAAAACCTTGAACGCTATTCCCGGGGAGTCGGGCAGTCCCACCACTGTCACTCGGGATGCGTTCAGATCCTTTGCGATTCCGCTTATCTTCATTTGTTCCACGCTTTTTACTACCTCCTTGACTTTTGTACCGGGCTTTTTTACATAGCTTGACAAAACTTCTAAATCAACATTATATCTTTTTGCCATTTCAACCGAGCGGTTGTGCAGAACCTGCGCGCCGAGGCTTGATAGCTCCAGCATTTCGTCGTAGGTTATCTCATCGAGCTTTCTTGCGTTTTTCACCTTTCGGGGGTCAGCCGTGAAAACGCCTTCGACATCTGTGAAAATCTGGCATTTGTCCGCGTGCAGCACGGCGGCGATTGCAACGGCAGAGGTGTCCGACCCGCCGCGCCCGAGGGTTGTCACATCGTCATATTTGTTTTTGCCCTGAAAGCCTGCGACAAGGACGATGCGGCGCTTATCCAGCTCTCTTGAGATGCGCTCGGTTGCGATGTTTTTTATTCTTGCCGCGCCATAGGCTGTGTTTGTGTCAAGCCCAACCTGCCAGCCGGCAAGGCTTACGGCAGGGATGCGCATTTTTTCAAGCTGCATTGCCATGAGCGAAACGGAAATTTGCTCGCCAACGGAAAGCAGCATGTCAAGCTCGCGCTTTGAGGGGTTTGGGTTTATTTCGCGAGCTTTGTCGATTAAATCGTCCGTTGTGTCGCCCTGGGCGGAAAGGACGACGACAACTTCGTGACCTTCGTTGTAGCTGTCGGCGATTATGCCGGCAACGCGTTCTATCTTTTCCGCATCGGCTACGGAGCTTCCGCCGAATTTTTGCACTATCAGCATCTGTCAATTCTCCTCTATTTTTCTCGCAAGCGGCCTTGCCAAGTGCAAGGCTGCTGTTATTTGCCGGTTTTTGAGGGCGGCGGCTTGCCGCTCTTTATATAATACTCACTTGCCGCCGCAAAGGTCATTCCAAAACTCTAAAGGCTGACAAAATCGGGAGATTCAAATTAAGCAGCTCCTCCCTTTTCATTGCCGGGGTTATCACGGCGCACTGGTCGGTGAGCTTTGAAATTTTTGCGTTTTCCAAAATTGCCGCGACCTTCTCCGGCAGGGCGCTTGTGCGCAAAAACCAGCGAGACTCTACCTCCGCGCCGGGGATGAAGCATCCGGGCGCTTCCGCTTCCCAGTTTATATATTTTTTGTCGTCAGCGTGCAGGGCGGCGTCTATAATATCTGCCACAACGGCGGAGGCTGTTGGCATCTGCCCTGCTCCGGGACCATAGAAAAGGCACTGTCCAACGGCGTTGCCGCGAACCACGATGCCGTTCATCACATCTGACACGTTTGCGAGGAGGGTGTTCGCCGCGACAAGGTGCGGCGCGACATAGGCGGAAATTTCGCTCTCTGCGTTTGTCCGAAAGGCGCGACCGAGGAGCTTTATGCCATAGCCTAAGTCTTGGGCAAGGGTCACATCCTGCGCGGTGACATTTTTTATGCCCTCGGTTTCCACCTTTTCGGGGGGGACATTTTTGCCAAAGCAAAGGTCTGCCAAAATGCTTATTTTTCGGCAGGCATCGATTCCCTCCACATCTGCTGTGGGGTCGGCTTCGGCATAGCCGAGGCGCTGGGCTTCTTTTAGTGCTTCCTCAAAGCTTTTTTCGCATTGAATCATCTGGGTGAGAATATAATTTGTTGTACCGTTTAAGATTCCGTAAATCTCTTCGATGCGGTTTGAGGCAAGGCACTGCGAGAGGGGGCGGATAATCGGGATTCCGCCGCCGACGCTTGCCTCGAAAAGAAGGCTTACGCGTTGCTGCTTTGCAATTTGCAAAAGTTCGAGGCCGCAGCTTGCGATTAGCTCTTTATTGCTTGTTACAACGCTTTTTCCGGCGAGGAGGGCGCGGCGGACATAGTCGAGCGCGGCGCCCTTGCCGCCGATGCATTCGGCAACGATGGTGACTTCCTCATCCTTTTCGATTGTTTCAAAATCCTGGATTATTTTTTCGGAAAATTCGCTCTCCGGGGAGTTTTTTACATCCAGTATATATTTAAGCTCGACCTCGCATCTGGCTGTTGCGGCGATTTTTTCGCTGTTTTTTCGCAAAAGCTCCGCAACGCCCGAGCCGACAACGCCAAAGCCTAAAATTGCAACCTTTACCATTTTTTCCTCCTTGAAATTCACCCGGCAAGCAGGTCTATTTTTATAACATTTTCAGCCGCTTCAATCCTTGCGCGCAGCGCGTCAAAGGAGAGCATATCGGCGGCTGTGCAGGATATTGTTACCATTGCAACGCCGTTTGACGGGATTGATTGGTTGATTGTTAGAATATTCGTGTTGGAGCTGGCAAAAATAGAGAGGACACGCGAGAGCGCTCCCGGCTCATCGCGCATTAGAACGCTTAGTGTTAGAACCTGGTCGCGCTTCATGTCCTTGAAGGGCGTTATGCAGTCCTTGTATTTGTAAAAAGCGCTGCGGCTTATGCCAACGCTGGAAACTGCCTGAGCCACGGTTATGCACGCGCCCGTTTCCAAAAGCTCTTTTGCCCGGCTGACCTTGATGAAAATTTCTGGTAGCATTGAGGCTTCTATAATATAAAATCGCGTTTGAGGCTTCTCCACTTCGCTGTCCTCCTGTCAAAGTCATTTGTTTTTGTGTCAAGAATAATATCACATATTATGACCGCGCGCAAGACTTAGTTCTGCAAAATTTTTTATCCGGAGTTGATATTTTGTCTACAAAGCATACAAAAATTCTTTGGATAGCTCTGGGATTTGCCGTGGGGGCTTTGGTGCTTTTTGTTTTTGTGCGTTTTTTGCTGCCCTGGCTTTCGCCGTTTTTTGTTTCTGTTGCGGTTGCGATGCTTCTAAATCCTGTGGTGTCTTTTTTGTGCTCCCGGCTGCGGTTTCCTCGCTCGCTTGCGAGTCTTCTTTGTGTCATTGGTTTTTTTGCGCTGTCCGCCTCGCTTTTGTGGGCGGCGGCAGGTCGGGTTTTTGCAGAGCTTCAAGCCTTTTCGGCGCATTTGCCGAACGCTATAGCAGCCGCCGGGGAAACGCTTGCCCGGGCTCAGGCTTGGTTTTTTTCGTTTGCGGCGCGTGCGCCGGACGGGCTTGAGGCTTATATACACGCAGCCGCAATGGGCATGATGGATGAGCTTATGGCGCTTCCTGCGGTTTTGACCGGCAAAATTGTGCCGATGGCAGCGGCGCTCGCTTCCGCAACGCCGGAGATTATGCTTTTTACAGTTACGGCGGTTATCGGGGCTTATTTCATTTCAGCTTCGTTTTTTGAGATTAAGGACTTTGTGCTGCTTCAGATTCCGCAGCGCCTTCGGTCGCGCGCGAGAGCGATTTTGGCAGACCTCAAAAGCAGCCTTGGGCACTATCTCAAGGCGCAGCTTCTTTTGACGCTTATAACCTTTGGCGAGCTTGTGGTTGCCTTCACGCTGCTTCGCGTTCACTATGCGCTGTCTCTTGCGATTTTCACGGCGGTTGTCGATGCGCTGCCCGTGCTTGGAACGGGGACGGTTTTAGTGCCTTGGGCGGCTTACTGCTTTATAACGGGCGATGTGCCGATGGGTGTTGGTCTTCTTATCAGCTATGGCGCTGTCACGATTTTGCGCAATATGATTCAGGCAAAGCTTCTCGGCGACGAGCTTGGGCTGCATCCGCTTTTTACACTGCTTTCCATTTATGTTGGCTTTAAGGCTTTTGGTGTTTTGGGCATGATGATTTGCCCCATTGTCGCAATTATGCTTAAAAAGCTTAACGACGCCGGTATGATAAGGCTTTGGAAGGATTTGCCGCAATAGNTTTACAAAAGAAAGGAATATNGTCACATGTTAGGAGTTATTTTCAGCATTATCGCCGGTATGGCGATGAGCATTCAGGGCGTTATGAACACGCGCCTTTCCGAGAGCATCGGCACGATGGAGGCAAACGCCTTTGTGCAGTGCACCGCGGCGCTTTTCTCGCTTGCGGCGCTTTTGTTTTATCACGAGGGCAGCTTCTCTGCGCTCGGCGAAACCAGCAGGGTTTATTGGTTTGGCGGACTTTTGGGGCTTATTATAACGGTCACGGTTATGCTCGGCATTCACAATCTCTCGCCCACAGTTTCGATTTCTGTGATTTTGATCTCGCAGCTTTTTGTCGCGGCGCTTATTGATGCCTTCGGCATTATGGGAAGCGACCGGGTTCCCTTTCTCTGGCAGAAATATGTCGGACTTGCGCTTATGGTCGGCGGCGTTGGAATTGATGGACTGCGCCGACAGATTACAAACCTCTGCGGTTTTGAGATTGACTGCTACGCGGTTATTGACATAAACGCATTTGCCAGCATTGTTGACACTATCGGCGGAGTTACCTTCGACGTTCCCGTGAACATGAGCTATGACGACCCGGCGCAAAATTTGTCCATTCACCTCTCCGCCGGGGAGCAAACGCTTGACGGGCGACAGGCTCTCGGACTTGTGCGCTTTCGGCAAAACAACAACGGCATCGGCTATGGCGACCTTGGGCGCATTGAAACCCAGCAGGCTTTTTTGAAGGCGGCAGCGAGGCAGGTGCTCTCGCTCGGAAATATTCCGAACATCGCGGCTATCATCGAAATTTTGACGCAGAGCACCACAACGGACCTTTCCGCAAGCAACATCTCGTTTTTCGCGCGGCAGTTTTTGAAATGCTCGGGCGATGACATAAACTTTTACACCGCGCCGACCGTTGGCGTTTCTGTCGGCGGCGCGAGCTATCAGAGCCTTGTGCTTTCGGACTGGCTCCAGTTGGTGAATGAGCGGCTAAACCCCACGGGCGAAACGGTTACCGCTGCCAATGTCAACATTCTTACAAGCGATGGGTCTTCGTTTTTCTCAACCTCTGGGGAATTTGCCGGGGGATATGGCTCCTTTGCCGGATATTCCGGCGGCGGCGCAAGCTCTGCTGCGGAGCAGCCCTCGCCCACCCCATCCGCTCCCACTGCACCACCCTCGCCGCCTGCGGACGCTCCAGACGCCGAGGCAGAAGCGCCACAGGAGCCGGAGGGCTTTGCGCCTGACGAGGCTTCTGACGCAGAAGCTCCGCCGATTTCGGCGGAGGGTGTGTCGGATTTGCCGGCTCCGCATTTGGAGAATTTTGATGGCATTTCCGGCTAAGCTACCTAATATTTAAAAAGCCGCGGCATTTTAGAGAAGTGGTCATAAGAGGGCAGTTGTCCTGAATACGGTGAAGTATCTTTTATAAGCTTCTTCACAATGCTCAGAATGACAAATGTGCTTTCTTATGCCACCACTCGCCTTAGCCGCGGCTTTTGTTATTTTGTCATATGGTTTGTAAATTTGCGCGCTTTGTATAGTTATTCTATCGGAAGCCAGGCTTCAAAGTATCCGATTAGCTTTCCGCCCTCCTCGATGCTGGCAAGCAGGGTGCCGTGGATGTTGCCGCTTATCACATAAGAATTTTCCGCGGCAAAACGTAGCGCATATTGCAAAAGCGAGGGGGCAAATCCACCGCGTCCGCCGTTGCTTTTGAAAACTGTGTGAATGCAGCGCGTTGGCAGCTTCTCCACCATTGGCGGAGAAATTTCAAAGTTCAGGCGCTTCACATAGTCCATCTCGAGGCAGAGCCCCCAAAAGCAGTCCTCCTCGTTTTGTAAAGAGCCGGCGCCGGGAAGCTCAAAATAGCGATGGTTAAACGGCATCGCAGAGAGCCAGCGCCGCGCAAGGCTGTCGCACCCTGTGTTTGTCGGATAGTCGTTGCCGACGCGGTTTATGAAACGGACAATATGGGGACTTTCGGCAATTTCGCACTTATATAAAAGCCGCTCCATTTCCATCAGGTTTCGCCGGTGCTGCTCGCCGCGCTCCAGAAGAAGGGTGCAGCGGTTAATCGTGGCGCGAAGCTCATCTTCCTTGGAGCAGAAAAGCTCGTCCAGCTCCTTTGTGCTTTTGATGCGCACAATGTCGGCAATTTGCTCGATGGAAAATCCAAAATTCTTAAACCACAGACAGTCGATAAGAAAATTGATATCCCATGAGTCGTAGTAGCGATAGTCGTTGCTCTCGTTTTTCTCCGGCGCGACTACGCCCTTTTTTTCGTAATAGCGCAAAAGGTCCGCAGAAATGCCGAGAATTTTGGAAACATCTCCAATTTTATATTTCATAGCGCACCTCATGTTAAAAAATAATCAAGCTTGATAAAATTTTCTCAAGTTTGGCTTCCAAAGCTCTAAAAACTATTATACGTAAATTTTGCCGTTTTGCAAGGTTTTCCTTGACCTTGGCATGATTCCAAGGTTTATTCTAGGAGAAGATGAAAATCAATTATAAATTTATCATAGGAGGAAATATATCATGGCTTATATGCCGCTAGACAAAAGCAAGCTCTATCTCGACAAGAAGAACATGACAAAGATTTATGACATGTCCAACCCCTGGGGTATGGACACACCGCTGTGGCCCTTCCCCGGTCCTCGCGCTGACCTTGCCTTCCCCCGTGGTCAGTATCTCGGACGCTTCCACAAGCGCACCTGCACATTCACCGGAACTCTCCACGCCGGAACCCATATCGACGCGCCCAACCACACCCTCCACGAGGAAGAGGTTGACCGCGAGCGCAACGGCTACACCCTTGCAGAGCTTCCCCTGGAATACTGCATCGGCACAGGCGTTGTCCTCGACATGCGCTACCTAAAGGACGAGTTTGAAGCAAAGTGGAACGCCGCAAACGGCGACCCCTCCAAGATGGGCAACATCTGGGTTGAGCTAACTCCCGAGCATTTTGAAAAGGCTCTTAAAAAGGACAACCTTGAGCTTCGCGAGTTTGACTGGGTTGTTGTAAACACCGGCTTCCAGGATTTTTGGCGCGTCAACAACGACAAGTATTACAACTACTACCCCGGCATGGGTCCTGAGTGCGCAAAGTGGCTCGTCCACGAAAAGCACATCAAGGGCATTGCCGGCACATGGGGCGCAAGCGACGCTCCCCTATGGCATCACCCCCTCAAGGAGCAGATGCCTTGGCTTGCCACCGCTTACACCCAGGCAACAGGTCTTGACGCTGCTGTCACCCATCCCGACTATGAATACTGCCACCGTCTCTTCGGTCAGCAGGGCGTTATCGCAGTTGAAAACGCCGGCGGCGAAATTGACGAGTGCACAGGCAAGCGCCTTACAATCTGCGCAATGCCCTTCCGCTGCGAAATGGCAGACGGCGGCTTCACACGCCTCATCGCGTGGGAAGAAGGCTCTTTCTAATTAAATATCCTTTGTTTAGAAAACAAAAAATCTTGGGGAACGCCGCGTTAAAACCGGCGTTCCCCGAAGAGCTTAAATTTCAAAGAGGAAAGAGGATTAACTCTCATGAAAACACTTGCAGACATTAAGAAAATTGCCGTACTAGGCGCCGGAACAATGGGTCCCGGAATTGCCCAAACATACGCGATGGGCGGCTATGACGTTACCATGTGGACACGCTCTGAGTCCACTCGCGACAAGGCAAAGGCTTCGCTTTTGCAGCAACTGAAGACCTTTGCCGAGGAAGGTGAAATCAAGGCTGAGGATGTTGACACAATCATGGCTCGCGTTTCCTTTGCCCTAACGGTTGAGGAAGCCTGCGAGGGTGCGGACTTCATTCAGGAAACAATTGTTGAAAACCGCGACGCGAAGATTGAGCTTTATGCGCAGCTTAACAAATGCGTTGCTAAAGATGTTATCATCGCGTCAAACACCTCTGCGATGAACATTTTTGAAGTTGTCCCGGCTGAGATGCTTCCCCAGCAGATTATCTGCCACTGGTATGCACCTCCCCACGTTATCCCCCTTGTAGAGGTTGTAAAAAGCGACGAGGCTCCTCAGGAATATGCCGACATTGCGGTTGAGCTTCTCAACAACTGCGGCAAAACTGCGGTTCTTATGAAGAAATTTATCAAGGGCTACATCGTAAACCGTCTTCAGCAGTGCCTAAACCGCGAGGTTTTCTATCTGCTCGACAACGACTATTGCGATGCGCAGGCTATTGACCTTGCCGCAAAGGCAAGCTTTATCCCCCGTGCCTGCGTTCTCGGCCTTTGCAAAAGAGCCGACTTTGGCGGTCTTGATATGAGCGCAAACAACTACATCAACAAGTCTTACACCATGCCTGAAAACGGCGATGAGCTTCCCAAAATTCTCGAAAAGCTCGTCGGCGAGGGCAAGCTCGGCATCAAGAGCGGCGAGGGCTTTTACAGCTATGAGGGCGTTAACATGGACGAACTCAAGAAAAAGCGCGACAAACAGCTTTTTGAAATTTTCCGCGTTACCAAAAAGCTCATGTCTGACCCTGTATAAATTTAGGCTTTACGCTTAGAGCTTTGAAAATGCACTGTGAAGTTTTCACAGTGCATTTTTTGCGTTTTTTTGGCTGTCGCAAAAAATTGAAGTGCATAAAAATTTTCTTTTTGCGCAATATATGATGGAATCCATTTTAAGGCCGGTTTGCAAATGCAAAGAGCTTGCGGCGCAGACTTTATAAGCTGCCGCAGCTTTGTGGCAGCGGCTTTTTGAAACTTCAAGGCGCGCATTTGCCAGCAAAAGCTTCTGCCCAAATGCAAATCAGAAAAAAGGAGCAAAAAAATATGATTATGGACCGAATTGCGCTCATCATCACCGTTGTTGGCGGACTAAACTGGGGAAGCGTCGGACTTTTCCGCGTGGATTTTATTTCCTATCTTTTCGGCGGTCAAACGGCAACGGCAAGCCGCGTTGTCTACACGATTGTCGGACTTGCGGCTATTTGGTGCGTTTCTCTTCTGTTTCGCGAGAGCAGTGTGTCCGAGCGCGACTGACAAGGGACCGCCCTGCTTTCAAAAGGGCGCGAAAATGCTTCCGTGAGATGTGCTCACGGAAGCATTTATTGTTTTGCAAGCGATTTTTACATATAGAAAATGACGAAAACAGAGAGCGCAATTTGAAGCGCCAGAATGACGGGGAAGCCAAAAACAAAGCTCGCATGCTTTGTTTTGTGCCTGAAGGCGCACATTCCAAGCAATCCGCCAAGGCTGCCCCCGATGATTGCCAGAAGAAAGAGCGTGACCTCCGGAATTCTTCTGCCACGGCGCTTTGAGCGCGATTTGTCAAGTCCCATGAGAAGCAGCAGCGCAAGGTTTGCTATCAAAAGATAGAGGACGATGAGGCTGCCTGTGCCGAAGGTGCTGTCTGTTAGAAAATTCATGATTTACCTGCCCTTCCCTCGTTTTGCACCGGGCTTTGCTTTTGGTCGCGCCCAGCCGGCTTTATAGCTGCTCTTTTTCGGTTTTTCCGGCGTAGCTTTGGGCGGCGGCGGTGTTTTTTCGCCCTTTGTCCTGTCCGGGCGAACAAGACAGCGACCTCCGAAGCCAATCAAATCCTCGCGCCCTGCTTTTTTGAGCGCCTCTATGACAAGGCGGCGCTTGTCGGGCATTTTCCACTGCAAGAGCGCACGCTGCATTGCTTTGTCCTCAAAGCTTTTGGCGACATAGACGGGCTTCATGGTGCGTGGGTCAATTTCTGTATGGTACATGCAGGTGGAGATTGTGCCCGGCGTGGGGTAAAAATCCTGAACCTGCTCGGGCTGCCGCCCTCGGGCGTTTAAATATTCCGCGAGTGCCACGGCGTCTGCGAGCGTGCTGCCCGGGTGCGACGACATGAGGTAAGGCACGACAAACTGCGCCTTATTGTGCCTCTCGTTGAGTTTTTTGTATTTTTCTAAAAACTTTTCATAAACGCCGATGCGCGGCTTGCCCATATAGTCCAAAACCGAGTCCACGCAGTGCTCCGGCGCGACCTTTAGCTGCCCGGAAACATGCTGGGACACAAGTTCGGAGAAAAATTCACCGCTGCCGTCTTGCAGCATAAAATCATAGCGGATGCCGCTTCGCACAAACACGCGCTTAACACCCGGAATGCTCCGCAGCGCACGGAGCAGGCGCAAATATTCGCCATGATCGGCGCGAAGCGCAGAGCAGGGGCGCGGCGCAAGGCAGCTTTTGTCGCGGCACATACCGTCTTTTTCCTGTTTTTTGCAGGAGCCTTGGCGAAAGTTTGCCGTGGGTCCGCCGACGTCGTTTATATAGCCCTTAAAGTCTGGGAGCTTTGTGAGCTTTGTTGCCTCGCGCACGACACTTTCGATGCTCCGGCTTGAAACCACTCGCCCCTGATGGAAGGCAAGCGAGCAAAAATTGCAGCCGCCAAAGCAGCCGCGGTTGTGGATGATTGAAAAGCGAACCTCCTCAATCGCTGCAACGCCGCCGAGGGCTTCATACAACGGGTGATAGGTGCGCATGTAGGGAAGCTCGGAAATCTTGTCAAGTTCTGCGCGCGCAAGGGGCTGCGCCGGGGGATTTACAAGCAGCAGGCGCTGCCCGTGCGCCTGCAAAAGGGCGCGACCGCGCACGTGGTCGTGCTCGTCATATTCTGTTTTTGTCGCTTCGGCATATAGCCTGCGGCTATCTCGCACCTGCTCGAAAGAGGGCAGGCTCACATGGTGGAGGGTGCAGTCCTCCTCGCGCTCTATGATTGCGGCGGTGCCGCGGATGTCGTGCATTTCGGAAATTTTCTGCTTTTTTTTGAGCCTTTTGGCAATTTCTACGCTTGCCCTCTCGCCCATACCGAAAACCAGCAAATCTGCGCCGGAGTCGACAAGAGCGCTCTGCCGAACCTTGTCGTCCCAATAGTCATAGTGCGCGAAGCGCCGGAGCGAGGCTTCAAGCCCACCTAACACAATTGGCACATCGCCAAAGGCTTCGCGCGCAAGGCGTGTGTAGACCAGGCTTGCTCTGTCGGGGCGAAGTCCGGCTTTTTTGCCGGGTGAGTAAAAGTCCTCGCTTCGCGGCTTTTTGGCGGCGGTGTAGTGCGCCACCATGCTGTCAAGATTTCCGGCGCTTATGAAAACGCCGAGCTTTGGCTTGCCCATTGCCACGAAGGCTTCGGCACTTTTAACATTCGGCTGGGCAAGAATTGCGACGCGGAATCCCTCGCTCTCTAAAAGCCGCCCGATAAGGGCTGTGCCAAAGCTTGGGTGGTCCACATAAGCGTCTCCGGAGACCAGCAGAATGTCATACCACCAGTGTCCGCGCGCGTGCAGCTCCTCGCGAGAGAGCGGCAAAAAATTAAAATTGTCCATAATACCAGCCCGAAACTCCATTTCTTTTTACAAAATATCCGCGCGAGGTTTTTTCGACAACCGAAAGCAAATCGCCCGGCGAAACCTCCAAAATATGGTCTGTGCAGTCGTTTACAAAAGTACCGGCGGCGTCCCGGCGAAGGTATTTTGTGAGAATATCCATCTCATAGCCGGTGCGCTCATGGCGGCAGCAGCAAAATTCCGCGCCGTGCTCCAGCACCTTTACGCGGCTGTCGCCATAGCGGATGTAGTAGCTGCTGGTACTTTCGCGCTGTGCGCTGCTTGCCGCGAGGACGGGAAAGCTGTCGTAATAGTCCGCTTTGAAATCATCGCTTTCGACGCTTGGGATTATGAGGGCGTTTAGCTGTCCATCGTCTTTCAAGACGCAGCCGCCATCTATGCTGATGATTTTTGACTCGCGGTTTATAATCGGGTTTGCGTTAACTATGCTCTCATGATAAAGCACCACGGGCCAGTGTCCGACGATAATCCATTTTGAAAATCGCCTGCCGCATTTCATGAACTCATCGTTTTTCATGCAGTCATAGGCTGTCCAGTCTTCTCGCTTGCCCTCGGGCAGTCCGCCGTGAACGAAAATGTGACGGGAGGTTTCAACCATCGTCGGAAGGCTTCGCAGAAAATCAAGCTCCGGGCGAAAATTGGAGGAAAGCCGCGCACAGAGCGCGGCAAAATCAATCGTGCCGTTTTCAAAAGGGTCGTACCCTGCCTCACGGCACATTTGGCAAAGAAGCGCCTGCGGACGTGCGCGCAAATAATGGTTTGCATATTCGCGAATGCGGAAACTTTGCGCATTGTCGAGTACCTCTGTCCAGTTGCCGCAGATTGTGTGAACTTCAAAGCTTTTAGACATCTCCATGATGAAGCGGAGCGTTTTTAGGCTCTCCTCGCCTTTTTCCAGAAAATCTCCGACAATAATCAAAACATCGTCGGCGCAAAAGCGCAGTTTTTCCAGAAGTCCCTTAAAATAGGCAAGGTTTCCGTGGATGTCGGAAACGGCAATAATCCGCCGTCCCGGAGCGATTTCAATGTGTTTGGCTGTTGCCTTTGTCACTTAAATTTCCCTCTCCATCAAAAGGAGCGTGCCGAAGGCGCCGCGCTCCTCGCCGATGACTTTGAATTCATATTCTTCGTAAAATTTTATGGCGGCCTCGTTAGCTTTTGCGACATTAAGGCGAATTGATTTTGCCCCAAGGCTTCTGAAAAGCGCCACGGCATGACCCAAAAGCTGCACGCCAAGCTGAGTGCGCCGCTCGCGCTCCTCCACAAAAATTAGGCTTATCCAGCCATATGCCTCGCTCTTGCCGCGGACTGTGTCAAGATGGATTATCCCAACGGCTCTCTCGCCTTTGATTGCCTTCATGAGAGACAGACCGTTTTCGAGGTGGTGGCGGCAGGCATCATCGAGGTAGGCGTCTGCGCAAAAGCCCTCGCGCGTTTTGTGAATGTGCTGCCAGGCGGCAGCGTAGCAGTGGGTGTAAAACGCAGGCTCGGCACGGGGGTTGAGCGGCTCAAGGCGCAGGTTGCCGATGTCTGTGCTGTCTTCGTTTTCTTCGTGCCACCATGCTTGGCGCGCAAAGGTGCTAAGGTCGCCAGGAAGGTGGCTGTTGTCGTTTATATATTTGATTTGGATGGTCTTGCCATCGTGCTCCAACAGCGAAACGCAGGTGTTATCGCCGTGGGCAAGGCTGCCGATTTCGGCAGAGGATATGCCGCGAAGCCGGCACAAAAGCGAGCGGATTGCCATGCCGTGGCTGACAATGACGATGGTTTTGCCGCTGTGCGCTTCTGCAATTTCCGAAACTGCCAGCAGCATTCGCTCTTGAAGGTCGCAAAATTTTTCGCCGCCGGCTACATTCCAGCTTGCCGGGTCGTTGTTGAAATTCCACATGTTTTGTGGATTTTGAAATTCGAGATTTCCCCAAGGCTCGTCCTCCCACTCGCCGAGCGCCATCTCGCGAAGGCGAGCGTCCGTGGATATTTCGATATTGTGAAATTTTGTAATCGCGCCTGCTGTTGTCATCGCGCGGCGCAAGTCGCTTGAGACCACCGCATCAACGGGGAGTTCCCGAAAGCGCTCTGCAAGTGCTGCGATTTGGCGGTGTCCTTTGGCTGTTATGAAACTGTTGTAATGTCCGTGTCCGCGGCGAAAAACGTTGCCCTCTGCCTCCGCGTGGCGTATTAGATAAATTTTTGTCATGCTTGCCTCCATAAAAATAACGGAACCTAGAAAGATTGTGCTGCGCAAAGTCCTTGACCGGCGCAATTTGTGATTGTATAATGAAAAAGAATTTGAACAAAAATGCTTTTGGTATGAAGGGTCAACTTAAAGCCATAGTATAACTAATTTATTTTATAATACTTAGCCCATTTTTTCAAGAACAATACGAAAATCTTAAAAGCAACGAGGTGCAAATTTATGGTTAGGGCAGCGGTTTTGGTTTCGGGCGGCGGCGCGAATCTTCAAGCGATTTTGGATGTGAACCATTTTGCGGAAATTCCAAATTTCTCGCTTGTCGCGGTTATATCCTCAAACCCTGAGGCGCACGCGCTCACGCGCGCGCAAAGCGCAAGGGTTCCGGCATATGTCATAGACCGTGACCTTTTCCCAAATCGCGCATCCTTTGGAAATGCGCTTCTTGGCAAGCTTCAGGATCTTGATATTGAGCTTGTAATCACTGCCGGATTTAAAGAGCGGCTGGGCTATGCAATTCTTCACAAATATAAAAACCGGGTTATAAATGTTCAGCCGGCGCTTTTTCCCGCGTTTTGCGACGGTGGATTTGACGCGATGGACGCACTTCAAAAAACGCTTGCCCTCGGCGTTCGCATCTCCGGCGCAACGGCATATTTCATGACCGAGGAGGACAATGGCACAGGTCCAATTATCGCGCAAAAGCCTGTGGCAGTGCGCTCAGGGGACACGCTTGCGGAGCTTCAGGCACGAATTATGCACAAGGGCGAGTGGGCTGTTTTGACGGAGGCAATAAAGCTTTTCTGCGCCGAGCGGCTGTCGGTTTCTGACTCTGCCGTTGAAATTGCGCCGGACGCTGGCGCGGTGGAGAGCTTTGAAGCGGAAGATTGAAGGGTTTAGGTATTCATGAAGATAGAAAAGCTTGACGAAAAATTTTTAGACGAAAACATGATGGGTCCAAATTCCCTGCTGATAATTGAGGAGCTTATGGAAAATATAAAGCTCCAAAAGGGCGCGAGGGTTCTGGACCTTGGCTGTGGTCGTGGTCTTACCTCTGCGTTTTTGGCGGCGGAGCTTGATGTGTGCGTTTATGCTGCGGATTTGTGGATTTCCGCAACAGATAATTACAGGCGCTTTAAGGCGCTGGGACTGGACAATCGCATTATCCCAATTCACGCAGACGCGCACGCGCTGCCATTTGCGGAGGAATATTTTGATGCGGTGGTGAGCGTGGATGCTTATCATTATTTTGGCAATAACGATGAATATTTTGAAACGCACCTTCGTCCGCTGCTAAAAAAGGATGCTATTGTTGCCCTTGCCTTTCCGGGCATGAAGCATGAGGTGCTGGGAAATCTTCCCGAGGAGATGAAGCCGCTTTGGGACCCCGATGCGCTGGAAATGTGGCACAGCATCCCGTGGTGGAGGGCGCGGCTTGAAAAATCGCTTGAGGGTATAGTGGCAAGGGAACTGCACTGCTTTGATGCCGCTTGGGATGACTGGCTGAAAACCGAAAATCCCTACGCGATAGAGGACAGGCAGATGATGCAAACGGACAGTGGGCGGTTTATGAACCTCATTGCAATCACCGGCAGGGCGAAGTGAGCCTTGACGGACAAACAGAGGGAAGATGCGCCCAGTGCGTGGTGGGCGCGCTGACAGCGCCGCACTTCACGCATGTTGGCAGTTTTTGCAGCTTTATGTGAAAATAAAAAAGAGCATCGGATTGTTCCGATGCTCTTTTTATAAGGCAAAAAACCTTATAGCTGCTTCATTGCGTTGATTTTAACGCCGGGACCCATGGTGGAAGCCGTGACGCAGGTTCTGATGTACTGACCTTTTGCGGCAGAGGGCTTTGCCTTTATGACGGCACCGATGAGGGCGGCATAGTTCTCAAAAAGCTTGTCAGCTCCGAAGCTGACCTTGCCGATTGGGCAGTGAATGATGTTGGTTTTGTCAAGGCGATATTCAACCTTACCTGCCTTGGCTTCGGAAACCGCCTGAACCACGTTGGGTGTAACTGTTCCTGCCTTGGGCGAGGGCATAAGACCCTTGGGTCCGAGCACCTTACCAAGACGACCGACAACGCCCATCATGTCGGGGGTTGCGATAACTGTGTCAAACTCGAACCAGTTTTCCTTTTGGATTTTGTCGAGATAGTCCATGCCGCCGGCATAGTCTGCGCCGGCTGCGAGGGCTTCCTCAACCTTGTCTTCCTTGCAGAAAACGAGGATGCGGCTGGTTTTGCCGGTTCCGTTGGGAAGCACGATGGCTCCGCGAACCTGCTGGTCTGCGTGACGTCCGTCAACGCCGAGCTTAACGTGAAGCTCGACCGTTTCGTCAAACTTTGCTTTGGAAGCGTCTATGACAAGCTGAAGGGCTTCCTTTGCATCATATAGTGTTGCCTTGTCAACGAGCTTTGCGCTCTCTTTATAATTTTTACCTCTGAACACTTAGTTCTCCTCCTTGAAATGTGGTTAATCGGAAATAATCCTCCCACGGCATAGCTGCAAGCATCAGCTTTGCGCTTTGGCGCAAGGGCTGGGTGCTACCTAGCTGCGTGTGTGCCAGGGGCGCTGCCCTTGTGCACATTTTTGCGCGCTTTTTTTGAGCGGAGCGCAGGTGGTGGGGTTCTGCAAGCTCCTTATCGCGCGGATAATTAAAGTTTATTCGCCTACGATGACGCCCATGCTGCGGCAGGTGCCGGCAACCATGCTCATTGCGGCTTCGATGTCGGTGCAGTTGAGGTCAACCATCTTCTGCTCGGCAATCTTGCGAACATCCTCGCGGCTGATTGTTGCGACCTTGTCCTTCTGGGGGACGCCGGAAGCAGTTTCGATGCCGCAGGCTTTTTTGATGAGCAGAGCAGCGGGGGGAGTTTTTGTGATAAAGGAAAAGCTGCGGTCTGCGTAAACCGTGACGACGACGGGAATCATCATGCCCATGTCGTTTTTAGTGCGCTCGTTAAAGTCCTTGGTAAAGCCGGCAATGTTGATGCCGTATTGTCCAAGAGCAGGACCAACAGGGGGAGCCGGGGTTGCCTTTCCTGCCGGAACCTGAAATCTTGCGTATCCTACTATTTTTTGTGCCACTTGAAGTGCACCTCCTGATTAAATTTCTGAAACAGGCTCGACCTGGTCGAGTTCAAGGTCTACGGGAGTTTCTCTCCCGAACATGGAAACTATCACGCGAACATAGTCGCGCTCTGCGTCAAGCTCGTCAACCGTGCCTGTGAAGCCGTCGAGCGGACCGTCTGTAACCTTAACGGTGTCGCCAACGCCATAGCTCACCAGAATTTCGCGACGTTCAACGCCGAGGTCGAAAATTTCCTGCTCTGTGAGCGGAATGGGCTTGCCCTCGCTACCGACAAAGCCAGTGGCACCGCGAACATTGCGCACTAGATGCCAGCTCTCATCGGTCATAATCATCTTTACGAGAACATAGCCGGGGAAGACCTTGCGCTCATAGGTTTTTTCGCCCTGCTCGGAGTGCTCTGTGACTTCCTCCATCGGGATTTTCACCTCTAGGATGAAGTCCTGCATCCGGCGGTTTTCTGCGGCTTTCATTATGCTTGCCGCAACGGTGTTTTCATAGCTTGAATAGGTATGAACCACGTACCATTTTGCATTTTCTGACATGGTCGCTTAACCTGCTAGGGAAATTATCGTGCTTACGATAAACTGTGCAATTTGGTCAAAGCCCCAGATGAAAACAGAAGCAACCACCATAACGACAAGGGCAACGGCGGTGAAGCCGGCTGTCTGCTTGGGTGTTGGCCAAATTACCTTTTTCAGTTCACTAACCATCTCGCGGAACCACTTTGCAACGCGTTTTGGGAAACTGGCTTTTTTGCCGGTTTCTTTTTTAACGGCGTCCGTGGATGATACTGCTGGTTTTTCGTTGTTAGCCATATAGCTCGTCCTTTCTGAAGCTTACTTCGTTTCGGTGTGCGATGTGTGCTTGCGGCAGAAACGGCAATATTTGCTCATCTCGACACGATCAGGGGTGTTCTTTTTGTTTTTGCTCGTGTTGTAGTTTCTCTGCTTACAATCGTTGCATCTCAAACAGATTTTTACTCTCATATTTTTTCGGCACCTCCTTGTAAATTTGAGTCTTGCGTTTTTGCAAAGACCCTTTGCCTCCCTGGTGGCAAAGCCGGGCTTGTTTTTTCGCGACTGCGCACGAAAAGAAACCCGTCCGCTGACAGGTAATAAGAACTATACCACTTTTTCGCCGCCCCGTCAATGTTTTTTGCGCATTTTTCCTTGAAATTTGAAGCCTTGCGACCTCTTGCGCAGTGCGCCAGAGGATGATATACTATATTTTGACTTGTGGGCGGATTAGGCTTACAATATTTTGTTTTTTCACGTGAAACATTTTACAATTTGTGTTAACCGCGAAGGGAGAAAAAATGACACCTGCCGAGATGCTAAGCTTTATACACAGCCCACGCTGGCGCGGCGCGCGCGCGGACATGGCGAGAATGCGAAGTCTTCTCTCGCTTTTGGGCAATCCGCAGGAGCGCCTTCGCTTTGTCCATGTTGCCGGGACAAACGGCAAGGGCAGCGTTTGCGCATATATCGAGAGCATTTTGCGCGAAGCCGGCTATAAAACCGGGCTTTACACTTCGCCATATATTCACCGGTTTAACGAGCGCATGAAGCTTTGTGGCAAGAGCGCCGAGGACGAGGCGCTCTGCGACATTGCTGCCAAAATTGCGCCGCTTATAGACCGGCTTGACAGCGTGCCGACGGAGTTTGAGATAGTTACTGCCGTGGGCTTTGAATTTTTTGCGCGGTGCGGCTGCGAGATTGTTGTTCTCGAAACCGGGCTTGGCGGTCGGCTTGACCCCACAAATGTGATTGCCGCGCCGCTCTGCTCTGTGATTTGTGCTATCGGGCTTGACCATGTGCAAATTTTGGGCGAAACCATCTCCGAAATTGCCGCGGAAAAGGCTGGGATAATCAAGGGCGGAAGCCCCGTTGCCGCATATCAAAGCGAGGCGGCGGCTATGGCGGTTATCGCCGAGGTCTGCGCGGCGCGCGGCGCGGCGCTTCGCGTGGCAAATCCTTCAAAAATCAGGATTTTAGAGCAGAGCTTGAGCGGACAAAGCTTTTTATATGGCGACAGGGCGATAAAAATTTCGCTGCTCGGCGAGCATCAGGTAAAAAACGCGGCGCTTGCGCTTGAGGCGACAGAGCTTTTGAGAGAGGGCGGATTTGAAATTTCGGACGGGGCGGTGCTGCGCGGCTTTGCGAGAGCTTGCCACATCGCGCGGCTGGAGCTTTTGGGCGAAGCGCCCTATTTTATAGTGGACGGCGGCCACAATGCGCAGTGTGCCGCGGCTTTGCGCGAGGCTTTGCCAAAGCTTTTTCCCGGGCGGCGGCGCGTTTTGCTCCTTGGCATGATGAGGGACAAGGACGTGGCAGAGTTTATGAAAATTTTGCTGCCCGTTTTTGATGAAATTGTTTGCACAGCGCCACGGAATCCCCGTGCCCGGCTTGCCCGGGAGCTTTTTGAAATTGCCGAGGGGCTTGGCGCGCGCGCGGCGCTTGAAGATTCAGCAGCGCCGGCAGCCGCGCTTGCCAAAAGCCTTGCCGGAGAGCGCGGCATGGTTTGCGCTGCCGGCTCGCTCTATCTTGCCGGCGAGGTTCGAGAGGCGCTGGGCTTTTTTGAGTAAAAAATAAATTTTATAAAAAGGATGAGCAAAAATATGAGAGTGATGGCAATAGACTACGGCGATGCGAGAATTGGGCTTGCTTTTTCGGACCTAACGGCAAGCTTGTGCGGCGAGGCGTTTACAATCACCGAATATAGCATGGACAGGGCGCTTGAGCGCATCGCGGAGGAGGCGAAGGCGCGCGAGGTTTCCAAAATTGTTCTGGGGCTTCCTAAAAACATGGACGGCAGCGAGGGCGCGCGCGCCGAAATTTCCCGAGATTTTGCCGGGCGGCTTGAGGCCGCGACGGGACTTTGCGTTGCGCTTTGGGACGAGCGGCTCACCTCTGTTTCGGCGCACGCGGTGCTCCACGCAAACGGAAGAAAGATGAAGGACCATCGAAAAAAGGTGGACGCTGTTGCCGCGTCAATTATTTTAGAGAGCTTTTTAGGCAGCGGCAGAGCATAGCGAACACAGAAGAAAGCCGCGACACATTGGTCGCGGCTTTTTTATTTCACGGCGCTCACTGCCTTGCGACAACGGACATCACAAGCTCGCAGCCGGGATAATAATGGCTTAAAATTTCGTCGTAGCTCATACCTTCGGCAGCAAAGGTGTTTGCGCCATACTGGCTCATGCCTACGCCGTGTCCATAGCCGGAAACCTCGAAGATGAACGCGCCGTCTATGTAGCCCAGCTTGAAATCAGCCGAGCGCAGCGAGAACATGCTTCTAACCGCCATGCCGCTGACGCTTTGTCCGCCAAGGGTTATCGCAGCAACTCGTCCGCCGCCGGTTTCCTCTCGCTCTCCCACCCATGCGGACGGGTCTTCGCCGAAGACTGCCTCCGGGCAGACGGCGAGAACCGTTTGCCGGAAATCTTCGGCAGAAACCTCGACCACTGAGCGCAGGCTTGACACCGACTGCTCCGTTTCGGGGCTTGGCACCGACTGCAGGTATGGCAGGTCTGCCCAAATACTGCCAGACTGCTCTGTGCGGCCCTCAGAGGAGGAATGGAAAACCGTTAGGGCTGTTTCTCCGCCATATCTCAAGTGCTGTCCGTCCGTTTCGCGAATGGCACGGCGCAGCTTTTCATAGCACGCTTCAAAATTTTCGCCCCATTTTTCGCGGAGGGAATCCATGCTCTCCGCGGCAGCGCAGCAGGCGAAATCGTCGCAAATGTCCGCATCCGGGTGGTTTTGCTTGCGGCTTTGCAAAAAATAGAGGGTGTATGTTCTAAGCGCGACCGCCTGCGCCTTTAGCGCCTCCGGCTCGAACGACGCCGGCATTTCGCCTGCCAGCGCGAGGAGCAGATACTCGTCCATGCTGATATTATGAATTTCGCCATTTGCCAAAACCGCGAGGGGCATGTCCGCGTCATACACCGGCTCGAAGTCTTCGGGCTTGGGGCTTGGCGCGGCTTCCGGCGATACCGCGGCTTCGGGCAACTTTGGCACCGGGTCGGGCTCTCTCAAAGCCGAACCGAGGATTATCGGCAGCAAAAATGACAAGGATATAACAAGAACTGAAAATAACATAGGCTTTTTCAAGCTTTTCGCTCACCTCCAAATAACTTGACGTAAAGGTCAAAGGGGTATAGAATGGGTTCTGCTAATTTATATTTGGAGGGTTATTGAATTATGCTAAAAAACCCGATTTTTATTTTGCTTTCAACGCTTGTGCTTAGTGTTTTCGGTGGATTTTTTCGCTGGCTACAGCACATTAACGCCTTTGACGAGGCTTCCGGCTTTTTAATCGCAGGGCGAAGCACAACAGCGCTTTTTACGGTTTTCTGCATTTTGGCAGTGGCAGCCATCGCGGCTTATGCCTTCGCGGTCTTTCCGGCAAAGGCAGCGCCTCTCGAGCCGCAGAAGGCGCTTTATGCCGAAACGGTGCTTCCCCGGGTCGTCGGCTGCGCCGCAGGAGCCTGCGCGGTTTTTGCCGGGCTTATGATTATGATTGGAGCTAATCTTTCTGATTTTCCAACGCTGCGCCGGGTTTTTGGCGCGCTGTGCGTTTTTATGGGCGTTTCGTTTCCCTTTTTCTTTACGGGGAAAAGCGGCAGTCATGGCTCAAGCGGCTGGTTAACAATTTTTCCCGTTCTTTTCAGCTTTCTCTGGCTCATCTGCGGTTACAAGTTTAACGCGTACAACCCTGTTATTTGGGCATATGGTGTTGAGATTATCGCAATTGCGGCAAGCGCCGGCGCTTTTTTGTATCTTGCGGCGTTTCATTATGGTCGCGCAAATCCGCGGCTTGCGCTTTTGTTTTCTCTTCTCGCTTCGTTTTTCTGCATTACCACGCTTTCGGATTCCCGTCCGATTTTTGATTCCATGCTTTTTGTCGCGAGCGCAGCCGTTTTCCTTTGTGCGAGCTTTATAATAATCAAAAACGCATCGCCCAGGAAAAAGACCATAACAGTCGAGGACAGCAAGCTTTGAATAAGGCAAAGCGCCAAATCCAATGGATTTGGCGCTTTTTATTTTGGTTTTTTCACTCTGCCTGCACGGCATAGTGCTCTTTTAGATAGTCTGTCCACTCGGCATATTTCGGGGCTGTCAGGTGGACGCCGTCTGTGGAATCCTCCTCAGGGAGATAGCCGTCTTCTCCGGCAAAGACTGTGTATAGGTCGGCGTAGTAGAGTCCGCGCATCTGCGCGAGGGTGTATAGCGCGCTGTTATATTCCTCCACTCGCTCGCGGCTGAAGGTTTCGCTTGTGCTTGACTTTTCCTCCGTCACGGGCGTTATCGAAATTATGTAAACTTCAATTTCGGGAGCTGCTTCGATTATTTCGTCGAGCAGTTCATTGTATGTTGATATAAAGCTGTCAAGCTCCGAGCCAAGCTCATTAATTCCCAAGAGCATGTACAGGCGCTCATACCGCATTTCTTCAATGGCAAGAAGCAGGCTTTCCATGAGGGTAATCGCTTCTTCGTCCGGAAGAATTTCGGTTTTTATGGTTGTCACGCTGACAACCGTGGCGCTTGTTGCGGCGAAATAGTGTCCGCCAATACCGCCGTATATGCGCAGTCCATCTATAAAAGAGTTTCCGAAAAACGCAGCGTTTTCAAAGAACTCCGGACCTTTTGCTTCGCCTTTTTCGAGGGTCGCAATGTGGACGGGACCGGAAGCTATTGCCGGCTCTTTTTTTGTCCCTGCCGATGACGATGCGACGGGCATTTGTGCAAGGGCAATTTCTTGCGCGACGGCAATTTTTTCGTCCTCTGTGGTGCGAATTTCGGGGAGGCTGCAACTGCTTAAAGCAAGCAGGGCGGCGAGGGTGCCTGTGGTTATGATTTTCTTTATATGGTTTGGGTTTTTCATATCTTAAAGACCTTTGTCGTGAAATGCACAAGATTGTCGAAAATGTCAACATTATGTAAATTCATTATAAGACATCGCCTCGTGCTTTTCAAGGGGTAATTTGCTTTTTTATTTATTTTTTTCGTAAAAATTTCAGCGGTATTTTTGTGAGAAGTTTGCAGGCAACGGCAGCGGCAACCGTTCCAAGAACCGCGCCGCAAATTATGTCCGACGGATAGTGCACGCCGACGTAGAGTCTGCTTGCTGAAATTGTTGCCGCAGGCAGATATGCCAAAGCGCCGCGGCGTCCAAAGGCGTGGGTTAGCGCATATGCAACCGCAAAGCTTGACGCGGTGTGACCGGAGGGAAAGCTGTAGCTGGTTTCGTGGGCTACGAGAATTTGCAGGTCCTCCATCACAAGATAGGGGCGCGGACGCTGGATGATGTTCTTCAGGAGAAGGTTGCACGCAACAACCTCAAAGCTTAGGCTTGTCGCTGCCATAATTCCGCCCTGACGGGTTTTTTTCACCGCGACGAGAACGAAGCAGGTCGCAATGCAGATTATTCCATAATCGTTGGCATGGCTTGCCATCATCATTATCGGGTCTAAAAAATCACATCTTACATGCTCCTGCACCAAAAGCGGGAGCTGCTTGTCAAAATTTTGTATCGCATCAATCATCAATATTCGTAAATACCTCCTCCGATAAATTCGCGCAGGAGCGAGTCCGGCGCGAGGTGCTTATCGTCTATCTCCTCAAACCGCTCGAGAGCGGGGAGGATGCTTTGAATTTCCTCGTAACGCTCTGCGCCCTGCGGCACGGTTTTGAACTGGGCAGCGGCGTGGCGCTTTAGAACAGGCACCTCGTAGGCGAAGGAAGAGTCGAACATTATATCCGCCCGCTCCTTGAAGGGCGAGATGTTTGCCTTTTCGCCACGGCGGACGTTTGCCCACATGGAAAGTGTATACTCCGCATTCGCACCGCGGAAAAGGTAGTCTCGCACGGTGCGGCGCATAAGGCGCATCCATGTGCCTTTGAAAACCAGCTCTCCCCCGTTTTCTATGTTTGAGCGCGCGCTTATATAGAGCTTGAAGGCTTCGGGGTGAACGCCTGTGATTTCGTTGTTTAGGGCGTGGATGCCTTCAAAGATTGCGATTTCATCTTTTTTAAGGCGAAGGCTTTTGCTTGGCTCTAAAATGCGCATTTGGCGCGAAAATTCGTATTTTGGAACAAAAATTCGCTCGCCACGCGAGAGCTGGGTGAAGTGCTCGTTCATCAGCTCCATGTCGAGGCATTTGGGGGATTCTAGGTCCAAATCGCCCTCGGGGGTGCGTGGGGCGGTTTCGAGGTTTATTGTTTTGAAATAGTTATCCATGCCTATGCTGTGGCTGCGGATGCCGCGGCGCTCAAGCTCTTCCTCTATCTTCATTGCGGTTGTGGTTTTGCCGCTGCCGGAGGGACCGGACAGGAGGACTATCGGGCTGGTTTTCATATGTTCGAGAATTTTTGTTGCCGCGGCTTCTATTTGCGCCTTGTACGCCGCGTCGCATTCTTCAACAAAGCCTTTGGGGTCGGCTTTTGCACGGGCGTTAATTTCGTTTAGACTGTATGCCATTGGTAGAACTCCTTTATTTCGGTTTTTTGCTTTGCTATCGCTTCAATTTTTTCTATATATTCCTTTGGATATTTCGGCGCGTACCGCCTTAGCATTTCGCCGTCTTTGCTTATCAGCTTTGTGGATGCGCCGGCACCCATTGATATTATGCCGCACAGCTCCTCCATAATGCAGATGTTATAGAGATTTTCATGCCCCGGGCGGCTCCAGCCGATGTTTTCGAGAGCGCCGGACATATATTTTTGGCGATAGAGATAATAGGGCGAAAAGCCGGCGCGGCGGAGGACTTCTCTCGAAAAATCAACCATTTCACGCGTTTGCTCCTGCGCGCAGAGCGCTGTTTTTTCAAGGCTTATGCGCGAGCCTTTTTTAAGGGCAAGGGTGTGGACTGTGATATTTTCCGGGTTTAGCTCCAAAACTCTTAAAAGGCTTTTTTTGAAGCTCTCCGCATCGTCGCCGGGCAGTCCGGCGATAAGGTCCATGTTCACCGAAAAATCTCCGGCGGCGCGAACGAGGCGAAGCGCCGCTTCAACATCTCGCGCCGTGTGACCGCGACCGATTGCGCGAAGCACCGCGTCGTTCATGCTCTGGGGGTTTACGCTTATGCGAGTTATGCCGTGGGTTTTGAGCACCTCCAGCTTTTCTTTTGTGATGGTGTCGGGTCTTCCCGCTTCCATTGTGTATTCGCGGCAGGCGGAAAGGTCAAAATTTTCGGCAAGAGCGGCGCAGACAGAGCTTAGCTGGGAGGGCGTGAGCGCCGTTGGCGTTCCGCCGCCGAAATATATTGATATTACGTTTAGATTTGCCGCGCGAGCGGCGCGAGCGGTTTCGGAAATATCTTGCAGAAGCGCTTTTAGATATGGCTCCACCTGTGTGCCGCTTTTTTCCACAGCCTGACTCACAAAGCTGCAATAGGCGCAGCGCGTTGGGCAAAACGGGATGCCGACATATAGGCAAACGTCCCGGGTTGCAAGCGTCTTAGTAGTTTTTGCTGCGCATTTTGCCGTTTCAAGGCAAAGCTGCGCTCTTTCGGGGGAGACGTCATATTCCTTCATAAAGGCGGTTTTTGCGCCGGCGTCGCTCATTTTTGCGGAGAGATAAACGCTCATCAGCTTGCCGGGGCGAACGCCTGTGACCGAGCCCCAGGGCGGCTTTTCCGAAGCGAGCGCAAGCCCGGCGCGATAGAACGATTTTTTGACGATGCGCTGAAGGCAGCGAGCTTCTGACAGAGGGTCTGAAAACGCCGCTTCGCTGACGGCAGCGCGACCGAGGACGGTTTTGGAGCCGCTGCGAAGGCGGCAGCTTGCCACCGCATATTTTTTGCCGCGCGTCAGCTTTATCGAAGCCCAAAGGTCGCCGGTTGGCGCTTCCGGATACACCGGGCGCTCGTTTGGGAAAAGCAGCAGCATGATTTGCTCGGCTGCATATTTATAGTCGTGGTTTATCAGAAAAAGCTCCATTTGCCGCCTTTCATTTTGCTTGAAGTTGGACTTGGGTATCTTTTTTATTGTAATACACAAGGCGGAGATCGTCAATTAAAAATGCTTTTTTGCCCTCGGTGTTTCTTTGTTTTTTGCTTTGGGCAACTTTTTGCTTGGGCATTTTTTGCAGTGTGGCTTTTTAAGGCGGCGGCTTGGGGGCGGAGGGATGGTTTTCAGTTTTTTGTGAGCACGGAGGGTGGCTTGACGCAGAGGGGCGGCTTTTCGTTTTCTGGTTTTTTGTTTTGGCCTTTCGAGGCTTTGCGTTTGTTTTGTGCGATTTTGGGGCTTTGCGGCTTTTTGTTTTCGGCATTGGCTCTTGCAAAAACGAGTACCCGGCGCAGCCAAAGCTGCGCCGGGCTTTTTTTAGTCTTTGTTGTGGAAATCGCGAAGGCGCTCCAGGTGGGAGTAGCGCCATTTTGCATCCTTTACGGATTTTTCAAAAAGCTCGGTTGCGCGCTCGGGATAGAACCGCGCGAGGGAGGAATAGCGAGCTTCGTTCATCAAAAACTGGATATATTTTTCGTTGTCCATTGTCGGCACATTGTCGAGAGAGAACGGGGCATCCTCCTTCGAGGGGTTGTAGCGGAAGAGGTTCCAGTATCCGCAGTCCACTGCCATTTTCATCTCGTTTTGGCAGTTTGCCATGCCGCCTTTTATGCTGTGAAGCTCGCAGGGGCTGTAGGCGATTATGATAGACGGACCGGGATAGGCTTCCGCCTCGCAGATTGCTTTTATGGTTTGGTTAAGGTCCGCACCCATTGCAATTTGGGCGACGTAGACATAGCCATAGCTCATGCAAATTTCGGACAGGCTTTTTTTGCTGATGTTTTTGCCCATCGCGCTAAACTGCGCGATTTGTCCAAGGTTTGACGCCTTGGACGCCTGACCGCCGGTATTTGAATAGACCTCGGTGTCGAAAACGAAGAGGTTTATGTCCTCGCCGGAGGCAAGAACATGGTCAACGCCGCCAAAACCGATGTCGTATGCCCAGCCGTCGCCGCCGAGAACCCAGACGGATTTTTTGGACAGATAATCCTTGTGCTTCAGGATTTCCGGAGCATGGGGGCAGCCGCCGGCGTTGGCTTTTTCAAGGAGTTCTACAAGCTCGTCTGTCGCTTCGGTGTTTTTCTCGCCATCGTCAAAGGTTTCGAGATATTTGTCTATGACCGGGGCAACGTTTGCATCATCGTTTTTCCAGTCGATTAGCCTTTCTTTCATGCGGTCGCGGACTGCCTTTTGTCCAAGCAGAAGTCCAAGCCCGTTTTCGGCATTGTCCTCAAACAGGGAGTTTACCCAGGTGACGCCTTTGCCCTTTTCGTTTGTTGTGTAGGGCGACGCGGCGGCAGGACCGCCCCAGATGGACGAGCAGCCGGTTGCATTTGTTACATACATTCTCTCGCCGAAGAGCTGGGTTATGAGCTTTGTATATGCCGTTTGCGCGCAGCCCGAGCAGGAGCCGGGAAACTCCAAGAGTGGCTTTGCAAACTGGCTGCCTTTTACGGTTTTGTCGTGCATGTCTTTTTTGTCGGAAACTTTTCTTGTCAGATAATCCCACACAGGAATTTGTGCATCCTGCTCCTCGCGCGGCTTCATTTGAAGCGCGGCGGCAGGGCAAATGCGCACACAAACATCACAGCCCATGCACTCGCTCGGGGAGATGCCGAGGCTATAGCTATATTTTCCTTTGCCCACGCCGGACTTGATTTGGGTTGCCACGGTGCCTTCCGGCGCGGCGGCAGCTTCCTCCGGCGTGAGCGCGAACGGGCGGATTGTTGAATGGGGGCAGACATAGCTGCACCGGTTGCACTGGATGCAGTTTTCGCTAATCCATTCCGGGACGGTGACGGCGATGCACTGCTTTTGGAAGGTGGACGCGCCTTGGTGATATGTTCCGTCCGCGTGCTTTAGGAAGGTTGATACGGGCAGGCGGTCGCCATCCATGCGCTCTACCGGCAGAAGGATATTCTCTACCATGTCGCGAAGTTCGGGTCTGTCGCAAATTACGCCCTCGGGTTCAATGTCTTCGGCGTCTTTCCAGCGCTCGGGAACTTCGATCAGGCGAAGGGCGGAGGAACCGGTGTCTATCGCGGCGTGGTTTTGCTGGACGATTTCAAAGCCTTTTTTTATGTAGCTTTCGGTTGCGGCTTCCTTCATGTATAAAGCCGCCTCATCCTGGGGCAAAATTTTGGAGAGGGTGAAGAACGCAGCCTGCAAAATTGTGTTTGTTCGCTTGCCCATGCCAAGGCTTCTGGCAAGGTCTATGGCGTTTATTGTGTAGAGCCTGATGTTGTTGCTTGCGATGTAGCGCTTTGCTTCGCCGGAGAGATTTTTCTCGAGTTTTTCAAGGTCCCACTGGCAGTTTATCAGGAAAACGCCGCCGGGCTTTACATCGTTCACAATGCGGAAGCCCTTTGTGATATAGCTGGGGTCGTGGCAGGCAACAAAGTTTGCCTTGCTCACATAGTAGGGGCTTTTTATCAGCGCGTCACCAAAGCGAAGGTGGGAGATTGTGACGCCGCCGGTTTTTTTCGAGTCATACTGGAAATATGCCTGGACATATTTATCTGTATGGTCGCCGATAATTTTGATTGAGTTTTTGTTTGCGCCGACGGTTCCGTCGCCGCCGCGACCCCAGAATTTGCACTGGATTGTGCCCTCGGGTGTTGTGTCGGGCACTTCATGCTCGGGAAGGGACAGGTTTGTCACATCATCGTTTATGCCAAGGGTGAACTCGCGCTGGGGCGCTTCCTTTTCAAGCTCTGTGAAGACGGCAAAGATGGACGAGGGCGGAGTGTCCTTCGAGCCAAGTCCGTATCTGCCGCCGCAGATTGTCGCGCTGCGCCCACGCGTTGCGAAGGCTGTTACAACGTCCATATAGAGCGGCTC